>Ga0210093_1000068_pt1 | contig 13950 bp, 10 predicted proteins | sample White_ThreeSqB_D_2_FD_185590 | JGI IMG/M metagenome (GOLD analysis project Ga0210093, IMG submission 185590) | Wetland microbial communities from the San Francisco Bay, California, USA, that impact long-term carbon sequestration -... | ecosystem: Environmental > Aquatic > Marine > Wetlands ... | reverse complement strand
CCGTATGGATCGGCATGGGCGTATTGCGTCTGGTATGCCTGCTGCCGCACCGGGTGGCGCTCGGTTGCGGATCGTTGCTTGGTCTCATGGCCCACGCGCTCGGCGGATCGAGGCGCGCCATCGTGCGTCGCAACCTCGAGCTGTGCTTCCCTGAACTGACGCCAGCCGAACGCGACGCCCTGGCCCGTGAACACTTCAAATCCCTCGGCATGGCCGTCATCGAAATGGGGCTTGGCCGCTGGGCCAGCGACAGGCACATCAACGACATCTGCACGGTGAGTGGGGTCCAGCACTGGCTCAATGCCCTCGACACCGGCCGCGGCGTCATCCTGCTGAGCGCGCACTTCACGACGCTCGAAATCATGGGCCGCAAACTGGCGCAGGTGGTGCCGCCATTTGATGCCGTCTATCGACGCAATCGCAGCGAGTTCATGACTGAACTGCAACGCACCGGCCGCGAAAAATCGGCCGATTCGACAATCGAGAAGCGGGACATCAAGCAGATGGTGCGCGGCCTGCGCAACAACCGGGCGGTCTGGTATGCGCCGGACCAGAGCTATGATCGCAAAGGTTCCGAGGTCGTGCCGTTCTTCGGCGTGCCATCAATGCACACGACCGCCACGTCGTCGCTGGCGCGCCTCGGTGACGCACTGGTCGTACCGTTCTTTTCCCGGCGCCTGCCGGACAAGACCTATGAGATCACCGTGTTGCCCGCGTTCGACAATTTCCCGTCGGAGGACCCGGTCGCCGATACGCGCCGTTACGTCAAGCTGCTCGAGGAACAGGTGCGCCGCTGTCCGGAGCAGTATTTCTGGATTCACCGCAAGTTCAAGAATTTGCCCGAGGGTTACCCGGACTACTACTCGGATCTCGACGCGTTGAAATAGCCTTCCAGCAGTTGTTCCCAGTTGGCTGCACGGAAGTTCAACGCCGGATCCAGGCCGACGATCTTTTGCAGCGAACGATGCAACCGCTCGAGCGTCGCCTGCTGCCACGGTCCTGGTGGTTTCAGCGCGCCCCTGTCGAAGTCGAGCATCCACAGCTCGCCCTCCTCGTCGATTTGCAGGTTATAGGCGTTCATGTCGGCGTGATACACGCCTGCCGCGTGGAACTCGTGAATCGCAGCGCCGACAGCAGCCCAGAATTCTGCATCCGGGTTGTGATCGGCGATGTATTGCGACAGCGCCCTGACACCGGGAATGCGAACCGTGATGATGTCGGCCGTGTAGAAAGTACCCATGCGGCAGTAGCGCGCTGCCGCCGGTCGCGGGACACGCAGATTGTGCGACGCCAGTTTATCCAGCAGCCGCCATTCCCGAAAAGAACGGGTGTTGTCCGCACCAGAGAAAACATAGGTGTCACGTACCAGTTTGCCGATCAGCCCGCCACGCATGTAATGCCGCAATACGAATTGCCGTGGCACGTTGCCGACGAACATCGTGTTGCCGCGGCCACCGGAACGCAACGACCCGGTCAACAACTCGGCATGCAACCAGCCCTGCGGCGTGAACCGCGTCTCCGAAATCTGGTTGATGATGGCCTTATCGTATAGGATGGCGCCGGTCGCAGTCTTCTCGACGGTTTCGGTCAACGGACCCGTACTCTCATGTCAACTAGCCTGATTCGATATTGCCTGAATTAGTTCTTCATTCGAAGCCGCATGACATCTGCGTCGTTCGCCTGTCTGCCATTGGCGATACCTGCCACGCTCTTGCCGTAATTCGGCGCCTGCAGGACAACTGGCCTGCTGCGCGAATCACCTGGATCATCGGTAAGACGGAAGCCGCCCTGATGGGTGACATTCAGGACATCGAGTTTATCACCTTCGACAAGTCGCAAGGCCGCGCCGCCTATGCCGGCGTACGTGCGCAATTGCGCGGGCGCCGCTTCGATGTCGCACTGTGCATGCACGCCTCGATGCGTGCAAACCTGTTGTGCCGCATGCTGCCGACCGATATACGCCTCGGATTCGACAGCGCGCGCGCGCGTGACTTCCAGTGGCTGTTCACCAATCGCCGCATCCCGGCTGCGACCGGAGAGCACGCCATGGAAGCGATGATGGCTTTCGCCACGGCAATCGGTGCCGAGTCTCGCCCGTTGCGCTGGGATATTCCGATCCCGGACGAAGCCAGGCAATTTGCGGCAGGACTTGAGCACCCGGGCCAGGCACTGGTCGCTATCAGTCCCTGCAGCAGCCAACGCAGTCGCAACTTCCGCAACTGGTCCGTCGGCAACTACGCCGCGGTCATTCACTACCTGACGGACACGATCGGTGCACACGTGGTACTCACCGGCGGGCGCACACAGCTCGAACAGGACTATGGCCGGTCGCTGGCAGCGGATCGCAATGGCAGCATCAGCAACCTGATCGGCAAGACCTCGCTCAAGGAACTGGCTGCGCTGCTCGCCGCAGCCGACCTGGTCATCTGCCCCGATTCCGGTCCGGCACACATCGCTTGCGCGCTCGGCACGCCGGTCATCGGCCTGTATGCGACCTCGAATCCTGAGCGCACCGGGCCGGTGATACACCGGGAGCTGACCGTCAACCGTTATCCAGAAGCCGTGCGCCAGTATCTCGGCAAGGACGTTGACGGGCTGCGCTGGGGAGCCCGTGTACGCCATCCGGACGCGATGGACCTGATCTCTGCCGACGATGTGATTGCGAAAATCGACGAATATGGGGATAAATTCGGAGAATAAGCAACTAACTTCCGTTATTGTGACGGAAAATCCAAGCACCAAGTGGCTCGACAGGCGTGAGCCAAGCACTTTTCACGAAATTCCTTTTCTCGAACGTTATCGACTGTTACGCTCGTTTAATCGACTTTTTTAAGAATATCCTGCAATATCGCGTCTGCGGAGAGCCCCTTCAGGCAATTCAGGTGCCCCAGCGGACACTCGCGCTCGAAGCAGGGACTACAGTCGAGTCCAAGATAGTGAATTTCGCGATTTTTCGTCAACGGCGGCGTGAATTTCGGCGACGATGAGCCATATATGCCGTGGACCCGGGTTCCGACGGCGGCCGCAACATGCATCAGGCCGGAGTCGTTGCTGACGACCTGCCCGGTCAGCGCCAGGAGGTCGATGACATCCTCAAGCGTCGTCAGGCCACACAGGTTCACGGCCGCGCTGCCGGCTGCGATCTCGGCCCCGGCGGGTTTGTCCCTGTCCGACCCCAGGACCCAGACGTCGAAGCCGGCGTTGTCGAGCCTTCGGGCGAGTTCCGCAAAGTAGTCCAGCGGCCAGCACTTTGCGGGTCCGTACTCGGCCCCGGGCATCATCGCGATGACAGGGCGTTCGCTGCCAAGTCCGAGTTTTCGACGCAGCGTTGCCTGTCGTTGATGATCGACGCGCAGTGCCGGTTCGGGTATCTCAAGCAGGGTCTCGTCGCGGCCGATCCCCAGCGCGACGAAGCGTTTGACCGTCTGATCCAGCAGTGCCGGATCGAACGGCCGAACATCGTTGATCAGGCCGAAACGCGACTCCCCGCGGAACCCGGTCCGGCGACGGATACCGGCGAACCAGGGAATCAGCGCTGCCTTGAACGAACGCGGCAGGACGATGGCGCGATCGTAAGTTTCTGCCGACAACGCCCTGGCAATGCGCCAACGGGTACGCAAGCCGATCTGGCCGTGAGCGGTCTCCGACGCGATACCGCGGCGGACTTCGGGCATGCGCGCAACGATCGGTAACGACCAGGCAGGCGCCAGCACGTCCAGTTCACGTGTGGGTTCGCGCCGCTTCAGTTCCTTGAACAACGCCTGGGCCATGACCATGTCGCCGACCCAGGACGGCCCGACGATCAGTGTTGCGGGCGTGGGCAAAGCCGGTCCAGGTATTCCCTGACGCCTTCCTCTACGGGCCGGAACGCCACGTCGCAGCCGGAGGCGCGCAATTGTGCCAGGTCCGCTTCGGTGTGACTCTGATAGGCGCCTTGCAGGTGTGCGGGGAACGGGATGTAGCGAATCCTGCCCTTGCCATGCCAGGCAATAACCGCGTTGGCGACATCGTTGAAACTCTGCGCCTTGCCGGTGCCGGTATTGAAGATTCCTGATGCCGACGGATTATCGAGAAACCAGAGGTTGACGTTACACACGTCGTCGACGTAAACGAAGTCACGGACCTGCTCGCCATCGCCGTAGCCATCCGTTCCTTCGAAGAGCCGCGCCTCACCGTCTTCCCGAACCTGGTTGTTGAAATGAAACGCGACACTGGCCATCGCGCCCTTGTGCTGTTCGTGCGGGCCGTAAACATTGAAGTAACGCAAGCCGACCACCTGGCTTGCCGGGTTGCTCGCAACCCGCCGCACGTAGCGGTCGAACTGCAGTTTTGAATAACCGTAGACGTTGAGCGGATTCTCGAACAACGGGTCCTCGACGAACTGGCTCGAACCACCGTAAACAGCCGCGGATGACGCGTAAATGAACGGCGTTCCATGCTCCAGGCAGTGGTGCAGCAAGACTTGCGAGTAGCTGTAGTTGTTGCGCATCACGTAGCGGCCGTTCCACTCGGTGGTTGCTGAGCACGCCCCCTGGTGGAATATCGCCGTGATTTTGCTCGCGAATGCCTTGTCGCTGGCGAGCCGCGCCAGGAAGTCGTCCTTGTCCAGGTAGTCCGCGATCGACACGTCCGAGATATTGACGAACTTGTGGCCGTCTTCGAGATCGTCTACGACGACAACGTCGTCATGACCACGATCGACGAGCGCGCGTACCAGGTTGCTGCCTATGAATCCGGCGCCGCCGGTAACGATATGCATTTCTTGAAGGGCTCCCTGCAGCCTTGTCCGGGCTACTCGTTGTTGTCCATCATCGTGTACTCCGCGCCGCAATAAGGGCACTTGGCCTCACCGGTCACCTCGATCGGCAGGAATACTTTCGGGTGCGAATTCCAGAGATACATACCGGGCATAGGGCAACTCAGAGGCAGGTCGCGCGGGCGGACCCGGTAGCTGTTCTGCGCATTTGCCGGTATCAGGTTCTGGTCGACGCTTCCTGCTCTTGCTGCCACGGCATCCTCATTGACGGTATCGGTGGACCGCGAATTATATGCGTTGTGCCACGCCGCGGCCATGTTCACGACAACCAGCGCTTCCACGCCGCAGCCACCAGTTCGCGCTCTGCCCCGAATTCACCGGCCGCGATCAGCGGTGGCTTGCCATCGAGCACCAGGTGGTGCTGGCGCAGCCGGTAGTCGCGATAAGCATCCTGCAGGCGGTCCCCGATATCCCGCGGCATGCATCCTGCCGCCGTCAATGCGTCCAGCTGGCGAATGTTATCGGAATAGACAATAACGTCAGGGTGATCGCGGGCATTCTCGAGCACGAGGTACTGCACGAGGAACTCGATGTCGCCAATGCCGCCCCAGCCATGCTTGAGGTCGAACTGCTCACTGTTGCTACGATCGAGCTCCTTGCGCATGCGCTGGCGCATCGAGATGACATCCGCGCGCAGCGTATCGTGCCGCACCCGGCCCCGCAGCGTCTCGACGCGAATACTTTCGAAGGCCTTCGCAATTGACGCGCTGCCGCCGACCGCCCGAGCACGCAACAGCGCCTGGTGTTCCCAGGTCCAGGCATTGTCCTCCTGGTAGCGCTCGAAGGCATCGACACTGGTAACGAGCAGACCCGAGCGTCCGTCCGGGCGCAGCCGCGTGTCGATTTCGTAGATTTCACCGGAGCCGGTCTGGGTCGTCAGGAAATGTACAAGGCGCCGCACCAGCCGGGCAAAAAACATCGTGTTATCGAGTGGGCGATCACCGTCGGTCACCTGGTCGCTGCCATGGGAGTCATGCAGGAATACGACATCGAGGTCTGATCCGTAGGATAGCTCCAGCCCACCCAGTTTGCCGTAGGCGATAATGCCGAAACCTGCTTTGCATGACTCGCCGGCATCCACGTAGCGCGGAACGCCGTGGCGAGCTACGAGGTCGTCCCAGGCGAGTCTCAGCGCCTCGTCAAGCACGGTCTCGGCCAGCCAGGTCAGGCTGTCGCTGACCTTCATGATCGGCAGGCTGCCGTTGAAATCGGCGACGGCTATACGGAACATCGTCGCGCGCTGAAACTGCGCGATCTTCTGCATCTGCTCTTCGCTGTCACCCGAGTCCGACTGTGCCAGACGCTGCCGCAGCTCGGCCGCCAGGTCCGCCCGGGTTACGGCTTCCGAGAATATCCGTGGATCGAGCAGTTCATCAAGCAGCATCGGGTGGCGGGCGATCTGCTCGGCGATGTACTGGCTGCGTGCGCACAAGTCGACCAGGCGCGCCAGCGCGGCCTGATTCTCGTTGAGCAACGCGAGGTAGGCACTGCGTCGCAGTACCTGTTCGACGATGACCAGCGTCCGGGCCAGCGCCTCACGTGGCCGCGCTGCCTTGCCGACCTGCAACACGAGCTCCGGAACGAAGCGCTGCAGGCGCTCGCGGGATACCGCATCAATCTGCCGTGTTGCGGCCGCGTTCGCGAAGGCCACAAGTTCAGTTGCGACCTGCGAGGCGCAGCGCATGTGCGCCTGTTCGAGCACGCTGGTCCATTCTTCCTCGTCGGCGGCCGTCCGCCATGCGCGTGCGATCAGCTGTTGCAGCGCCGTCTCGGCGCCCCGCTCCCTGAACGCAACGCGATCGAACTGGGCAGAAATGGCCTCCCGGTGACGGTCAAGTTCAGTGAGCAGCTCGTCCCAGTCGGCGAAATTCATGGCCAGGCACAGGCGTTCCCTGTCTTCCGCGTCGTGCGGCAGTTCATGCGTCTGCCGGTCGCGGATCGCCTGGATGAAATTTTCCAGTCGTCGCAGGAACCTGTAGGCGGCGAGGAGCTGATCAGCATCTTCCGCCGCGAGGCCACGACCGCTGACAAGTCTCGGCAACACTGCCTGCAAACCCGGCTCCTGCAACCCGGCATCCCGCCCGCCGCGCACGAGCTGCAACGACTGCACGATGAATTCCGCCTCCCGGATACCGCCGGGACCCAGCTTGATATTGTCCTGCAGCTCGCGGCGCTGCACTTCGGCGGCAATCATCGCGTGCATTTCGCGCAACGATTCGAAAACGCCATAGTCGATGTACCGGCGATAGACAAAGGGCCGTATGAGGTTGCTGCACAGCTCTTCAGCTACCGCAGGTGCCGGCTGCGGCCCGACGAGCCGCGCCTTCACATAGGCATAGCGCTCCCAGTCGCGGCCATGCTGCAACAGGTATGACTCGAGCGCCCGCAGGCTGACGACCGGCGGCCCACTGTCGCCAAACGGGCGCAGGCGCGTATCGATGCGGAAGACGAAGCCGTCGACCGTGTGCTCATCGAGCAGCGCAATCACCAGCCGCGTCAGCCGTCCGAAGTACTCCTGTGCACTGATGCATTTGTCGCCGTCGGTTTCACCGCCTTCGGCGTACAGAAATATCAGGTCGATATCCGAGGAGAAATTCAGTTCCTGCCCACCGAGTTTGCCCATGGCCAGGACCATGAGCGGTACGGGCCGCCCTGCCGCAGTGCGCGCCCGGCCGAACCTGGGCCGCAGGGAGACCTCGGCGTAACAGGTTGCGGCATCCAGCAAACGGTCCGCGAGTCGCGACAGTGATACGAGCGTTTCGTCGAGTTCGGCAAGGCCCATGACCTCGCGCCAGAGCACGTGCAGCAGGTAGCGATTGCGGCAGACTCGCAGCCGTGCTTTCGCTTCGGCCTCGGTCATATCGCCTGCGCCGACAGTGGTGACAATGGCATCGAGCCATTGCGGGTCTGGCGCACTTCTAAAACTCGCAACGTTGGCAGTCAGCCACTCATGATCCCGGCAGATAACGCCGGTCGCGAATTCGCTGCAGGCCATCACGCGCATGAGTGCAGTAACGTGCGGGGCCATCAAGCTGTCGCCGTAAATTTCGGGCAGGCGCTCGAGGCCGCGCCTTACAGATTGCTGCAATGGCGCCGGCAGGTCTGCGAGCGCGGCCGCAACGTTCTTGTTGGCGCCGGGATCCATGGCGTGCAGTCTATCGAAAAACTTGCGCGTCCGATGCCGGGCTGGCGACGGCAGTGCTCAGCCGGCCGGGGCAAGCTCCGTCAGTCGATCGAGGACTGACTCGACCGGCTCTGGTCTGCCGATGATGTGTCCCTGTGCGTAGTCCACGCCCAGTTCGGTGATCAGTGCGCGTGACTCCTCCGACTCGACATATTCGGCCACGGTTTCAAGATCCATGACCTTCGCAACCTGGGTGATCGCCGCGACCATCGACTCGGAGATTCGATTGCCGGCGATATCGCGAATGAAACCGCCGTCGATTTTCAGCGTGTCTACATTGAAGTTTTTCAGGTAGGCGAAGGAGCTCAGGCCCGCGCCGAAGTCGTCCAGTGCAATCTTGCAGCCGCGGCTGCGCAGGGCGTCGATGAATGCCTGTGCCTTGTTGAGGTTCGATACGGCCGCGGACTCGGTAATTTCGAAGCACAATGACGAGGCCGGCAATCCACTTTGCTCCAGCTCCTCCTCGATAAATTCGAGAATCGCGTCATCGCCGAGTGACTGGCCGGACAGGTTGATCGAGAACACCGCATTGTGGGCTTCCAGGTAGTCGCGCACTCTTACCAGCGCTGCGATCGACTTGGACACAACCCAGCGGTCGATCTGCGGCATGATGTGATAGCGTTCGGCGGCTGAGAAAAGGGCGCTCGATGGCACACCCTCGCCATCGCTGCCGCCCATTCGCAACAGGATCTCGTAGCGCCGGTCGTCAACGCCCTTGAGGCTGGTGATGCGCTGTGCCAGCAGTTCGAACTCATCGCCGTCCAGCGCCTGCTGGATTTTCGCGACAAGCTGCATGTCATCAAAGCGCCGCATGATGCTCTGGTTGTTCTCGTCATAGACCTCAATGCGATCGCGACCGTGGTCCTTGGCAAATTCGCAGGCCATGCGTGCCGTCGTCAATGCACTGCCGTCGTCACCGCTGGCTCGCGTGAACCTGGAAATGCCAATACTCATGGTCACCTGCAGGGACTTGTCACCTTCGAGGTATCGCAACGTTGCGGTCTTTTCCTTGACCTTGCTTGCATAGTCGAGAGCCTTCTCGGTCGAGGCATGCGTCAACAGCATGCAGAAATCATCGCCGGTCAGGCGTGACAGCACGGCGCTTGCCGGCAAGTCGGCCTCGAGCATGCGCGCGAAACGCATGATCACGTCGTCACCGGCCTTGCGGCTGAAACTGTCATTCACGAGCTGCAGGTTGTCGAGGTCGAAGTAGATAATCTGGTGCGAGTCGCTGTCGTCCTCGAGCGCTTTCCAGGACTCGTGCAACTGCGCCTCAAATCCCGCCCTGTTCATGAGACCCGTCATCGGATCGAACGACTGTTCGATGACGTATTCGACCTTGCGGACGATGTGCGACATGAAACGTCGTTCGTTACGCGAGAAGGTGCCGCCATTGACGCGGCCGAGCTGCGCCAGTGCACCTTCGACATTGCCCTGCTGGTCAAACAACGGACTCAGCAAGGTCTGGAAGCCCTGCTCCACCACATTGTCCGAACCCTCGATGCGCGGTATCTCGAAAATCATCGGGTGCCTCTGGCCCTCGAGCCGCGGTAACAGCTGGTCGACGAGGTATCGATCGAGCACCTTCCGATTGACGTTTTTCCAGCTTGAATGCGTGGCGCTGATACGAATGCGTTTGGACGGGATCAGGAGGACGCTGTACTGGATGCCGAGATAGCGGCCGCTCTGCCCGACGAGTTGCGCAAGACTCGAGTGCCGTGTCTTGGCGCCATGAATCTTTTCGTCAATTTCGTAGACGAGCTGCAGCTCTTTTTCGATCTCCGCAGTCCGCCTCTCCATTGCCTCCATCTGGCCGCCAGCCACCAGGCTGTTGCCGATGATGTCGACCGCGGGTTCCAGGATGTTCTTCAGCAGGCTCGGATTGAATGATGAAGCCTTGCCCGCGTTTTTCGAGAACAGGCTGACAAGGACGCCCAGCCTTTCCTCGCGACCGGCGAATACCGGCAGGACCAGCGCTGTGCGCCCCGACGGCAAGGTGCGTTTCAGAATATCGCTGCCGTTACCGAGGTTGTCGAGCAATTCGTCGGGGAGCTCCGCGACGAACCCGTCGATCTCGTAGTCTTCGGCACCATCGCTGCTCCAGGCGCAGCGACGCGCAAGGTCATACAGGCAAAAGCACTCGGCCCTCGGCACGAGCGTGTGCAGCAGGCCGGCAGCCTTGCCGATGTGCTTGTTGTTGCCCAGTGTGTCGAGATCAGGTGGCACGGTCGCTCCCGGCCTTGCGGCCAACGGTCGACCCCCAATCTGCCACCCGGCACCGGGAGACGCTGTGACTCAGGTCTCAGCAACCACCGCTTTAGGCAGTTGATTCAGGCATTTACACTTATTTTGAGCAACTGGTCACAACGCCTTGCGGGACCCCGGACCGCCACGGGCTACAGGCCCGCCAGCCAGTCGTCGTCCGACCCCTCGTTGACGCCCTCGAACAACGGCGTGCTGAGGTAGCGCTCGCCGGTATCCGGCAGCATTGCGAGGATGACGGAACCCTCGGGTGCTTCCTTCGCGACATCGAGTGCCGTTGCGAGCGTTGCACCGGAGGAAATGCCGGTGAAGATGCCCTCGCGCGCCGCGAGTTCCCGCGACACCGCGATAGCGCGATCGTCGGTTACCGCACGCAATTCGTCGAAAACATTGCGGTTGAGGACCTCCGGAATGAAGTCCGGCGTCCATCCCTGGATCTTGTGCGGCGCCCACTCCTTGCCGGCCAGCAGGGAAGCGGCAACCGGCTCGGTGGCGACGATTTTTACGCCGGGCCGCGCCGCCTTGATGACTTCTCCGGCGCCCGTCATCGTACCGCCCGTGCCATAACCGGTGACCCAGTAGTCCAGGCGCCGGCCGGCAAAGTCGCTCAGGATCTCGGGCCCGGTGGTCTGGCGATGAAACTCCGGGTTTGCCGGATTCTCGAACTGCCTTGCCAGGAACCAGCTATGCTTCTCCGCCAGCTCCTCCGCCTTCCTGACCATTCCGGTGCCCCGCTCTGCGGCTGGCGTCAGCACGACTTTCGCGCCAAGACCGCGCATGATCTTTCGCCGCTCAATCGAAAACGAGTCCGCCATCGTCGCCACGAACGGATAGCCTTTCGCGGCGCAGACCATTGCCAGCGCAATGCCCGTGTTGCCGGAAGTCGCCTCGACGACCGTCTGGCCCGGCTTCAGGACGCCCTTCTGCTCGGCATCGGTGATGATTGCGTAAGCCAGCCGATCCTTGACAGACGCCATCGGATTGAAGGACTCAACCTTGACGTACATCTCGACATGCGACGGCGCCATGCGGTTGAGACGGACAACCGGCGTTTTGCCGATAGTCTCCAGGATATTGTTGTAAATCATGTTTCTTGTCCTTTTTTGTGGTGCCCGGTACCTGGTTATTTTTTTGGTGTCCTATACCTGTTTAGCACAATTGCACCGGACTTGCGCAAACACCTCGGAAGCAGTTATAGCCAATGGTTATAAGCAGCTGTTATGCTTTGCAGCCCCCATTTGGCGGCGATTTGAACCTCGCAGGGGGTTTCGGGGTCAACTAACAGACGTTCCTGCAACGAGCCGGGCAATGAAACTTCAACAATTAAAATACTTGCTGGCTATTGTCGACAACGGCCTGAATATCACCGCGGCCGCCGAACGGCTCTACACATCGCAGCCGGGCGTCAGCAAGCAGCTCAAGTTGCTGGAGGAGGAGCTCGGCATCCAGTTGTTCACGCGCAAGGGCAAGAGCCTCGGCGCGATCACCCCGGCAGGCGAACGCGTCATCGATCGCGCGCGCGTCATCATGCAGGAGGTGGACAACATCCGGACGCTCGCTTCCGATACTTATGAGGAAGAAGAGGGCTCGCTGTCGATCGCGACGACGCACACCCAGGCGCGCTATGTCTTGCCCGAGATCATCGCCGAATTCCGCAAGCGCTTTCCCAGGGTGGGGCTCAACTTGCACCAGGGCACCTCGGAACAGATCGCGGACATGATGAATGCAAACCAGATCGACTTCGCGATTGCCACTGGTGGCGAGGACCTGTTCGCCAACCTGCTGCTGGTCCCGAGCTACCGCTGGAACCGTTCGATTATCGTGCCGCGGGACCACGAACTGACGCGACTCAACCGCAAGCTCACGCTGTCCGACCTCGCGAAATATCCGCTCGTCACCTACGTATTCAGTTTCGGCGGACAGTCCTCACTGAAACGTGCTTTCGCCGAACAGGGCCTCGAACCGGACGTCGTGTTCACGGCGCGTGATGCGGACGTCATCAAGACGTATGTCCGCATGGGACTGGGCGTCGGCATCGTTGCCAGCATGGCCGCCGATTGCGCGGACAAGAAGGACTTGCAGGTCATCGATGCCGACGGCCTGTTTCCGCAGAGCATGACCTGGATCGGCTACCGCAAGGACATCGTCCTCAGGCGTTACATGGTCGAGTTCATGCAACTGTTTGCATCGCACCTGACGCAGCAGCAACTGGAGAATGTGCGGCGCGCGAGTTCCCAGGACGAAATCAACCTTCTGTTCAGCGATGTCGACCTGCCGTTGCGCGCCGGATGCGCGGACGGCGTAAACGCCGCGGCCTGAGCGAAATCAGTAGATTCGAATGCCGCCGTGGCGCCGGCGGCTACGCGTGTCGACCCACCACAAGCCCAGCAGGAATCCCGCTACCAGGCACACAGCGGTAGCGCCGCCCACCCAGGACAACGGCAAGCTGCCCTTGTAACGTTCTTTCATGCCCTGGATCGATGCGTTTTCCTGCTCGAGCTCGGTAATGCGGGCCTCAGCAGTTTCGAGCGACGCGCCGAGGGCCGCCGCTTCGTCTTTGAGATTCTTTATCGTCTCGGCCGGCCCGGCGAAAGCAGCACGGGTCTCTTCGAGCTCGGCGGCCAGCGCATCACGCTCGGCCATGGTCTGGGCAACGATCAGCTTTGCCGGTTTCTCATCGACGAGATAGGCCGCCTTGACCCAGCCTTCGGTTCCATCCGGCAGGCGCACATTCGCGTAATTGCGATCGCGCGACAGGATATCCAGCTCCTGGCCACTGTCGAGCATGAGAAATGCCCGGTCACTGGTATCCGGCGCCTGGTGCAGGCCGAGGCGCAGGTTGTCGGTTATGTATGCCGTCTCGGCCACTGCTATGACGGGCAGCAGCAACAGAATGCTCAAGAAAAACCGCATGTTCGATCTCCGTTGTTGGCGGCGAGTGTACTACAACCGTGGCAACACGCGTCGCGAGCTACTGCTCGTAGAGCCATCGCAGCAGCGCCTCCTGCACTTCTCCGCCGGGTCCGCGATGAATACCGTCGAAATTCTGCAGTGCCACGACAATGTATCGACGCCCGGAGCGTGCCTGCAGGTAACCGGCGATCGCCGTAACGTGGTCCATCGATCCGGTCTTCAGGTGTGCCTTGCCCACCAGCTCGCTGCCGCGGAAACGGCGGGACAACGTGCCGTCGAGCCCGGTAAGCGACATCGACGCAAGATACTCCGGCATGTAAGGCTGTCGCCATGCATAAGACAACAGGGCGCCCATATCGGCCGCGGTGATACGCGTATTGCGCGACAGGCCGGCGCCATTTTCGACATGCAGTTCTTCCGGTGGCAGCCCGTTATCCTGCAACCATGTGCGAATGAATTCGCGTCCACCTGCCTCGGTACCCGGGGGCCCGAGCTCCTCGGCGGACAGGGTGAACAACAGTTGTCGTGCCATGACGTTGTTGCTGTGCTTGTTGACACGCGAAATAACCTCGGTCAGCGGCACCGATGTGAAAGTGACCAGCGGCTCGGCGTCTTCGGCGACCAGCATGTTGTGCCAGCCGCCATCGAACACCCCTCCCGACTCGCGCCACATTGAACGGAACAGTCCGTAGACGTATTCGTTGTGCGACAACGCGACCCGGTCCATTGCATACAACGAGCAACCGCTGGGGAACGAGCCGGAGAAAGTCACTTC
>Ga0210093_1000063_pt1 | contig 14150 bp, 13 predicted proteins | sample White_ThreeSqB_D_2_FD_185590 | JGI IMG/M metagenome (GOLD analysis project Ga0210093, IMG submission 185590) | Wetland microbial communities from the San Francisco Bay, California, USA, that impact long-term carbon sequestration -... | ecosystem: Environmental > Aquatic > Marine > Wetlands ... | reverse complement strand
GGCCCTGACGCAGTCGGGCAAGACGGGTCTGCTGCACAGTATTCAGCATATCGTTCCTCAGGGTGTCGATTGCATTTATATCCGGCAGGGCGAACCCCTTGGACTCGGCCACGCGGTGCTCTGCGCGCGCGCCGCGATCGGCAATGAACCGTTTTTCGTACACCTCGCAGACGACCTGATCGACGGCCAACCGGGTTGCCTTGCTCAAATGGCAGCCGAGTACGCACAGCATGGTGGCAGCGTGATCGCGGTACAAACGGTGCCGCCTGACGAGACGTCGAGCTATGGCATCGTCGCTGTGGATCCCGACGACAGAAACCGCATTACCAACATTGTTGAAAAGCCGGCGCCTGCCGACGCGCCGTCAAACTCGGCCGTGGTCGGGCGCTACCTGCTGGCACCGGAAATCTTCGACAAGCTGGAAAAGACCGGTCGGGGTGCGGGCGGCGAAATCCAGCTGACCGATGGGATTGCTGATCTGCTTGGCGAGCGCCCCGTATACGCTTACTCGTTTTCCGGGACGCGTTACGATTGCGGCAGCAAGATCGGTTACCTGAAAGCGACAGTGGACTATGGTCTCAACCATCCGGAAACCGGCGATGCCCTGCGCGAGTACCTGAAAGCGATCGTGTCGGATTAGTTGCAGCTGACGCCGCCGTTCTGGCGCTCGCAAAACGGCGACCAGCCAGACTCGTCCCAGTACTCGATCAGTCCGGCGGACGTTGCGAGCTCGGCAAAGCGGGGATCCTGGCGGAACGCCGCTGGCGCGTACCAGAAATCGCCCCAGTCACTGCCGTCGCTGGTGCCCTGGTTTACAAGGTCGAATGCCTCGTCCAGCATGCCTAGCTGTGCATAGTCCAGCACAAGCTGGTGCCGCGATACTTCTTCGACGTGAGCCAGCAGAAAGGACACGTAGGGCTGCGTCTGTGCGCTATCCTGCATGGCTCCGATCGCGAGATTTGACCATTCGATATCGAGTTCATCGAAGGTTTCGGGGTTGTCCGCCAGAAACTGTTTCGCTGCGTCGAACTCCCCACGATCAACAAGCGACTGCAATTTTATGTACGGTGCGCCCGGGTGCCCGAGTTCCCAGGACGTTTCGAGGAAGCGATCGGCAGTCTCCTGATCACCGGTTACCGCATAGAATCCGGCCAGCATGGCGGTCGTTCCGGGATTGAGCGGGTCGAGTTCGTAGGCTTTCTGAGCCATGCGCATACCTTCGTGGATGCGTCCGACCGACTGCAGGTGCTCGGAGTACCAGAGGTAGCCGGTCGGGTTCCCGGGTTCCAGCTCAATCGCCTTCCGATAGTGCTCCTCGGCGAGCTGCCACTGCATGTCGACGCGCATGATGTCGCCGAGTACCGCATGGGCCTCTGCCAGAGTCGGGTCCAGTGCCAGCGCGGTCTCTGCATTCTGTATGGCGAGCGGGTAGTGGAGTTCCTTGGGTTCGTCGGAGTAGGTCGGCATTGTGATATGCGCAGCAGCTAGACTCGACCAGGCACGAGCAAACCCGGGGTCAGCCGCCGTGGCGCTCTCGAAATAGGCAATAGACCTGCGGATGTTTTCGGCGCCGCGTCGCTGCCAGAAGTAACGGCCTTTGAGGTAATCCTCGTAGGCATCGAGATTTTCTGTCGGCTTCGCCTCCGGTTCGACAGTCGCTCCGGCGCCGAGCGCAACCTTGAGCGCGTCGACTATGTGAGCCGAGATTTCATCCTGGATGGCGAAGATATCTTCGAGTTCGCGGTCATAGGTCTCCGACCACAGGTGGCTGTCGGTTTTGACATCGATCAGCTGCGCAGTCACGCGTACCTTGGTGCCAGCCTTGCGCACACTGCCTTCAAGCACGTGTTCGACCTGAAGGGCTTCGGCGATATCCGGAATCGGCGTGTTCTTCCCCTTGAACGAGAACGACGAAGTGCGCGACGCAACCCGGAGGCCTTCGACCTTGACGAGAACATTGAGCAGTTCTTCGGAAATGCCATCCGAGAAATACTCGTTATCGGGGTCGTCTGACATGTTGACGAAAGGCAGAACCGCAATGGACTTGTTGTCTTCGCCCACTGCCGTTTTGGTGTCGTTACCCGGGATAGAGCGATCGGCAGACCATCGCCCTGTGACCAGGGAAATTCCCAGTGCAACAGCCAGCACACCGATTATGACGTAGTTGATCCGTCGACCTGTTTCGTGCGTAATCGACGCAGACCTGTCGACGTCTTTTTCCCGTTTGAGCCCCTCTGGCGTCATTTCGAACGCCCAGGCGAAGATCGCGACGAACGGCACGCCCAGCACGAGCACGAGCAAGATAGTCTTCATCACCCAGTCGGGCGACCCGAAACTGTCGAGCGCGAGCTCAGCAATCTGCGCGACCAGCCACGCGGTAACGAGGTAGGCAGCAGCAACGCGAATAACGTTGCGGCGTTTCAGCTCGGAAAAAAATGACACCGCAGGTCTAGCTCACAGCCTTGGCGTGACTGGAAAACGGCGATGCGACAGCAATGATTGTATCGTTGCGCCATGTGTTACATATCCGCTTGTTCATAAGACCCCTGGCAGCGCGCTAATTGATGAATTTTGTTTCACCGGTCACACCGAGCCGCTATTCTACCCCACACACTCTGACAACTGGTGAAGAAATAATGAGAATTATCAGTGCCTTGGTCTTGCTAATGCTATCGATGGCCGCTGCCGCCCAGCAGTCTTACCTGGTGGACTGGGACGAAATTGGCGAGGAAGCGATCCAGCATTTCGTCGAATTGATCCGTATCGACAGTTCAAACCCGCCGGGCAACGAGACCGAGGTTGCCGAGTACGTGCAAACGATTCTTGCCGAAGAGGGCATCGATTCGGAGTTGTATGCGCTGGATCCGGCGCGTGCGAATCTCGTCGCGCGCATTCGCGGCAATGGCTCCAAACGGCCCATATTGATCATGGGACACACTGACGTTGTCGGCGTGCAACCGGAAAAGTGGTACGCAGATCCATTCAGCGGAATGCGCCAGGACGGCTTCATTTACGGCCGCGGGACGCTGGACGACAAGGACAATGTGGCCGCCGGCATGATGGTCATGATGATGCTGGAGCGATTTGGTGTCGAACTCGATCGCGACATCATCTTCCTCGCTGAAGCGGGCGAGGAGGGGACACCGGATGTCGGCATCAATTTCATGGTCGAAAATCATTTCGACCTGATCGACGCCGAGTACTGCCTCGCTGAAGGCGGGCAGACCGTCAAAGAAGAGGACCTGGTCAAAACGGTTGGTATCGAGACAACCGAAAAGATCCCGCGTCGTGTGACGCTCGTCGCAAGAGGCACTCCCGGCCATGGTTCGCGGCCGACGCTCGACAATGCCGTCGTCATTCTTGCCAACGCGATCGCCAGGGTCAGCGCATGGCAGACGGACGTCCGCTTCAATGATACGACGCGAACCTATTTCCGGCGACTCGCGGAAATTTCTGCACCGGAAGATGCATGGCGGTACCTCAATGTCGAGAACCCGGAAGAAAGCGATGCGATCCAGCAATATTTTCTCGAGACCTTTCCATACCACTACTCGATCTCAAGAACATCGGTCGTACCGACTGTCATAGACGCAGGGTTCCGCAAGAATGTCATTCCATCGGAAGCAACGGCAATTCTCGATATACGCGCGCTGCCCGACGAAAATATCGAGGAGTTCTACGCAGAACTGGCAGCAGTCATCGACGACTCCCGTGTCGAAATCGTGCCGGAATACATTTACCGGCCGGCCGCCCCACCGTCGGAGATCGACAACGAAATGTTCCAGACGCTGGAACGAGTCGCGCTGCGCATGTACCCGGAAGCGTCCGTCCTGCCGATCATGGCGACGGGCGCCACCGACATGGCGCAGGTCCGCGCCCGCGGTATGCAGGCGTACGGCATAGGGCCCGCGCGTTCCGTCGAAGAGATCAACAGCGGCTTCGGGGCACATGGCGATAACGAGCGCATCGAGGAAGAGGCGTTCGTCGAACTCGTCAAGTATCTCTGGAACGTCGTGATCGAGATGTCCGCGACCGGGTGAGAGCCGGGTACTCCATCGCGTTCCTGGTAGCGGCGAATCTGCTGCCGCTATTTGGCGTGCTGCTGTGGGACTGGGACGTGTTCCTGTTGCTGCTGCTGTTCTGGTTCGAAAATGTCGTGATCGGCCTGTTCGGCATTGCACGGATTGTTGTATCCGGTGCGCACCGCCAGTTCCAGGGCGGCGTATTCCTGCCGCTCTTTTTCCTGGTGCACTATGGCGGTTTCATGTTCGGGCATTTCATGGTGCTGTTCGCCTTCTACTCGGACAATGAGCAAGGCAGCGGCGTGACGGTGGGTCCGGGGGATTATCTCGATATCATGCTGGAGAACCTGAACTGGGTGGCACTGGTCGCATTGCTCATCTCCCACGGCTGGTCATTTGCCGAGAACTTCCTGGGCAACCGCGAGTACGACCGCATGACGGTCGGTGAAGCCATGGCGATGCCTTACAAGCGCATGGTCATTACTCATGTGGCGCTGCTCGTCGGCGGCTTTTTCCTGGTCAACCAGGGCCAGCCGGTGGTTGGACTGGCGATTCTCGTCCTCCTGAAGATCGTGCTCGACAGCGCGTTTCACCTGCGCGAGCATCGCGTGCTGCAGGCTTGAGCAGCGGTCGCGGAGAGGAGCCGCCGGCCGATGCTCGTGGCACAAAAAAAGCCCTCACAAGGAGGGCTTTTTTCTGAATCTGGCTCCCCGACCCGGACTCGAACCAGGGACCAATTGATTAACAGTCAATCGCTCTACCAACTGAGCTATCGGGGAAAAATCCGTCACCTATCAGGTGCGGGCCGGAATTTTGGTCCAGCACCGTGCCTGTGTCAACCCATCAGGGCGCGTTTTATGCGGCGGATTGCCTCTTCGAGTGACTCCATCGAGCAGGCAAACGACAGGCGCATGTAGCCCGGCGCGCCGAACGCTGATCCGGGGACGCAGGCGACCTCGGCTTTCTCGAGCAGAAACTCGACGAGTTCGACATCGGACGCCATGCCGCGTTCTTCGAGCACGTCGCTGATCTTCGGAAACGCATAAAAAGTGCCTTCACCACGCCGGCAGGTGAAGCCTTCGATGCCATTGAGCGCATCGACCAGGTACTCATGCCGCGCCGCATAAGCGCGGGCCATTTCGGCTACCGGCGCCTGGTCGCCGTCCAGCGCCGCCACGGCGGCCGCCTGCGAGATGCTGCAGGCGTTCGAAGTACTCTGGCTTTGAATCGTCCCCATCGCTGTGATCAATTCTTCGGGGCCGGCGGCGTAGCCGATGCGCCAGCCCGTCATGGCATAGGCCTTGGAAACCCCGTTCGCGGTGACCGTGCGCCCTTTCAACGACGGGCAAGCACTGGCAAAACTGACGAAGGGCTCGTCAGCCCAGTGGATATGCTCATAGATATCATCGGCCAGGATCACGACCTGCGGGTGCTTGTCGAGCGCGCGCCCGAGTGCCTGTAACTCCAGCCGTGTGTAACACGCCCCGGTCGGGTTCGACGGGCTGTTCAACACGAACAGCCGGGTCTTCGCCGACAGTCCGGCGGCCAGCTGCGCCGGTGTGATCTTGAAGTCCTGCTCGATACCGGCTTCTATGATGTGGGCTTCGGCGCCGGCGACCCGGGCCATGTCCGGGTAAGACACCCAGTAGGGCGCCGGGATCAGCACCTCGTCCCCGGGGTCGAGTAGCGCAAGGCAAAGGTTGAACAAGGCCTGCTTGGCGCCACTGGTAACGACGATCTGTGACGTGTCGTAGTCGAGCTGGTTCTCGCGGGAGAACTTTCGCCGAATTGCCGCCTTCAGTTCCGCGGTGCCGTCAATGGGCGTGTAGCGCGTCTTGCCTTCCCGGATAGCAGCCATGGCGGCTGCCCGGATAGGCTCCGGCGTATCGAAGTCCGGTTCGCCGGTGCCAAGACTGATGATATCCCGGCCGGCCGCGCGCAACGCGGTCGCGCGCGCAAGCACAGCACCGGTCGGCGACGGCCGGACAGCTGCCATACGTTTGGAAACTGGTAGACTCACACGATTGCCTCCGCGAAATGCAAGCACATGGTACGTGAATCGACAGACCTTCCCAATACGGATTTGGCCGACCGGGATCGGTTGACGCTGGTCTCCGATTTCGCTCCGGCGGGCGATCAGCCGGCGGCTATCGATGCGCTCGTCGAAGGGCTCGAGGACGGGTTGGCGCGGCAGATTCTGCTCGGCGTCACAGGATCCGGCAAGACTTTCACCATCGCCAACGTTATCGAACGTCTGCAGCGCCCGGCCATCATCCTGGCACCGAACAAGACGCTGGCGGCGCAACTGTATGGGGAAATGCGCGACTTCTTTCCGCGTAACGCGGTCGAGTACTTCGTGTCGTACTACGACTATTACCAGCCGGAAGCCTACGTCCCGAGCTCGGACACTTACATCGAAAAAGATGCATCGATCAACGACCACATCGAACAGATGCGACTGTCGGCAACCAAGGCGCTGATCGAGCGGCGGGACACGATTATCGTGGCGACCGTGTCGGCAATCTACGGCCTCGGCGATCCGGAAGCTTACTTCAGCATGGTGCTGCACCTCGTTCGAGGCGACCGGATCGATCAGCGTGCAATTCTAAGGCGCCTGGCGGAGCTGCAATACACACGCAACGAGCTCGATTTTTCCCATGGCACCTACAGGGTGCGCGGGGATGTCATCGATATCTTTCCGGCCGAATCCGACCGCGACGCCGTGCGCGTCGAACTCTTCGATGACGAGATCGAGTCCCTGTCGCTGTTCGACCCGCTGACCGGCGAGGTCGTACGCCGGGTGCCGCGCCTGACCATCTTCCCGAAGACGCACTACGTTACGCCCCGCGAGACGCTTCTGGCTGCGTGCGAGCACATCAAGGTCGAACTGAAAGAGCGCCTCGCGTACCTCAGGGAGAACAATAAACTCCTTGAGGCACAAAGGCTTGAGCAACGAACCTTATTTGATTTAGAGATGATTAAAGAGCTCGGCTATTGCTCGGGTATCGAGAACTACTCGCGCTACCTGTCCGGGCGCAACCCGGGCGAGCCACCGCCTTGCCTGTTCGATTACGTGCCCGACAACGCCATCCTTGTCATCGACGAAAGCCATGTCACGGTGCCGCAGCTCGGCGGCATGTACAAGGGAGACCGCTCGCGCAAGGAGACGCTGGTCGAATTCGGTTTCCGGCTGCCGTCGGCGCTCGACAACAGGCCACTGCGTTTCGACGAATTCGATCGCCTTGCCCCACAGACCATCTATACGTCGGCGACACCGGGAGACTACGAGAAGGGGCATGCCGATGCCATCGTAGAGCTGCTGGTCAGGCCGACCGGCCTCGTGGATCCCGAGGTAGAGGTGCGCCCGGCGAAGACCCAGGTTGACGACGTCATGTCGGAGATTCAGCGGCGCGTCGCGGTCGATGAACGCGTCCTCGTGACGACACTGACCAAGCGGATGGCAGAAGACCTGACCGACTACCTGCAGGAGCACGGGGTACGGGTGCGATACCTGCATTCCGACGTTGCGACCGTTGAGCGCACCGAGATCATTCGCGACCTGCGGCTGGGCGCATTTGACGTACTGGTCGGGATCAACTTGCTGCGCGAAGGGCTCGATATGCCGGAAGTGTCGCTGGTCGCGATTCTCGATGCGGACAAGGAGGGGTTCCTGCGCTCGGATCGCTCCCTGATCCAGACGATTGGACGGGCGGCTCGCAACCTGCATGGCACGGCGATCCTGTACGCCGACCGGATCACGGGTTCGATGGAGCGCGCCATCGATGAAACGAACAGGCGCAGGGAGAAGCAGCGGCGCTTCAATGAGGAACATGGCATCACACCGCTGACCATCATCAAGGAGGTTGCCGATGTTATGGAAGCCGCTTATCCCACACCGAAGAAAGGACGCCAGAAGGCGGCGGAAAAACGACCCCGGTACGAAGCGATGAGTCCGGCCGAGCTGATGAAACAGGCGGCGAAACTCGAGAAACAGATGCTGAAGCATGCGCGCGAGCTCGAATTCGAAGAAGCTGCGCGGTTGCGTGATGAGATCCATGCCCTCCGGGAGCTGGGCCTCGGACTCAGCGACCGAAAAGCCGGCTGAAAGGCCTTGCAGTAAGGCAGGTGCTTCAGTATCTTACGGCTCCCCTCGGGACCCAGGGTCATTGCAGGACGACTGGCGCAGGGGGCTTTAGCGAAGGCATCCTCGCAACGGCAGGGCGATTAGCTCAGGGGTAGAGCGCCACGTTGACATCGTGGAGGTCGGTGGTTCGAAACCACCATCGCCCACCAACCTGCCTGACGGTTCAGCCGAACCCGTAGAAACGTCGTTTTTTTGCCACAAAGCGCCGGTTTTTTTTAAGGAAACCGGGGGCTTGATGGTTGTTTCTTGGCACCCGGCTATATAGAATCGCGGTCCCGCACAGGCTGTGGCCTAAAGCCGCGCGCTTGCACAGCGGGATTGGTCAGTTTCTGGAGGATTTGGGTATCGCAGTTACAAAGCGCGTAAAGCGTAATGATGAAATCGAGGCCTCCGAGGTCCGCGTAATCGGATCCGATGGAGAGCAGGCTGGCGTCATGAAGCTTGCGGCCGCAATTGCGCTGGCAAGGGAAGAGGGTCTGGATCTCGTCGAAGTGTCGCCAATGGCGGAGCCCCCGGTTTGTCGAATTATGGATTTTGGCAAGTACTTGTTCGAACAGAACAAGAAAAACCAGTCTGCGAAACGCAAACAGAAGCAGGTACACGTCAAGGAAATCAAGTTCCGGCCAGGTACCGACGAAGGCGACTACAAGATCAAGCTGAAGAAGCTGGTGGCGTTCCTCGAGAACGGTGACAAGACCAAGGTTACATTGAGATTCAGGGGCCGCGAGATGGCGCACAAGGAATTGGGCGCGCAACTGCTGGCCCGGGTTCGGGACGATCTGGAAGCCTACGGATCGGTTGAACAGATGCCGCAGCTCGAAGGACGGCAGATGGTCATGGTGATCGGACCCAAAAAGAAGTAAACAGAAGTATTTTGCAAGACCCGCAGTACGACAAAAAGTGAGTAACGGCCGGAGGGCGTTTGTCCCGCAAGGCTCTACCCGCCTGCAGCGGCCGGCATAGCCGGTACGTAGCAAGGCTAAAAAGTGAGAAGACAATGTCCAAGATGAAGACCAACCGGGGCGCAGCCAAGCGCTTCAGCAAGACGGGCAAGGGTGGCTACAAGCGCTCGCAGGCCCACCTCAATCACATTCTGACGAAGAAGAAGTCGAAGCGTAAACGCAAGCTCGGCGCCACGCTGCAGGTAGCAGAGGCCGATGTGAAAGCCGTGAAGCGCATGCTTCCTTACAGCTAGGAGAGGATTGAGAAATGGCAAGAGTCAAGAGTGGCGTCACCGCCAAAGCTCGTCACAAGAAAGTCCTCGGTAAAGCGAAGGGCTACTACGGCGCGCGTAGCAAATTATTCAAAACGGCCAAGCAGGCCGTTATCAAAGCCGGCCAATACGCTTATCGTGATCGCCGTCAGCGCAAGCGCCAGTTCCGCGCATTGTGGATCGCGCGTATCAACGCGGCGGCCCGTCTGCATGGCCTGTCCTACAGTCGCCTGATCAACGGCCTGAACAAGGCGGAAATCGAAGTCGACCGCAAGGTTCTCGCAGATATCGCCGTGCATGATCCCGAGGCGTTCGGCGCAATTGCCGCAGCAGCCAAGGCCGGCCTCGAACAACCAGCCGCCAGCTGATTGCTGCTCGGGGCCGGCGCCGCAGCGCGCCGGACTTCAGGACAAGCACATGCAGGCATTGAGCGACCTAATTGATCAAGCCGCGTCGGCAATCGACGCGGCGTCCAATCTGGCGGCACTCGATGCGGTGCGCGTCGCGTATCTCGGCAAGAAAGGCGAACTGACCGCGCGGCTGAAGGCCCTTGGCCAACTGCCGGCTGCGGAACGTGCCGCCGCGGGCCAGGAAATCAACCGGGCCAAGCAGGTTGTGCAGGAGCGGCTCAATGCGCGTCGCGCGCAACTGGAAGAGGCAGCGCTCGAGGCCAGGCTGGCCGCCGACGCCGTCGATGTCAGCCTGCCCGGTCGGGGCAACTCGATTGGCGGCTACCACCCGGTGACCCGGGCAATGCTGCGTATCGAGAAGATCTTTCGCAACGCCGGCTTCGGGATACGCTCAGGGCCCGAAATCGAAGACGATTTCCATAATTTTACGGCGCTGAACATTCCCGAGAACCACCCGGCGCGGGCGATGCACGACACGTTCTATTTTCCCGGCGGCAACCTGTTGCGCACGCATACGTCGCCGGTACAGATTCGGTCGATGGTCAGGGAAGGGGTACCGATTCGCATCATAGCGCCGGGTAGGGTTTATCGCTGTGACTCGGACCAGACTCATACGCCCATGTTTCACCAGGTCGAGGGACTGGTCATTGACGAGAATGTCAGTTTCGCGAACCTGAAGGCAGTGCTGCACCAGTTCGTCGAGGCTTTTTTCGAGCGCAAGGCAGCCTTGCGCTTCCGGCCATCGTACTTCCCGTTTACGGAGCCCTCGGCGGAAGTCGATGTCGCCTGGGAGGAGGGTAAGTGGCTCGAAATTCTCGGTTGCGGCATGGTCCATCCGAACGTCCTCGAGAGCGCCGGCGTCGACGCCGACAAATACACCGGGTATGCATTCGGTATCGGCATAGAACGGCTTGCGATGCTGCGCTATGACGTTTCGGACCTGCGGACGTTCTTCGAGAATGACCTCCGGTTCCTGCGGCAGTTCAGGTAAACGCGATGAAGATCTCAGAATCCTGGCTGCGCGAGTGGGTGAACCCCGACCTCGATACCGAGGCGCTCGGTCATCAGCTGACGATGCTCGGTCACGAAGTCGACGGCATCGAGATCGAAGGCGCCGGTATCGCGGACGTCGTGGTCGGGGAGGTGGTCGAAGTCGCCAGGCACCCGGATGCCGACAAGCTGAGTGTGTGCAAGGTATCGGACGGCTCGGATGAACTGATCGATATCGTGTGCGGTGCACCGAACGTCGTACAGGGCATGAAGACGCCGCTCGCGAAACCAGGAGTAACGCTGCCGAACGGCCTGAAGTTGCGCAAGGCCAAAATACGGGGCGCGGTTTCCAACGGCATGTTGTGCTCGGCGGTCGAACTGGGCCTCGGCGACGAGTCCGATGGCATCATGGCGCTGCCGGACGATGCGCAAGCCGGCACACCTGTGAATGAAATTCTCGACCTGCCCGACGCCGTTATCGACCTGGACCTGACGCCGAACCGGGGCGACTGCTTCAGCGTGCTTGGCATCGCGCGCGACATTGCAGCGTTGACCGGTGCCGTGCTGAAAGACCCGGCCGTCGCCCAGATTGAGGCAACCGTCGACGACAGGATAACGGTCGAATTACCCGAGCCTGCCGGCTGCCCGCAGTTCGCCGGACGCGTCGTTCGCGGCATCGACCCGCATGCGGTATCGCCGGTATGGATGAAGGAGCGCCTGCGGCGTGCGGGCCTGCGCTCCATCTCGCCGGTCGTCGACATCACGAATTACGTAATGCTCGAGCTCGGCCAGCCGCTGCACGCCTATGATGCGAGCCTGGTAAAGGGTTCGATACGGCCGCGGCTCGCGAAGGCCGGCGAAAAAGTAACGCTGCTCGACGAGAAAGAGGTCGAGCTCGATTCCGACACGATGATCATAACCGACGATAACGGGCCCATCGGTATTGCCGGGATCATGGGGGGTCTGTCGACAGCGGTGAACGAAGCGACCACCGACGTCTTCTTCGAAGCGGCGTTCTGGCCGCCAGCCTTCATGGCCGGCCGGGCGCGATCATATGGCATGCATACCGATGCCTCGTTGCGATTCGAGCGCGGTGTGGATCCTGCGGGCCAGGCCCGCGCTGTCGAGCGTGCTACCGGTTTGTTACTTTCGATTGCCGGCGGTGAAGCCGGCCCGCTCGTTGTCGAGACCGCAAATGAGCATCTGCCCAGGCGTCGTCCGATCCTGTTACGCAAGGCGCGTGTCACACGCCTGCTAGGACTTGACGTACCTGACACGGAAATCGAGCGTATTCTTGGCGGTCTGCAGTTTACTTGCGAGGCGGTTGATGGCGGCTGGCAAGTGACCTCCCCGAGCCATCGATTCGATATCGACATCGAGGTCGACCTGATCGAGGAGATCGCCCGTATTCACGGTTACGACTCGATTCCGGAAACGACACTCAGGGCTCGTTTGCCGGTAGAGACAGTGACCGAAACACGTATCGATTTGGAACGCGTTGCCGCGACGCTGGTTGCACGGGACTACCAGGAAATCGTTACATACAGTTTTATCGACGCTGAAGCCAACACCGAATTTTCGGGCACCGAGTCGCCCCTCGTCTTGAGCAATCCGATTTCATCGGAGATGTCGGTGATGCGCGCATCGCTCTGGCCGGGTCTCGTCGCCGCGGCAGCGATGAACGCTTCCCGGCAACAGGATCGCGTCCGCTTGTTCGAGGTGGGCAAGTCCTTTCACGGGAGCCTGGATGAACCGATTGAAATCGTGCGCGTTGCCGGATTGGTGATGGGGTCCGCAGCTCCGGAGCAATGGGGGATTAAGGCGGAAAGCGTTGATTTCTTTGACATAAAAGCAGACGTTTTGGCTGCACTGATGCTGGCGGCGGATGCCGACGAGCTGGAGTTCAGGCCTTGCCAACATCCTGCGCTGCAACCCGGGCAGGCGGCCGAGATTCTTCGCGGCGGCGAGTGGGTCGGTGTACTCGGCAAGCTCCACCCGCAGCTGCAAAAGTCTTGCGACCTGAAACGCGCGGCGTATCTTTTTGAACTCGACGCAGATAAAGCGTTTGCGGCCCGAGCACCGAGCGCGACGCCGGTCTCGAAGTTTCCTGCAATCCGTCGGGACATCGCCGTCATCGTGGACGACAAGGTATCAGCCGGAGAGTTGGTCGCGGCCGTCGCTGCCACGTCGAAAGCGCTGATCAGGGATGTCAGGATATTTGACATTTACACTGGCGCGGGGATAGAAGCAGGTCGAAAAAGCGTCGCAATAGGCTTGATTTTGCAGGAAACATCGCGCACCCTTACTGACGATGATGCGGACGGCGTGATGGCCGCTGCGATCAAAAAATTACAAGACGAATTCGCCGCTGAGCTAAGAGACTAATTCCCCATGGCATTGACTAAAGCAGATATGGCCGAGTCGCTGTTCAATGAGCTTGGTTTGAACAAACGCGAGGCGCGCGAACTGGTCGACATGTTTTACGAGGAGCTGCGTGCATCGCTCGCAGTAGGGGAGCAGGTCAAGTTGTCAGGTTTTGGAAACTTCGACCTTCGGGATAAGAAACAACGGCCGGGAAGAAATCCGAAAACCGGCGAAGAAATTCCGATCAGCGCACGGCGTGTTGTAACCTTCCGTCCAGGACAAAAACTAAAGGCCCGAGTAGAGGCATATGCTGGAACCGGGGAATAACGACGAACTACCTCCGATACCTGGGAAGCGTTACTTCACGATAGGTGAAGTGAGCGACCTCTGCGCTGTCAAGCCGCATGTCCTCAGGTACTGGGAGCAGGAGTTCCCGCAACTCAAGCCGGTCAAGCGTCGCGGCAATCGCCGCTATTACCAGCGACAGGACGTCCTGATCATTCGCCAGATCCGCAGCCTGCTCTATGACGAGGGCTTCACGATCGGCGGTGCACGCCAACGCCTTACGGGCGACGACGCCAAGTCTGATGTGACTCAAAGTCAACAGATTATCAAGCAGATACGAATGGAACTTGAACAAGTTTTGAAGATTCTGCGCCGCTGAAATCCAGTTCTTTGCAAGACACTGCATGGCGGGTATCATTGCCGCCCTGTCAAGTAGCGGCCATTGGCCGCGAACACTGCCAACGGTCGGGGCGTAGCGCAGCCTGGTAGCGCACCACAATGGGGTTGTGGGGGTCGGAGGTTCAAATCCTCTCGCCCCGACCATTTTCGTAAACAAAAAAATCGCCGTCCTCACAAACTGGGGCGGCGATTTTTTTGTTTACGGGAATGGTCGGGTGGAACTGGAACCGAACCGCAGGGTCACTCCGCCGCGTCAGCGGCGGAGGACGCCCACAAGGCGCCCCGAAGGGGTGAGCCGCCAATGGCGGTGAATCAAATCCTCT
>Ga0210093_1000062_pt1 | contig 14323 bp, 12 predicted proteins | sample White_ThreeSqB_D_2_FD_185590 | JGI IMG/M metagenome (GOLD analysis project Ga0210093, IMG submission 185590) | Wetland microbial communities from the San Francisco Bay, California, USA, that impact long-term carbon sequestration -... | ecosystem: Environmental > Aquatic > Marine > Wetlands ... | reverse complement strand
TCATCTGCAAGAAAATTCCGGCGTCGGGCGAGACCCTGCCGATCGTCGGGTTGGGCACCAACCGCTACGGGGTCGGCGATTCCGAATCGGAACGGGCACCGTTGCGCGCATCGCTGGCACGCTTTCACCAGCTGGGCGGCACCGTCATCGACACGGCGCCAATGTATCGCAGCTCGGAGGCAGTATTGGGCGACCTGATCGGCGAACTCGGTATTCGCGACGACTTGTTTCTCGCGACCAAGACCGACAAGACCGGCGGGCAGTCCGAAACATTTGCACAGATGCAGGAATCGATGCGCCGGCTCAAGACGGAGCGTATCGACCTGATGCAGGTGCACAACCTGCTGGGCTGGCAGGATGCATTACCGGCGATACGGGAATGGCAGCGGGAAGGTCGCATCCGCTATGTCGGCATCACGACGTCGCGCGAAGATCAGTACGGGGATTTCGAGGCCGTGATGCGGCAGGAAAGACTCGATTTCGTGCAGTTGAATTACTCACTCGAACAACGAACCGCGGCCGAGCGCCTGCTGCCGCTGGCTGCGGATCGCGGCATGGCCGTCATCGTGAATCGGGCATTCGGCGGCGGCCGCATCTTCGAGAAAGTTGGCGACCAGCCTCTACCGGACTGGGCGCAGGCATTCGGCTGCGAGACTTGGGCACAGTTCCTGCTGAAGTATGTACTCGGCCATCCCGCGGTAACGCTAAGCATTCCCGGCATGACCAAACCGAGCCACGTCGACGACAACCTGTGGGCCGGTCACGGCCGGCTGCCGACTGCCGAGGAACGCAAGCGCCAGGAAGCGTTTTTCGACGCGCTGTAACTGGGGGCCGAAGTGGCAGGGACAACTAGCTTCTTGCGCGCTCTATCGCCTCGTTGATCAGTCGTTTCGCGACATCGGCACCATGCCAGTCGCCGATCCTCACCCATTTGCCGGGTTCCAGATCCTTGTAGTGCTCGAAGAAATGTTCGACCTGCTGCATCGTGATTTCCGGCAGGTCAGAGTATTCGTGCACATGGTCGTAGCGCTTGGTCAGCGCGTGCGACGGTACCGCAATTACCTTTTCGTCCTGGCCAGCGTTGTCTTCCATGATCAGCACGCCGACCGGGCGCACATTGATGACGCAGGCGGGCACGAGTTCGCGCGTATTGATGACCAGTACGTCAATGGGATCACCATCCTCCGACAATGTATGCGGCACGAAACCGTAATTGCCGGGATATGACATCGGCGTATACAGGAACCGGTCCACGACCAGCGTACCCGCCTCCTTGTCGAGTTCGTACTTGATGGGCTGGCCGCCCAGTGGCACCTCGATGATGACGTTGACGTCGTCCGGTGGGTGGTTGCCGATTGCTATCGCATCAATGCGCATGTCGTTCAATCCTCACAGTCTGGCCACGCTTCGCTATGGTAACAGGCGCATCGAGATCGTCATGCAAGCGTTGCGCCAGCGCCTGCTGCGCTGCGGGTTCTCCATGCACGAGGTACACCGGCGGCCGGTTCTGGAAGGCGCTGTACCACGTCACCAGGTCCTGCTGGTCGCCATGCGCCGATAGTCCGCCGATCGTGTGAATCTGAATGCGCACGCGATACTCGTCACCAAACAGTTTCACGGTTTCGGCACCCTCGACCAGTCGGCGGCCGAGCGTGCCATAAGCCTGGAAACCGACGATGACCAGGTGACATTCGGGGCGCCACACGTTGTTCTTCAGGTGATGCTGGATGCGCCCGCCGCTGCACATGCCGCTGCCGGCAATGATGATCGCCCCGGACTCGATCTCGTTGATCCGCATCGAATCTTCCGGTGTTCGTGAGACGACGAGATTCGCCAGGCGCGGTCGACCAGAAGCCGGATCGAACAATTCGACACCGTACAATTCGCGATACTGCGAGTAGGCTGCAGTTGCCTCGATTGCCATCGGGCTATCGAGAAAGACCTGCCACCGGTCGAGATTCCAGCGCTCGAAATTTTCAGCCATCAGGTACAGGAGATCCTGTGTCCGTCCGACCGTGAAAGCCGGAATCAGGATATTGCCCTGCGCGGCACGCGCCGATTCGAAAACCTCGCCCAGTTCCTCCAGCGTGTCGGCGAACGGGCGGTGCAGGCGGTCGCCGTACGTGCTCTCCAAAATGACTGCGTCAGCCTGGGGGATTTTCGTCGGCTGGTTCATGACAGGTGCATCGCGATAACCGAGGTCACCGCTGAAGACTAATCGGAGCGGACCATCGTCACCCGTACAGTGTAACTCGACGATTGCTGCGCCAAGGATGTGCCCCGCATCGTGAAACGTCACGCTCAGTCCCGGGACGATCGTGGTTGCCTCGGCGTAGGCGATACCTTCGAATTGGTCGAGGCACTGCTCTGCATCGTCCAGCGTATACAAGGGCTGTATCGGTGACTGCTTGTTGCGCCCGCGCCTGCGGTTCTCCGACTCGGCATCCCGCTCGTTAAGGTGCCCGGAGTCCGGCAACATGATCGTACACAGCGCTTTGGTCGCCTCCTGCACATAGACAGGTCCCCGGTAGCCTCTCTTCACCAACAACGGAATGCGCCCCGAGTGATCGATATGCGCGTGACTGAGTACGACGGCGTCGATTTTGCTGATGTCGAAAGGAAACGGCTCCCGATTGCGTGCTTCGTCGTCGTGGCTACCCTGTATCAGCCCGCACTCGAGCAGGACCGTATGGGTATCGGTTCGGAGCAGGTGCATCGACCCGGTGACCTCCCCGGTCGCGCCGAAAAACTGCACTGACATGCTCATGTGCTTACCTTGAAGCCGTCCCCGCGGAGCCGTTCACCACAGGAAGACGTAACCGAGTGCCGCCATCGTAAAGTCGCCACCACTTTCGGTCACGACGCCGGTGCTCAGGCTCAGCCGCACTGCGTGCCGGCGCTGGAAGGGCAGGTAAAGCGTCGCTCCAAAGCGCGAGTTTCTCTGCAGATCCCCCTGCTCGACATCGTCGACGGTAGTCTTCCCACCGACGTAGTAATTGGCGTCGAGAGAGGCCCATATGCCACGGCGGATAATATGGATAAGGTGAAGCTCAGCGGAACCGATAGGTTCCTGCTCGCGGGTCTGGCCGACGAAGTCCTCGTTGTCACCGTAGATCCATGCGCCGAGCTCGGCTTCGAGCATCCAGCGTCGGTGGAAGGGCCAGATAAAACCCACTGCCGGTTTTAGCGCCCAGCGATTGGTACCCAGGTTGATGTACTTGTCCGCGTCATATTGCCCGGTCGGGAACTGCAGGATCATGCTCACACCGACGATGGGTTTCGGGTCCGCAAGCAGCGCCCGGAATGCCTCGCGGTCCATGCTCGGCGCGCCCTTGAGATTGATCGCCAGGCGCACGCGTACGTCACCCATGCCGGAAACGTCGCGGCGCCGATATTCTCCTGCGACCAGACCTTCGGTTTCGGCACGGGCAAACGGCAGGTTCATTTGCAACGTCGCGGTCCTGCCACTGAGATCGAAGGTTCGCTGGTACGACGCCAGGAAGTAGTTGATAGTGGAATCGACACCGGTGATCGGTAGCGATGGATCCGTCACGATGTCACCGGTGGTGTACTGGTAGGCCACCGCCAGGACATTGGTCCCGTCCGGGGTGGGCCAGTAGGCACGCGGCGTCAGCTCCTGCGCCGCCGCGCTGCCCGCCAGCAGAACAGCCGCGTACAGCAGGTGGCGCAGCGCGGACCTAATACGTTCGTTCACCGGTATTCGATCAACCCAGCCCGGGCGCGCTTACAGGTCAGCGCTGGTGCAGGCTCCGAACACACTGACAGCAGCACCATCGCGCGCGATTGCCACGGTCACTCGTCCGCTGATTTCCTCGATAATGAAACTGAATGCGCGACCGTTTTCGCTTCCCTGAAGGAAAATCAGCCCGTCGGCCCTCTGCACGCTGGTAAATGTTGAAGAGCGGTTCTCACCGCTGGCTTTCGTCGTCGAGATACGTTTCTTCTTCGTATCGATAACGACGAAGTTCGGGATTTCGAGTTCGTCTGCCGTTGCCTCGTAGCAAGTGTCTTCCTCAACACAGATCTGCACCTGGACTGCGGCACATATCATTTTGTCCACACCTGCCAGGCTGTCTGCTTGCGCCAACCCGCCCGCCAGCATGCCGGCCAGGACCACTATCAGTTTTTTCATATCGCTGCTTCCGCTTGTTCGTAAATTGTCGTCGTCGCTCAGCCTAGAAATCAAACTTGACGAAGAGCAGGATGCCGTCGTATTTCCATTCCAGATCGCCATTCAGGTCGGAACTGTCGACGCCGATGTCGAGGCGGACGCTGTTGTAGCCAGCGCCGAAAGCCACGTTGTTAAAGGCCTGGTAATCGAAGCCCGCGTACAGGTCGACCAGCGAGCCATCGAAATCTCCGACCTTGAGAAAGAAGAAATCACCGTAAGCCCGAAATGTCCATTTTTCTGACAGGTCGTAAGCGCCGCGCATGCCAATGACCGGCAGAGGCGCCGTCACATCGCCGCCGTCACGTTGCGGATTTGCCTCGGTATACAGATTGGCACCCAAGTCCGCGACATAGACACCCGCGGACGCTCCGATATATCCCTTCTCACGCACCATGAACGAGTAGGTGTAGGCGACCTTGTAAATAGTGAAATCCAGTTCCGCAAAGACCGTCGTATCGATTGGATACACGGTGCCGTTCCAGGTGATATCCCGTTCAATTGCCTTGCTTGATGATTGCGACAGGTCGAAATAGTTGAAGTCGATTCGATTCCTGTCATTGAACTTGAAATAGCCGTCCACACGCAGAACCGAATCGGAATTGTCAAAGCCCAGGTCGCTCTGACCGTCGACGGGAGTGCCGTCAGGCGTTCCCGACACGTCGACACGGGTCTGTGTATCCCAATCGGTAATGAACGCACCAACGCTGAGGCTGAATTTCTTGTCGGCATCTGCCGCGCTCGCCAGCGGCGCCGCCAGAATGCCTATTACCAGGAGCGAGCAGATTGCGAACTCTCTGATCCGCCTGCTTGTCTTGTTGACCGAAAATGCACTCATAGGAATTGCTCCCCTGCTCTTGCCACGCTGGTCAAAACTTGACCATGTAGTCCTTGGCTTCCAGACACACGCTGAAAGCCTTGTCGAAATCCTGCAACTGCTCTTGTGTCAGAGCCTGCTGCTGCTGTGCCTGCGCCGACGCCTGCTGTGAGGCTTGCTCCTGCGCTTCCCTCTTCATGCGACGTCCGCGCACGAGCCCAATAGCCGCACCCCAGGCAGCACCCTTGCCAGGATCATCACTGGCAATTTCGCCGATCAGCGCACCTGCTGCTGCGCCACCAACGGCACCCGCAGCGCCCGCGCCCTGGCCGACCTGCGCCGCCGCTTGCTGATTGGCGGCCGCTTGCTGGGCATCCGCTTGCTGCTGCTTCTGTACGGCGAACGGATCATTGCCGGTATTGCTGACAGCCCACTGGTAGCAACTCGCTTCGTCCTCCGATTGCTGGCTAGCATCCTGACCCTTGGTCGGGAACACGTAGACGCCCAGCGTAGAAGCCAGGGACTGGGGTGTCGGGGCCTTGCTGGGTTCGTCGGCAAGTGCGTTCCATGGCATCGCTAGCAACACACCAAATAGCAGCACATTTCTCATTTCCTAAACTCCGAACATTGCAAACGCGATCTTGACGCGTACGGTACCCGCAAAGTCAGGTGAGCGCTATAGCGATATGCGAAACGTCGACTCAGAACCCCGCCGGAGCGGCGCAAAAACCCTGCAAATATGCGACGATTGCAGGCCGCGGGCCCGACGCAAGAGACTGACGAGCGAGACTTGCAAATGAAACCAAAACGGATACTGATCGTCGGCGGTGGTTCGGCCGGCTGGATGGCGGCGGCCTACCTGGACGCCGTGCTCAATCGCGGCGATCGCAAGGTGGCCGAGGTCGCCCTGATCGAATCGCCCGATGTACCGCGAATTGGCGTCGGCGAAGCGACGATACCGAACATCAATCATCTGCTGTCTGCCATAGGCATCGACGAGCGCGATTTCATGATTGCCGTAGACGGCACGTTCAAGCAGTCGATTCGCTACACCAACTGGCTGCACAACAATGGTGACTATTACCACCACCCGTTCAGCCGCTTCAGCGTTACGCCCATCGACCACTCCGGCGCAGAGTGGCTGCAAAGCGACCGCTCGATTCCGTTCATGGAAACCGTCTCGGCACAGCCCTTGCTGTGTGAATTCGGCCTGTCGCCGAAGACGCCGGACAACAAGCCCTTTGGTTCGCCGTTGAAGTACGCTTTTCACATGAACGCGTTGAAGTTCGCTGACTACCTGACAGAATTGTCGACGGCGCGTGGCGTGAAGCACTATCGGGATCATGTTGTCGACGTCGACATGCGGGACAACGGCCACATCGAGGCAGTCAGGACGCGGGATGGACTGCATCTCGAAGCCGACCTGTTCATTGACTGCACCGGCTTCTCCGCCCTGTTGATCGAGCAGCAATTGGGCGTGGAATTCATCGATTGCTCGCAGTGGCTTTTGTGCAACCGAGCCGTCACGATGCATGTGGATCACGAGTATCACTATCCGGGATACGTAAAACCCTACACGACGGCTACCGCGTTATCGTCTGGCTGGGTCTGGGAAATTCCGCTGCAGAACACGCGCTCGCTGGGTTACGTGCACTCCGGTGATTTCATCTCGGAAGAAGATGCGGAGCGCGAGCTGCGGAAGTTCGAAGGCCCGCATGCCGAATCGCTCACCAGTCGAACTATCCATTTCAAGGTCGGGCGACGGGAAAAAGTCTGGGCCGGAAACTGCATCGCCATCGGCCTCGCCGGTGGCTTCATCGAGCCGCTGGAGTCAACCGGTCTGTACCTGAGCGACCTCGCCTGCGTCATGCTGGCAGAGCATTTTCCTTACACCGACGACTACGAGGCGATGGCATTCCGGGTGAACCGCATCCTGGCCAATCGTTTCTATGAGATTCTTGATTTTATCAACATGCACTACTGCCTGACGCAAAGAACCGACACGGAGTTCTGGCAGGAAGTGCAACGCGCCGAACGCATCAACGACCGGCTCCGGGCCAAGCTCGAGTTCTGGAAGAAGAAACCGCCGTCCCCTTCCGACTTCGAGGACCAGTGGTTTCCGGGGCAACCGGATACGCCGCTTGCGCGAGGCCAGTGGCCGGGCGACAACCGCTCACCCATTGACACAGCGGGCCTGTGGGGCTACACGAGCTATGAAGCGATCCTCTACGGCATGGATTTTCTGCGCGAGGAATGCGACGCGTGGTTTGGTACGAACCGTCCGCGCACGCGCCTTTACCGCCAGGTACTCGCGGCGCTGGATGCTGCCAAGACGCAACTGCCGCCGCATGATCAGTGGCTGGTTAATGTGCTCGGCATGCCCAATTACCGGAAGTCCGGCTAACGCGGTATTTCCGACCTGACAGACTGCAATTTATTTTGGAGAACAACGACGTGGCAACGAACAAAGAACTCCAGGCATTGCGCGAGGCGGCGACGCCGCGCGGCGTCGGCACACAGACAACGGTGTATGCGGACAAGGCAAGAAATGCCGAAATCTGGGATGTCGAAGGTAAACGCTACATCGACCTCGCGGCCGGCATTGCCGTCACCAACACCGGTCACAACCACCCGAAGATCATTGCCGCCGTCGAGGCGCAATTGCAGCGCTTCAGCCACACGTGCTTCCAGGTCACACCGTATGACGTCTATGTGAAGCTGGCGGATCGCCTCAACAAGCTCGCGCCGGGCACGACCCCGAAGAAGACGATTTTCCTGACAACCGGCGCCGAAGCCGTGGAAAACACGATCAAGATCGCGCGCAAGTACACTGGCCGCAGCGGCGTCATTGCTTTTTCCGGCGCCTTCCACGGCCGCACGATGATGAGCATGGCGTTGACCGGCAAGGTCGTCCCGTACAAGGCAGGATTCGGTCCGTTCCCGGCCGAAGTCTTCCATATTCCCTACCCGATAGCGTTCCATGGCATTTCGATGGACGACTCGCTCGCCGCGCTCGACAAGCTGTTCAAGTCCGATGTCGAACCTGCACGCATCGCAGCAATGATCATTGAGCCGGTGCAGGGCGAAGGTGGCTTCTATCCGGCCCCGCCCGAATTCCTGCAGGCACTGCGGGAAATCTGTGATGCACATGGCATCGTGTTTATCGCCGACGAAATCCAGACCGGCTTCGGCCGCACCGGCAAGCTGTTCGCGGTGGAACACGCCGGTATCGAACCCGACCTGATGACGATGGCCAAGAGTCTCGCCGGCGGCTTCCCGTTGTCCGGCGTCGTCGGCAAGGCGGAGATCATGGACTCGGTCGAGCCGGGCGGGCTTGGCGGAACTTACGGCGGCTCGCCGCTGGGCTGCGCCGCCGGTCTCGCGGTCCTCGACGTCATCGAGGAGCAACAGCTGTGCAGCAAAGCCGTTGCGATTGGCGAACAGATTCGGCAATGGGCCCTTTCATTGCAGCAGGACACGCGTTGCATCGGCGACATCCGCATTACCGGCGCCATGTGCGCCATCGAACTCGTCGCCGACAACGACGCGGACAAGCCGGATCCCGATCTCACGAAAGCGCTCGCCGCGGAGGCAACCCGTCAGGGCGTTATTCTTCTCACCTGTGGTGTTCGCGGTAACGTCATTCGTTTCCTGCCACCACTGACGATCGGCGAAGAACTGCTGGCAGAAGCGCTTGTGACACTGGGGCGCATTGTCCGCGAGCTCACCGGCGAGGTGCGCAAAGCCGGCTGATCGCTGCCATCTCACACGCCGCGCAATATGCGCGGCGTATCTTACGTTATGTCAATGTCGGTTTTTGGCGACGGTTGCGGTGCGCTGTCGCAGTGGTACATTGATATGTGCAGTTTCTGTTAGCCAATGATAACGAGTTCGCCCGGGCAAATCCCTCCGGAGCACCGGGTAAACACAGGGATGGAAAAATGAATACGTTCGATTTGTTCAAAGCGCACCGCCTGGCGGTCGCGTTCGTCGTATCACTGATTCTCGCCGCATGCGGCGGCGGTTCTTCGGGGACAGACCCGGTCGACAATACGGTGCCTCAGCCGACGACCGGAACAGTTGGTCTGTTCTTCACCGATGCACCGACGGATTACTTCAAAGAGATCAACCTCAACGTCACGCAGGCAATATTGATTGGCGGCGATGACAGTCAACAGGTGCTGTTCGATGGCTATGAACCCATCGACCTGCTGAACCTGACGAACTACAACGAGCCGATTATTTTCGGTGAAGTCGACGCCGGCACTTATACGAAGTTGCGCCTTGTCATCGACGGGCTGGAACTCGTGCCGCACGAGGGCGACCCGATTTATCCCAAGCTGCCCGCCAACGGCAAGATCGACCTGCTCGACCAGAACGGTTTCGACGTCCTGCCGGGACGCACGCTGATGATTGCGATCGACATGGATGCTAACAAGTCGATCAAGATCACGCAGACCGGCAACGCGATGAAGTACAACTTCCGCCCGGTAGTCAAAGTACAGATCATGGATGCCGGCCTGCCGGACAAGCTCGCACGAGTAGAAGGCAGCGTTGCCGAGATCTACGACGATCCGGCCGGCAGTTTCCTGTTGTGCGATATCGACACGCCGGAAAGTTGCGTCACGGTTGCGACCAGCGGCGACACCAGCATCTTTGATGACGCCGGCCTGGGCACCGAATTCAGCACGCTGGAAGTCAACGACATGGTCGTCGTGATCGGTCGCTACACCACCGAGCCCGATATCGTATTGAACGCTGTCGTACTGGAAATCGGCGGCACCGCGACGCAGATACAGGGCAATGTCGTCACTGCACCGGCCGACAGCCAGTTCCTGGTCATCACTGTTGACGGCAGGGACCTGACTGTCGAACTGCAGCCCGAGACGAAGTACTTCGACGCCAACGGCGAGATCACGGCCGACGCGATCGTGCTCGGCTCCGATGTCGAAGTCGAGGGTGTCGAACCGCCGAAGGCCGATGCAGCGGATCCCGACCTGATCCGCGCGGCACTGGTCTTCGTGGAAGCAGAGGACGACGAGCAACTCAGCGGAACGATCATCGAACCGATCGATGCCGATGAGAGAAGCTTTGGCTTGTCCACCGAAAGTGGTGATACCTGCGTGCGCGTCAATGTCGACGCCGATATCCTGCTGGTCGATGCAGAGAATGCGACGGTCACGATCGGCGAATTCGCCGACCTGGCGGTCGATCAGTCGGTCGATCTCTTCGGTATGACAGCGGAAGACAGCTGCTTCGACGCCAACGAGGTCATCGTCGAAGTCCCCGCCGCTCCCTGATCAATCCGTTGCCGGGCGATGCAGACCTGCATCGCCCGGCAACAATTTCCGGAAGGCAATACCCCGGTTATTCCGGGAACGACGCGGTCCACGCGATGACCGACGCCTCGATGTACGGCAATGGCGTCGATGCCACGTTCAGAACCGTCTGGTTGAATTCGCGCATCTCGAACCTGTCGCCGAGCGCTTCCTGTGCGGCATCGCGCAACGCATTGATCTTCAGCTGTCCCAGCTTGTAACCCAGCGCCTGCGCGGGCCACACGACGAAGCGTTCGATTTCCGAAGTCGCGGTCGCCACGTCGAGCCCCTCGACGCCGACCATGTAGTCAATCGCCTCCTCCCTGCTCCATTTCTTCGCATGCATGCCGGTATCGGCCACGAGGCGCACGGCGCGGTGCAACTCGGCCTGCAACCGCCCCAAGTCTCCGTACGGGTCGTCGGCATACATTCCCATTTCGGCCGCCAGTTGCTCGGCATAGAGCGCCCAGCCTTCGCCGCTGGTGTTCGACCATAGCGCCTTGACCAGGATCGGCACGTCGAGATCGACGAGGGTTGCGCCATCCAGGTGGTGTCCGGGAACGGCTTCATGGTAGCTCAGGGACGGCAACGTCCAGCGCGGGTGCAATGACGTATCGCGAAGGTTGATGAAATAGTAGCCGGGGCGCGAGCCGTCCGGCGCGGGCGCGTTGTAATAGCCGATTGGTGCCGCCGCTTCGCTGAACCCCGGTACCGGTCTTACCTCGACCTTGTGCTCCGGTATGTCGACAAACCAGTTCGGCAATTCCGCGTACATCTCTTCGACCCAGGCGCGCACGTCGGCAAGCAACGCCTCTTTGCCGGCATCATCATTGTCGTACAGGAAGCGCGGCTCGACGTTGAGCAATTGCATGCGCTCACCAACGGTGCCGTCGGTATAGCCGTTGGCCCGCAGTATTTCGTCCATCTCGTGCGTAATGCGATTCACCTCGTCGAGCCCGATGCGATGGATTTCGTCTGGCGACATGGTCGAATCGGTCATTTGCCGGATCATCGCGGCGTACAGGGCATCACCGTTCGGCAGGCGCCACACGCCGGCATCGTGCGGCGCGGAACTGCGGATCTCGCCGAGATAGTCGGCGATACGACCGTAAGCCGGCAGGACGCTCATGTCGATGATCTCCAGCGCCTGGTCTGCATAGGCTTGTGCGTTTGCGATGCCTGCGAGTTCGAGTTTCCCGGTGAACGACAGGTACAGCGGGTTCTGGTCGGCCGCCGGCTCCAGAAAGGCTTCAACTACTTCAAGCGACCGGTCGACGATGAAATCGGGCGGAATAGCGCCTTGTGCAACGCCCTGCCGGTAGCTCTCGAGTGCGCCATCGAGTGCTTCCTCGACACTTGCCAGTCGCAGCAGGAAGGCGTCGGCCTCCGCCTCGTTCGTCACCGGCTGCTGGGAGTTCAGGAAGTTCGGGATGTCTACCGTCGGACCGGAATTCTGCACGATCGGATACGGCAGGAACCATTGCGTCCAGGCGCCGTCGGTCGTGCCGTAGTCCACCACCCTGGACGGCGCGAGCATGCCGTCGAAAATCGTCGTTACGATTGCGTAAGTACGTTGCCGGTCCGGGCTCAGCGCCATCGGGTCCACGGTCTTGACGCTGGCCAGCGTCGCCTCCAGCGCGCGATTACGTGCGCGGTTGCCGGCAACGGAACGATCCATCATGCGGGTACTGGTGCCGGGCACGGTGTCTTCCGGGATGCCGAGCTGAGTCGCGGCTTCGGGCACCGCCTCGAAGTATGCGAGCGTCAACTGGTTGACCGCCGCATCAAATGCTTCGTTTGTGGATACCGCATCGACAGGCTGTTCCGACCTGGTGCAGCCGGCGAGCAACACGAATACCGTAACGATCAGGGCGCTTTTCAAATTCATCGGGTCTCCAGTCGGGTTCGTTTTGTAGAATTGAAGCCCGACAGGATGCCTGACGTCCGCCTGCCAGTCACGCGACAATCGCCGTCGCGCTGGTTAGGATTCAATACCGTTTCGACCGTTCGTTCCAAAGACGCAAGGTAATAACCAATGAAAAGAATCGCGGCAGCCGTCGTTCTGACACTCACACTGTTTGTTCTGCACTCAGGCAATGCCGGGGAAACGGAGTCGCATGGCGGGACTTTGCCGGAAGCCCTTGCCCGGATCGCAGTCGACAACCGCTATCGCCTGGAATTCGACGGGGACACGTTTTCCGGACCGGGCCTCGATCGACTCTTGCATGAAGCTCGCGCAGCGCAGTTCCTGCTCCTGGGCGAAGAGCACGGCATTGCCGAGAATCCGCTACTCGCGGCACAGCTGTTTGCTTCGCTGGCGAGCGATGGTTACGAGGCGCTCGCCATTGAGATTTCGCCGCCGATGGCGCAGGTCATCGATGACGTAATACTCGCCGAAGGCATCGAAGGGCTGCGCGACCTGTTCGCACAACCCGGCGGCGAACCGGCATTCTTCGGCATGGCGGAAGAAGCAGCGTTGCTGGCTGCCGTGCGCGAACTGGTGCCCGGTGACCGGGCTGCTTTCTGGGGTCTCGACTACGAGGTCGGGGGGGATCGTACACTGCTCCGGCTACTCGACGAGACACCCAAACCGCCGGCTGCCGAGCAGGCGCTTGAAGTACTCGACGCGGCAGCCGCTGCATCGTGGGCTGAATACGCGGCAACCGGTAACCCGATGTTCATCTTCAGCTTCAATGGCGACCCGGCGCTGGTACGCGCCGTTCGCGATGCCTGGCCTGACCGCGATGACGACACCGACTGGATCCTGACGACACTCGAGGAGACGTTTGCAATCAATCGTCTCTGGATCGCCGGCGAGAACTGGGCGTCCAACCAGCGGCGGGCACAACTGTTGCGCGCCAATTTCCTGCGCTACTGGGGAGCAGAAACAGGCGCCGGGCACACACCGAAGATTATGGCCAAGTTGGGCGCGAACCACATGGTGCGGGGACGCAACATGACACAGACCTTCGACCTCGGCAGCCTGTTACCCGAACTCGCCGCGACGCTGGGCGGTCACAGTTTCTCGGTGATGATCGTTCCGGGCGACGGTGCCCTGACCGCAGTCCTCAACCCGTCGAACTGGACTTACGAAGCTGCGCCCGCGAAGGACGGGTACAGGGACGGCATCGAGGCGATTACGTCGGCGGCTTTCGCCGATGCGTTCACACTGATCGACCTCCGGCCGCTACGCGATGTGCTGGGCAGCCGGACGCGCGACGCAGGCACGGCACTGATTCGCACCGTGTACGGATTCGACATGCTGCTGGTAATGTCGGGCTCGACAGCCGCTGCCGAGTTCGACCACGATTGAACCGCTAGTACCAGCGGGTGCCCCCGACGCTCATGTAGCCATGACTGCCGATCGGGACACCGACGCTCATGCCGATACCGACATTGCCGGAACAGCCGCCCAGCACCAGGCTGGACAGGAACAACAGGACCAATCCCAGTGACCTGAGCTTTCTATTGTGTGGTTTCTTCATGATTAAAGCGTCCATTTTTGGAGTACCAGGATGGCGCCAGTCGTATCGGCGACGACCGCCATCGTGCCTTCGCGTACTTCAGGCGACACTGGAACCAGGATCGTGCCACCGAGTTCTTCGGCCCGGGCAGCCGCTGCAGCCGGGTCCCGCACGCCAAAGTACGTTAGCCAGGCCGGTTGCCATTCGCTGACCGGGTTCGCCAGGATACCGGCACGATCCAGGCCGTCCTCGGCCAGCATCACGTAGTCGCCGCCCCGGCGTTGCACGGTGCGCGCCTGGTAACCCACCACTTTCTCGTAGAAGCCGATCGCGCGGTCGGTATCGTTGCTCAGCAGTTCATTCCAGACGACGTTGCCCGGTGCGCCTGCGGTCGTATCGTCGTCAGGATCACCGAAACGACTCCGCGCAAGCCCCAACACCGCACCGTCCGTGTCGATGATCGCTGCCACACGGCCCATCGGCACGTCGCGGGCGGCGGCCGCAACGGACCCGCCCGCGGCCTCGCTACGCTTTA
>Ga0210093_1000061_pt1 | contig 14532 bp, 13 predicted proteins | sample White_ThreeSqB_D_2_FD_185590 | JGI IMG/M metagenome (GOLD analysis project Ga0210093, IMG submission 185590) | Wetland microbial communities from the San Francisco Bay, California, USA, that impact long-term carbon sequestration -... | ecosystem: Environmental > Aquatic > Marine > Wetlands ... | reverse complement strand
AGCTTGTGCGCTTCCTCATCGAAAACCTCGATGAACATGCCACCGATGATCTTGCGCTTTTCCTCCGGGTCCGATACGCCCTCGAGGGCACGGAAGAAACGCTCGGCCACGTTGACGCGAATAACGTGCACGCCGAGATGCTCGGCAAACGTGTCCATGACCTGGTCGCCTTCATGGAGCCGCAACAGCCCGTGATCGACAAATACGCAAACCAGCTGATCGCCAATGGCCTCGTGCAAAAGTGCCGCCACGACCGAGGAATCGACACCGCCGGAAAGGCCCAGCAACACCTTGCCATCGCCGACCTGCTCACGCACCGTGCGGATGGCGTCGGCTACGATGTTGCCCGGCGTCCAGTCTCCGGCACAACCACAGATGTCGTGTACGAAACGGTTCAGGATGGCCTGCCCCTGCAACGTATGCGTGACTTCAGGGTGAAACTGCACGCCGAAGAAGCGCCGTTCGGGATCTTCCATCGCCGCCAGCGGCGAGTTGGGGCTGCTCGCCGTCGCATTGAAGCCGGACGGCAGCGTCTCGACCCGGTCGCCGTGACTCATCCAGACCTTGAGTACCGGCTTCGCCTCATCATCGCTGAGGCCGCCGAACAACGTGGACTCGCCCGGCGTTATCTCGGCATAGCCAAACTCACGATGCGCCGACGCCGCGACGCAGCCGCCGAGTTCGGCCGCCATCGTCTGCATGCCGTAGCAGATACCGAGCACCGGTACGCCCAGCGCGAAGACAGCGTGCGAAACCCGCGGCGGGTCGTCGAGATTGACCGACTCGGGACCGCCGGAGAGGATGATCCCATTCGCGCCGAAAGCGCGGATCTCGTCTTCGGGCATGTCCCACGGATGGATCTCCGAGTAGACCCCGCATTCGCGCACGCGGCGGGCGATCAACTGCGTGTACTGACTGCCGAAATCGAGTATCAGCAGCTTGTGGGCATGGATATCAAGCGACATGACCGGGACTAGTTCTTGGTGCGGTAATTGGGCGCTTCCTTCGTGATCGTCACGTCGTGAACATGGCTTTCGGCCATGCCGGCCCCGGTGATACGCACGAACTGCGGCTTGGTACGCATCTCGTCGATGCTGGCGCTGCCGGTATAGCCCATTGCCGCACGCACGCCGCCCATCAACTGGTGCACGATCGCCGTCATGCTGCCCTTGTAGGCCACGCGTCCCTCGATGCCTTCGGGAACGAGTTTTTCGAGTTCCTCGGTGGCGTCCTGGAAGTAGCGATCCGACGAGCCGTGCGACTGCCCCATCGCACCGACCGAGCCCATGCCGCGGTATGACTTGTAGGAACGCCCCTGGAAAAGCTCGACCTCGCCCGGCGATTCCTCGGTGCCGGCAAACAGGCCACCGATCATGACCGAGTAAGCGCCTGCGACGAGCGCCTTGGAGATGTCGCCCGAATAGCGGATGCCGCCATCGGCAATGAGCGGCACGCCGGACTTCCTGAGCGCCTCGGCCACTTCCGCCACCGCCGATATTTGCGGCACTCCGACGCCGGCAACGACGCGCGTCGTACAGATCGACCCGGGGCCGATACCGACCTTGACGCCATCGGCGCCGGCCTCGACGAGGGCCAGCGCAGCGTCGCCGGTGACGATGTTGCCACCGATAACCTGCACGTCCGCGTGCATCTTTTTCACGCGCCGGACCCGATCGAGCACGCCCTTCGAGAAGCCATGCGACGTGTCGACGACGAGCACATCGACGCCGGCGTCGACCAGCGCCGCGACACGATCGTCGGTGTCGAAACCGGTACCGACCGCCGCGCCAACGCGCAGCGCGCCGCTGCCGTCCTTGCAGGCGAACGGGAAGTCCTTCGCCTTCTGGAAGTCCTTGGCCGTGATCATCCCCTTGAGCTCGAAGTTGTCGCCGACGACCAGCACTTTCTCGATGCGATGCCGGTGCAGCAGTCCCAGGACTTCCTCTTCGTCGGCACCCTCACGCACCGTGACCAGCCGATCCTGCGGCGTCATGACGGTCGAAACCGGTGCATCGAGCTGCGTCTCGAAACGCAGGTCGCGGTGGGTCACGATGCCGACGGTCTGATTGTTGTCGACGACCGGCACCCCGGAAATGCCGAGCGAGTGCGTCAGTTCGATGACTTCGCGGATCGTCTTGTCCGACGAAACCGTGATCGGGTTGCGCACCATGCCGGACTCGAACTTCTTGACCGCCAGGACCTGCCGCGCCTGTTCCTCGATCGTCATGTTCTTGTGCACGATGCCGAGACCGCCCTCCTGCGCCAGCGCAATGGCGAGTCGCGCCTCGGTGACCGTGTCCATCGCCGCCGACAGCAGCGGAATGCTCAGCCGGATTTCCCGGGTCAGTGAGGTGCTGAGATCGACCTCGCGCGGCAGCACTTCGGAGTATCCGGGCTGCAGGAGAACGTCGTCGAAGGTCAGGGCTTCCTTGGCAATGCGCATTGGAGGGCTTCTGGTGGCGGTTAAACGGTCAATTGTACGCGCGCGGGATTTGCGGGTAAACGATTGGTTATACTCGCGCCATGCCCACCGAAGCCGCGATCTCCGTCAGCCAGCTCAACCGCCGCGTCAAGCAACTGCTCGAGCAGGGCATCGCCCGGCTGTGGGTTGAAGGCGAAATCTCCAACCTGTCAAGGCCCTCCTCCGGGCACATTTATTTCAGCCTGAAAGACGACAGCGCGCAGGTCAGCGCCGCCTGGTTCCGGCAGCGCCAGCGCGCACCGGCCATCGGTTTCAAGGACGGCGACAAGGTTCTGGCCTTCGGCCGCGTGAGCCTGTACGAGGCGCGCGGCAACTACCAGCTCATTGTCGAGCAGCTCGAACCAGCGGGCGAAGGCGTGCTGAAACAGCGTTTTGACGCGCTGAAGAAGAAGTTGCTGGCCGAAGGCCTGTTCGATGAGGACCGCAAGCAGCCACTGCCAGCGCTGCCGCATCGCATCGGCGTCATCACATCGCCGAGCGGCGCAGCCGTACGTGACATCGTCAGCGTCCTGCGCCGCCGGTTCCCGGCCATTCCGGTGGTGATCTACCCCGCCGCCGTCCAGGGCGATGCGGCGCCCGGGGAACTGCTGGCGGCACTAGCGACCGCGGTCAGGCGCAACGAGTGTGACGTGCTGATCATCGGACGGGGCGGCGGCTCACTGGAAGACCTGTGGGCGTTCAACGACGAACGACTCGCCCGCGCGATCGCAGACTGCCCGATTCCGGTGGTCAGTGCGGTCGGGCACGAAGTCGACTTCACGATTGCAGACTTCGTCGCCGATGTGCGTGCGCCGACACCGTCCGGCGCAGCCGAGATCGTCGTCCCGGACAGCAGGGACTGGCAGCACCGGGTCAACGTACTGGCGACACGCATCGGCCGCATCGGGCAACGCGCGATCGAAGATCGTGCCCAGCAGCTCGACTGGTTGAACCGGCGACTTTTTGGCGCGAGCCCGGCCGCGACGCTCAGGCGCCAGCGCGACCAGCTGCGCGAGAACCAGGGCCGGCTGGCGGCCGCCGCGCGCCGTCACCTGATGGCGCAGAAAGCGGCTTTGCAGGCGTTGCACGGCGAGCTGGTCCAATTGTCGCCGGCGTTGACGGTGCAACGCGCAATCGGCCGGCTGGGCGAGTTGCGGCAGCGGCTTGGCAGCAGCGCGCAGAAGGGGGTTGCCGTCACGGACCACCGTGTCGCCTTGCTCGGCCGGGCACTTCACTCGGTGAGTCCGCTGGCGACACTGGATCGTGGGTACGCAATCGTGACCGACGCCGACGGCACCGTGCTGCGCGATGCGGCGACCGTTGCCCGCGGCGATGAGATTCGCGCACGTCTCAAGCAGGGCTCGCTGCTGGCGAAGGTATCCAGGGTCATCGACGATGCCTAGGGTGACTGTCGCGGTGCTTGTGGTGTTGTGGTGCCCGGTCTTGCAGGCTTCGCAGCGGCTGCGCCGGTCGACGCGCCGTGGCCTGGCGGCATCGCGATCGTCGATCTCGGGCCGGCCGCGGAGCCGAAGCCGCAGGCGTTATTCGACGGACGTCCGCTACTCGTCATGCGGGCGGACGATCGCTGGCAGGCGGTGGTCGGCATTCCGCTCGACACGCCACCAGGCAGCCTGACCATCGAGATCGACGGTGCCGACCGGATGATCACGGTCGGCGAACATGCTTACCGGGAACAACGCCTGACCGTCGAGAACCAGAGCTACGTGACGCCCGACCAGGCACAGCTCGATCGCATCGCCAGCGAACGACAGCTTATCGACGCGGCGCTGAACAATTATCGCGCCGCGGAAACCGACAGTGTCGCGCTGGCACCGCCGGTGCCGGGACCGCAAAGCTCCAGCTTCGGCCTGCGCCGCTTTTTCAACGACCAGCCCCGTTCACCGCACAAGGGTATGGATATCGCCGCGGCCGCCGGCGAACCCATCACCGCGCCACGCGCCGGTATCGTAACCGTCACCGGCGATTTCTTCTTCAACGGCAACACGGTCATCGTGGACCACGGCCAGGGTTACATCACGATGTATTGCCACCTCAGCGAGATTGATGTCGCCAGAGGCGACGTCGTCGAACCCGGAGATTTGCTGGGACTGGTCGGTGCAACCGGGCGCGTCACCGGGCCGCACCTGCACTTCGGCACCTACCTCAACGGCACGGCCGTCGACCCGGCCCTGCTCCTGCCGCAGTAGCTAGTTTTCGGCAAAAAAGTCCCAGATGACCGGGCGAAACGCGTCCATGTCGACCAGGAACGAGTCGTGCCCGCGAATACAGTCGAGCTCGGCGAACTGCGTGTCCGTGCAGGTGCTGGCAAAACCGTCGGCCAGCTCCCGCTGCTGCGCGATCGGGAACAGGATGTCGGTACGTACGCCGATGACCAGCGCCCGCTCGAGCTTGAGACGCCTGAATCCCGCCTTGAGCGAGCCGCCGTATTCCGCGAGATCGAACAGGTCCGATGCGTGTGACAGGTAGAGATAGCAGTTCGGGTCAAATGCGCCGGTGAATTTCTGGGCGTGGTTTTCGAGGTACGACTCCACCGCAAACTCGGCGACGAACTGGTCCTCGATGCGCGTATGCGAGGTCGAGCGCTCGCGGCCGAATCGCTGGATCCATTCTTCCGGTGACCGGTAGGTAATCATGCCGAGTTTCCTGGCCAGGCGCTGGCCGGTGATCGGCGGATCTCCGACGTCGTACTTGCCCTTCTTCCATTTCGGGTCCGAGCGAATCATCTCGCGCTGCAACGAACGGACAGCAATCGAAAACGGCAAGGCGCGTGCCGCGGACGACACCGAGATGAACGCGCGCACACGGTCCGGGTGCCGCAGGCAAAGGGCAAGCCCGCTCATGCCGCCCATCGAACAACCGACCACGGTATGCAGACGCTCGATCCCCAGGTGCGCAACGACGAGCCAGGCAGACTCGGCGACATCTTCCAGCGTCAGCACCGGGAACGTCAGCCGATAGCGATTGCCGGTTTCCGGGTTGACGGATGCCGGGCCGGTGGAGCCGAAACAGCTGCCGAGCGAATTGACGCAGATGACGAAGAACCGGTCGGTGTCGATTGGCAGGCCGGAGCCGATCATCTCCTCCCACCACCCCGGTGTCGGGTCGACGGCGCAGGACCTCGCGTGCGCCGATGGCGACAGGCCGGTAAATATCAGCACGGCGTTGTCGCGGGCCTCGTTGAGTTCACCCCATGTCTCGTACGCAAGCGTCGGCGACTCCAGGTACCCCGCCCGGTGCATGCGGAACTTGCCCTCAAAGGTGACGTCAATTCTTGCCGAGGTCATCAACCAACTCCTGCGCTGTCGATCAGTATAGCCAAGTGCGACTACTTCTTGACGCGCTTCATCAGTCGGCTGCGCTTGCGCTCCTGCCGCGGCGTCAGCTTGTTGCGCCTGCCCTTGTAGGGATTGTCGCTGGTTTTGAAGGACAGCCGCACCGGCGTGCCCTTCAGCTTGAAAGCCTTGCGGAAGCGGTTGATCAGGTAGCGCCGGTACGCTTCGGGCAATTTGTCCGTCTGGTTGCCGTGAATGACGATCACCGGCGGGTTACGGCCGCCCTGGTGCGCATACCGCAGCCGAATGCGGCGACCGCGAACCATCGGCGGCGGGTGTGACATCACGGCCGCTTCGAGCTCGCGCGTCAGTTCGGTCGTCGAGAGGTCGCGCGTCGCGGCGCCGTATGCCCGCTCGACGGCAGGCAACAGGTCACCGACCGCGGTACCGTGCAGCGCCGAAATCGTGATGCGCTCGGCGAAGTCCAGGAATGGCAGGCGCCGTTCGAGGTCCTCGCGGACCTTCTTGCGCTGCTCGGGCGACAGGCCGTCCCACTTGTTGGTGACGACGACCAGCGCGCGGCCCCGCTCCATGATCAGGCCCAGGAGACTCACGTCCTGCTCGGTGACGCCCTCTTGAGCGTCCAGCACCGCAATCACCACCTGCGCCTGTTCTATCGCCTGTAATGCCTTGATAATACTGAATTTTTCAATCGTCTCGTGGACCCGCGCCTTGCGCCGGATTCCGGCTGTATCGATCAGCAGGTACTTGCGGTCGTTACGCTCGAACGGCACCTCGACGGCATCCCGCGTCGTGCCCGGCTGGTCGAAGACTACCAACCGTTCTTCGCCGAGCAGCCGGTTGGCCAGTGTCGATTTGCCGACATTCGGCCGGCCGACGACGGCGATCCTGAGTTCTTCGTCATCGTCGATGTCCTGTTGTGCCGCTGCATCCGGCTCGAAGTCGCCCAGCACATCGTCGATCAGCGCGCTGACGCGATCGCCATGCGCAGCAGAAATAGCCACCGGTTCGCCAAGGCCCAGGCCATGAAACTCGCCGCTGGCGATTGCGGCGTCGAGCCCCTCGGACTTGTTGACCGCGAGCCAGGCTTTCTTCGCGTACTTGCGGGCGAGGTCGGCGACATGCTGGTCCGCGGCAGTCAAGCCGCTGCGTCCGTCGACCATGACGATGGCCGCATCGGCTTCCTGCAAAGCGCGAATCGATTGCTCGACCGTGGCTTCATCGATGCCGACCTCCCCCCCGGCGACACCCCCGGTGTCGATCACGAGGTAGGGCATGGAGCCGAGTTTGCCGAAGCCATACTTGCGGTCGCGCGTGAGCCCGGGGTAGTCCGCAACCAGCGCGTCGCGCGACTTGGTCAGGCGGTTGAACAGCGTGGACTTGCCTACGTTAGGCCGGCCGATCAGCGCAATGACAGGAAGCATGATCTCTCACCTTCGCCGAGGGCCGTCAGGACTCGTCTGCGTCGGCGGGTTTCGGAGCCTGCTTTTTCGATTTTGGTGTAACGATCTCGAACGCGGCCAGGTGCCCGCTGTCGCTCTGCACGAAAAGGCGATTGCCGGCCACAACCGGTGGGATTGAAATAGCGTCGCCACCAAAGTGAACCCTGGCTACCTCTGTCCCGTCGAGGTTGCTGAAGAAGTGCAGGTAACCTTCAAAATCGCCGGCCACGATAGTCGGGCCGAACGGCACAGGCATCGTTACCTCGCGACGCAACAACGACGAATTGCGCCAGATTTCGGTGCCATTGCGGCGCGTCAGTGCCAGGATTTCACTGTTGTCACGCGTCGTATAGACGCTGTTCCAATCAGCCGAGACACCCTCGTACGAAGAAATCTCGCGACTCCACAAGACCTGGCCGGACTCTGCCGCCAGCGCTGCAAGTCGTCCGTGGTAGCCGGTCACGTAAAGGTCCTGGCCAACCACTGACATATTGCCATCGATGTCGGAGAGGCGGTCGAGGTCGGAACGGCCGCTCGGCGGCGACACGAGGGACTCCCAGATCACGGCGCCGTTGTCCACGTCCGCTGCCGTCATGCGGCCGTTGTCGAACCCGGCAATGACCAGGTTGCCGGCAATCACCGGCGATGCGGAACCACGCATCGTCAATGGCGGCGTATCCTGGTCTATCGACCAGCGTTCCCGGCCGTCAAATATCGACAACGCGATCAGCCGGTTGTCGATGGTGACGAAGAAAATCGTGTCGTCATGGATCGCCGGCCGCGCCAGCGACTCCCCGTCAATGTCCTGGCGCCATTGCTCGCTACCATCCTTGGCATCGAGCACGACGACAAAACCGTCTTTCGCGGTTACCACGACGCGCCCCTCGCCCACAGCGGGCCCGGCCGACAAGTCGGTATCCAGCTTGTTACGCCAGAGTTGCTTGCCGCTAGCGAGATCGAAGGCCGACACGTTGCCGTCGTAGCTGGCGGCATAAACGCGGGCGCCATCCGTGACGGGTTGCAGTCCGAGACGGAGAAACTTCGAATCGGCACCGAGCTTCTTCTTCCAGACCTGTCTGACCTTGACGGTCTCCTGGATCTTGGTCAGTTCCATCGGCTCCTGGTCCGGATCCTTCTTGCTGAAAATACCGCAAGAAGCCAGCAGGAACGTGGCGACGATGAGGCCCGCGGTGCGCGCTGTCTGCTTCACTCGTTGTCCTCTGCCTCGACCGCAGCCTCTTCTTCGACTGCAGCTTCGTCGGCTTCCAGTTCGGCCGCCGCTTGATCGAAATCGGCCTCGGCCGCAGCTTCATCGGCTGCCACTTCGTCGGCCCCGCTGTCGATCACCGATGCCCCGGCTTCCGCCTCCGCTGCCTGTTCGGCCGGGACTTCCGGCAGATCCAGGGCCTTCCACTGCACAACCTGCTGATTGACGGTCCCTTCGGCCGTCGGGTCAAGCAGCACCTGCTGGTAGGCGGCCTGTGCATCGGCAATGCGCCCGAGCGCAAGATAGGCATCGCCGAGAGATTCACCGTAGATGGCCACGAAAGCGGCGCTGTCCTGCCCTTCGAGCAGGTCAACGACCTGCTGCGGCTTGTCCTGGTACAGGAGAATACGCGCCAGTCGCGCACGGGCAACGTGCTTCAGCGCCTCGCTGCTGTTCGACGCCAGCAGTTCCTGCAGCACGTCAGCCGCATCCTGGTCGCGGTTCGTATCCATGTACAGGCGCGCGAGGGCGAGCTTGCCCTGCGCCGCATAACTGGTGTCAGCAAAATCCGTTGCCAGTGCGTTCGCGATGACCTCTGCTTCGGTGACGTCGCCACCATCGACATGATCTGCGAGCGACTCATACAGCTCCGATGCCTCAAGCTGCGCGTCGAGCTTGCTGCTCTGGTAATAGTTGTAACCGAACAGTGCCAGCGCGCCCACGGCGATGCCGAAAATCACGTAGGCGCCGTACTCCGACCACCACGACCGAAGCTGTTCAATCTGTTCTTTTTCTGAAAGTAAATCGTCCACGAAACTGCCTTTTATCGTTACCGGGCGACCCGAATGCCGCCACTCATTTTGTCCCGAAGTGTCGCGGCCAGTTCCCCGAACGCCACACTTTCCTGTTCTTCGTCGCTACGCAGCGGCTTGACGCCGATGCATCCGTTCGCCAGTTCCTGTTCGCCGAGAACCAGGGCGAATTTTGCGTTGCTCTTGTCGGCCCGCTTCATCTGCGACTTGAAGCTGCCGCCGCCAAGATTCATGTCGATCCGGACACCCGCCAGCGCATCGCGCAATTCCTCGGCCAGGGCAAATGCCCGCTCCGCGGTGCCCTCGCCGACCGTAACAATATACAAGTCGACCCCGGCCGGCGGTGCCGACCCGCCTGAGGCTTCGAACAGCGCAACGAGGCGCTCGAGACCCATCGCCCAGCCGACAGCCGGCGTCGGCCGACCGCCGAGTTTCTCGACCAGCCCGTCGTAGCGCCCGCCCGAACAGACCGCGCCCTGCGCACCGAGCGCGTCGGTAACCCATTCGAAGACGGTACGCGAGTAGTAATCGAGACCACGTACCAGCCGCGGATTCACCCTGTACCCGACACCGGCGACATCGAGTAACGCCTTGAGCCCCTCGAAATGCGCAGCCGATTCCTCGTCCAGGAAATCCAGCATCAGGGGCGCCGCGTCCACGACGGCCTTCATGTCCGGATTCTTGCTGTCGAGAATTCTGAGCGGATTCTGCTCGAGGCGGCGAATACTATCTTCATCCAGCTGACTTTTCACGCCCGAAAAGTAAGCCACCAGCGCTTCCCGGTAGCGGGCCCGGGCATCAGGCGTGCCGAGCGAGTTGATCTCGAGCTCGATCTTGTCGATCCCCAGGCGCTGCCACATTCGGGCGCTCATGATAATGAGTTCGGCATCCACGTCAGGCCCCTCGTAACCGAGTGCCTCGACGTTGAACTGGTGGAACTGGCGGTAACGCCCCTTCTGCGGCTTTTCGTAGCGGAACATGGGCCCGGCGGTCCACAGCTTGTGCCGCTGGTTGTGCAACAAGCCGTTGGTCATTGCGGCACGCACGACGCCGGCAGTGGCTTCGGGACGCAGCGTCAGGCTTTCGTCGTTGCGATCGAGAAACGTGTACATCTCTTTCTCGACGATGTCGGTGACCTCGCCAATCGAGCGCTTGAACAGCTCCGTATATTCGAGGATCGGCAGGCGAATCTCTTCGAAACCGTAGGACTCGACGATGCCCCGCACTTCGGTCTCCAGGTAACGCCACAGCGACGACACCTCGGGGAGGATATCGTTCATGCCGCGAATCGCCCGCGGATTTACGCCTTTCTTATTCGTCATGACGCTGCTGTGCTCAGTTGCCGGCGATCGTCAGCCGCGCTGTCCGCCCACGGCGCGCTGCCGGAGGTATCTCGAATGCTTCGCCGTTGACGCGCAGACTGACGTTGTCTGCGTCGCCGAATAACACGTTAAAAGGTGCTGCGCCGCTCAGCTCAACGGTACGCCCGTCCTGCCCGAGCGCAAAAAACAGGCGCCGGCCACTGGCATCCGAGATCTCGGTCCAGCAGTCTCCGCTGTACGTAACGAGCATGTGCAACTGGCCTTCCGCAACCACCGGCGCGGGTTGTTCCTGCACAGGCTCGGGCTCCGGTTCGGACTCGGGTTCGGCCACCGGTTCCGCCTGCTCAGCTGGTCGCCCGGCCACCGCAGCGTCCGCATCGTCGTTTGCCGCCTCTTCCGGCTCGCCTTCCTCCGCAACGGTATCGACAACGGGCCGGGTCGGGATTTCCTGCTGTGCCTGCTGCCGGTCCGGCAGGACATTACTCGGGGAAGCACTCGTGCCGGTCGGCCATTCGGTCAGCACCCAATAGGCCGTCGCCGCAATGACGACCACGACTACCGCGGCGATCCAGGGTCCCGGCGACAGTTCCTGGCGGGGCTTTTCGCGCGGCATCACCACCGGAGGCAAGCTGGTTGCACGCGTCAACTTGTAGTAATCCTCGAGGACGTCGTCCCCGTTGACATTGACCAGTTGCGCGTATTTCTTCAGGTACCCCTTCGCGAACACTGGTGCACCAAGGAATTCGAAGTCGTTGCGCTCGAGCGCGCGTACTTTCGGCTCATCGAGATGCAATTCCTTGGCGACTTCCAGCACCGTGATCTTGAGATCCCGGCGTGCCTCGGCGAGGCGCTCACCGCCCAGCGGACCCTGCGGTTCGTCGTTGCCAGTTTCGTCTTCCGGCTGATTCGTCGGTTCGTCATTCATCGCTAGTTGCCGGCGAGCGCTTTGCGAGCCTCGGCGGACTCGGGGTAATCACGCAATAACTGGTCGATGAACTGCTCCTGGCCCTGGTCGTTGTCGAGCTTTCCCTCGATCTCCGCGGCAAGATAGAGCACCCCGGCAGTCGACACGTTGGACGCCATGTAACGTTGCAGGAATGCACGCGCGCCGAGGTAATCCTGTTGCCTGTATTTCATCAGGCAGAGCTGCAGCAGGGCAGGCCCGTAATTGACCTTTGCATCCAGCGCATCGCGGAAATACTTTTCGGCTTCCTTGTCATCCGGTTTTTCCAGCATGCACAGGCCGGCGTTGGTCAGAGAAATTTCGGCGTCGTCATTTTCCGGGTGGTTGGCCGCCTTGCTGAAATGCCGTGCCGCCGCATCGAACTCCCTCTGGCCGCAGAGAAACACCGCGTAGTTGTTCTGCACATCGATATTGTCGGGGGATACCCGCACGGCTTTCTCGTAGGATTCTCTCGCCAGTCGCAAGTTTCCGAGTTTCTCGTAGGTCAGCCCAAGCGACGAGTACGCGATACCGAGTCGCGGGTTGAGATCGACCGCGAGTTCCAGTCGATCACGAGCCAGCTGGTAATTGCCGGAGTTGTAATAGCGTGCACCCAGCTGGAAATTGAGTTCGGCTGCTTCTGCGTTGTTAGCCTCGGGAATCGGTGCGCCGGTGGTTGTCGATACGCAGCCGCCCAGCAATTGCCAGACCAGGACCAGGCCGATGATTCTGCTTATCTTCACGCTGATACCGTCCTCAAGTCCTTGTTACCGATGTTCTTCTGTCCCAGGCGATTCCTCACCCGGTCGCTGACCTTGCCCGCGAGCTGGCCGCAGGCCGCGTCGATATCATCGCCACGCGTCTTGCGTGTCGTCGCGACCAGGCCACGCTGTCTCAGCCGATTCTGGAAATGCATGATCGTGTCGGCCGATGACCGCTTGTAGTCGGTCCCGGGGAACGGATTGAACGGGATCAGGTTTACCTTGGCCGGTTTGCCATTGAGCAGATTCACGAGCTGGTCCGCGTGGGCCAGCGAGTCGTTGACGCCCCGCAACATGACGTATTCGAACGTGATGAATCGCCCTGCCTGTTGCCCGGCATAGTGCCAGCAGGCATCGAGCAATTCGGCGATCGGGTGCAGCTTGTTGATCGGCACGAGGTCGTTTCGCAACGCATCGTTCGGCGCGTGCAGCGAGACAGCGAGCGCGACGTTGCATTCTTCCGCCAGCTTCCTGATGTGCGGCACAATGCCGGACGTACTGACGGTCACGCGCCTGCGCGACAGCCCGAAGGCCCAGTCCGACATCAGCAGCTGTAATGTCGGCAGGACGTTGCGGTAATTCGCCAGTGGCTCACCCATTCCCATGAAAACCACGTTCGTCACAGCGGGCTCGCCGTTCGAGCGCCGCGGCAACTCCTGCATTGCATGCCATACCTGGCCGATGATCTCGGCGCTCGTCAGGTTGCGATTGAAACCCTGCGCACCGGTTGCACAAAAAGCGCAATCGAGCGCACAACCGACCTGTGACGAAATGCACAGCGTGCCGCGATCAGGCTCGGGAATGAACACGGTTTCAACCGCTTGCCCGGAGCCGCTCGAGAACAGCCATTTGACGGTGCCATCCGCGGAATCAAAGCGCGACTGCACCACGGGGACAGCGATCTCCGCGTCAGTCTTCAGGCGTTCGCGCAACGCGAGGGACAAGTCCGTCATTGCGTCGAAGTCCCGGACACCTCGCTGGTAGACCCATTTCAGAATCTGCCGCGCACGAAACGGCTTCTCGCCGCGCTCGGCAAAAAACTGCTCGAGCGCGTCCTCCGACATGCCGAGCAAATTGATCCTGTTCGTGGCGGTCGACATCGTGCCGCAGTCCTAGCGCGTCCTCGGGCAGACGCCGTCGTCGCCGAAGAAGTAAGCGATTTCGACCGCTGCAGTCTCGGCAGCATCGGAACCATGCACGACGTTCTCCTCGATGCTGGCTGCGAAGTCGGCACGAATCGTGCCGGGCGCCGCGTCATCCGGATTGGTTGCGCCCATGATCTCGCGATTCTTCGCAATCGCACCCTCACCACGCAGCACCTGCACCATGACCGGTCCCGACGTCATGTAGCTGACGAGGTCCTTGAAAAAGGGACGTTCCCTGTGCACGGCATAAAAGCCCTCAGCCTGGTCTTTCGACAGGTGCAGCATGCGCGCTGCGACGATCTCGAGCCCGGCTTTCTCGAAGCGGCTGTAAATCTCTCCAATCAGGTTTTTTTGTACACCATCCGGCTTGATGATGGAGAGCGTCTGCTCAACGGCCATGTGACATTCCTTTAATTCTTGATGTAGTGAAGACGAGCGCCCGGTTCAGAACCGGGCGGATAGACGTAAACGGTTAATTCTACTACGACTTTTTCAGACGTTGAAGCTTTCGCCGCAGCCGCATTCGCCCTTGATGTTGGGGTTCCTGAAGGTAAAGGCCTCGTTGAGACCTTTCTTGACGAAATCGACCTCGGTGCCATCGATGAGTTCCAGCGCCTCGGGATCGATGATGACCTTGACGCCCTTCTCCTCGAAAACGACGTCGGTAGCGTCGATCGAATCGGCGTAATTAATGACGTAGGCGTACCCCGAGCAGCCGGTCTCGGTGACGCCCAGGCGCAGGCCGAGGCCCCCGCCACGTTTCTCAAGGTAGGTGCGGACGCGGTCTGCGGCCGCCTCCGTCAGCGAAATTGCCATGTTGATTTTTCCGTTGAAATTCAATCAGTCAGGTGCAAATTCCGCGCATTTCTGCCCAAGCGCGCGGACTGCATCTTCGAGGACAAGTATACGTCCGGTCTTCTCCACAGGTACAGACAGTTTATCCCTAATCGCGCCAGACTCGAAACCCGTGAGGGCCGATACGGCCTCGCCTTCGAAGTCGTGGCAGAATGCTTCCGCCGCCGCGATGACGTGAGGGCAGCCCCAGGCGCGGAACCTGAGGGCCTGGACCCGGCCTGCCTCGCAGGTGGCCCCGAATTCGATACGCACGCCCTGCGCCGCGGCAGT
>Ga0210093_1000058_pt1 | contig 14949 bp, 16 predicted proteins | sample White_ThreeSqB_D_2_FD_185590 | JGI IMG/M metagenome (GOLD analysis project Ga0210093, IMG submission 185590) | Wetland microbial communities from the San Francisco Bay, California, USA, that impact long-term carbon sequestration -... | ecosystem: Environmental > Aquatic > Marine > Wetlands ... | reverse complement strand
CGATGAAACCGTTTTGCGGTTACAACTTCGGCGACTACTGGGAGCACTGGCTGTCATTCCCGGCGCGCTCCGAGCACCTGCCGAAGATCTTCCACGTCAACTGGTTCCGGCAGAACGACAAGGGCGAATTCCTGTGGCCCGGCTTCGGCGAAAACATCCGCGTACTGGAGTGGATCGTCGATCGTGTCGAACACCGCGCCGGCGCACAGGAGACGCCGATTGGCTTCCTGCCACATGTCGAGGACCTGAATACCAACGGCCTCAAGATTGACCGGGCGGCGCTGGAGGAACTGACGTCTATCGACGCCGAGCAGTGGCGCCAGGAAATGACCGAGATTCTCGAGTACCTTGAGACCTACGGCGACCGCCTGCCGGACGAACTGCGCCGGCAGCAGGCGATGATTGTCGAAGCGCTGGATAGCGAGCTCGCCGAGGCTTCCTGACCGGTGGCATGACGGGGACAGTGCGGAGCAGTGTCCCCTGATCGCTACTCGATCGTCTTGTAGTAAATCGCCAGCGACGACCCGGGCGTCTCGGCGCGGCCGAGGCCGATCGTGCCCTCGCCATTCAGCTCGGTGCTGTCACGACGAATGAAGGTCTCCTGGCCTTGCACGTCTTGCAGGAAGGTACCGTTGGTGCTCTGGTCGATCAGGACGAACTTGCCGCGCCGCATTTCGATTTTCGCGTGAATGCGCGAGATCAGGTTGCCCTTGACGACGAGGTCATTGTCGTCGGCGCGACCCATGTTGATCGATTTGCGCCGATCGGACACCTCGACCGTCGAGTCACGGAAATTCAGCAGCAATTTTGACGCCCTGCGCTCCTTGCCCTCCCACTCGATCGTCGGCAGCATGCTGGTCGCTTCGTCCGGCTGCCAGACGAGCTCGTACAATGCGACTTCGTCCAGGCGGCCGCGCACGGTCGCGACGTCGATCTGCCGGGTCTGTTTTCTCAGTTCCGGGCTCATATGCTCGACGGTAAACCCGGAGATCACGATCTGCCGCGCCTTGGCCTGCGACGTCATGCGATTGGCGGTATGCACGGCGGCCCCGAAGATGTCGTTCTGTTCCTGCACCACCGGGCCGAAATGGCAGCCGATGCGGATCGACACCGGGATACCGTCATCCTTCTTGGTCTCTGTCGTAATGCGCGACTGCATCATGACCGCGGCGCCCATCGCTTCGTCGACACTCGGGAACGTCGACATCACCTCGTCGCCGATCGTCTTGATGACAGTGCCGTTGTACTGGTAGGTCGCGTCCTTCATGACCTCGAGGCATAGCGCGACGGTCTCGCTGGCCTTGGTATCGCCAAACTTGTCATACAACTGGGTGCTGCCGACGACATCAGCAAACAGAATTGCGACTTCCAGGTCCTTGGCCATGCTACGGCTCACCAATCCAACTGCAACCAGCTAATAATTCTACTATTTCTCAGCGACAATGTACGCGATCCAGGCCAGATCCGCCTCACCTTTTTCGTCAGGCGTGAACTCGCCGTTGCCATCACCATCTTCGTCCTCGCCTTCCCAGTACACGGTCGCCTTACGAAATCCGGCCTCGAGCAGCAGCTCGCGGATTTCAGGTGCCGACCAGAGGCGCCATTCGTAAGTGAACGCCTTCTTCAGTTTCGAGCCGTCCTTGAACTTGAAGTGGATATGACAGCGAATGTAATTGGTGACCGGGTGGAACTCCGCCTGGTGCCAGATGTAGGTAAAGCCGTGTTTCTTGTGCTTGGTCTTCTCGCGCGTTTCTTCCTGGGACTCCGGACCACCGAACAGGTCGCAGAAAAACACGCCGTCGTCCTTGATCGAGGCATGCACGCGTTCGAAGTAGGCGCGCAGCTTGTCACGCGTGTTGAAGATGAAGTAGCTGAAGTTGAACGCGGCCAGCAGGTCGACCGGCGGCGTCTCCACCGTCATGACGTCTGATTCGATCAGGCTGACCCGGGCCTGGTCTTCGGTGGCCAGTCGGCTCACGCGGTTACTGCGTCCCCACTCCAGCACCGAAGGGTCGATGTCGACGCCGATCGCCTGGTAGTCCCTGCCCTGTCGGACCCATTGGCATGATGCGCTCGCCGTGCCACAAAAGTCCTCGCGGAACAGGTACGCGGTCCGCCCGGTCAGTGACTTGAAAGTCTCCTGCAGGAACTCGACTTCGCCTTCCACGTTCTGCACCGACAGTTCGTACAACTCGTGGATATCGGCCTTCTCGGCCATTGTAGGCTGGTTGTTCTTGTTGGCGGTTTTCGCGCTCATGCGTCGTCTTGTCCTGGTGTCGTTGTTGCCGGGTGGGCCGAGCATTGTATCGATCCACACACGCCGGCGCTATCGGCAGGCGACAAAGTTGCCGCGTGTCAGGCGGCGACCGGTATCGCCCGCAGTGCTTCGATCAATACCTCGCCGCCCGCGCCATCGCGGTGCGCATGCTCGCTGATATGGCGGCGCCAGGTGCGCGCACCCGGCTGCCCGGCGAACAGGCCCAGCATATGTCGGGACACGCGATTGAGCGGCTCTCCCGCCCGGCGCACGGATTCGATGTAGGGCAGCATCTTCTCTACGATCTCGCTGCGCGCTGGCAACGGCTGCTGTGGATCGAAATGGTGTTCCAGCTCCGCGAGAAAATACGGTGCGTGATAGGCCTGCCGCCCGATCATGACACCGTCGACGTGCCGGAGGGCGGTCGCGACTCCGGCAATATCGGTGAGCCCGCCGTTCAGGACGATTTCGAGCTCCGGACGGTCTTCTTTCAAGCGGTAGACACGTTCGTAATTGAGTGGCGGTATCGTCCGGTTTTCCTTCGGACTCAGACCCTCCAGAATTGCGACGCGCGCGTGTATCACGAACTTCCTGCAGCCTGCTGCGGCGACCGTGTCGACGAAGCTTCTCAGGAAATCGTCGCTGTCGTGGTCATCGATGCCGATGCGTGTCTTGACGGTGACAGGTACGTCGGTCTCGGCCTGCATGGCCCTGAAACAGTCGGCAACGGTTCGTGGCTCTGCCATCAGGCAGGCACCGAACTGGCCGCTCTGTACGCGGTCACTGGGGCAGCCCACGTTGATGTTGATTTCGTCGTAGCCGTGACTCGCGCCGAGCGCCGACGCTGCCGCCAGCAGTTGCGGGTCACTGCCGCCGAGTTGCAGCGCCACCGGGTGTTCGGCGTCGTTGAAGCGCAGCAGGCGGTCCGCGTCGCCATGACGGATCGCTGCTGCCGTTACCATCTCCGTGTACAGCAGCGCGGTCGGACTCAGCAGCCTGAGGAAGTAACGGCAATGGCGGTCTGTCCAGTCCATCATCGGGGCGACGGATACTCTGGAGGCACGGCGGCTTGTCCCTGTCGGACTACTCACCGAGCACCTTGCCCGGGTTCAGGATGTTCTTCGGGTCGAGGCAGCTTTTCAGCGTACGCATCAGCTCGAGTTCGACCGTATTGCGGGTGTGATGCAGGTAGGCGCGCTTCTCGACGCCGATGCCATGCTCGGCCGAAATGGAACCGCCATAAGGCTCGAGCTCCTCGTAGATGATCTTCATCGCTTCGGCGCGTTCCCCACGATCGGTGGTACCGACCGTCATGACGAAGTGAATATTGCTGTCGCCAAGATGACCGAACGTCGCGTTGCGGAATGTATCCGGCCACCGCGCTTCGAGACGCGCGAGCACGCGCCGGACATACGCATCCGCAACCGCAATCGGCAGGCTGACGTCGAATGCGAACGGCGTGCCCATGACCTTGAGCAAGGTCTCTATGTCGTCGCGGATGGCCCACAACGCCTGGCGTTGCGCCCCACCCTGCGCGATCGTCCCATCGCAAACCAGTGCGTCGTTGAATGCGTCCTCCAGCGCCGCTTCGAAGCGTTCGGCGTCGGCCTGCTGGTCACCGCCGCGTGCCTCGATCAGTACGTAGAACGGCTGTCCGTCAGCGACCGGCAACTGGTGCCTGCCCGTTTCGACGACGATGGTCCGGTAGAAGTCGTGCCAGAGGACTTCGAACGCACTTAGCGTTCCGCCGAGCGCGCTGCCGAAATGCCGCAGCAATGCCGGGATCTTCTCGAAGGAATCCACCGCGACAAAAGCCGTGTTCTGGCTCCTCAGTGCCGGCCGCAGGCGCAGCACCGCGCGCGTGATGATGCCGAGCGTGCCTTCGGTGCCGATGAATAATTGCTTGAGGTCGTAACCGGCATTATTTTTCAGCATCCGGTTCATCGAGCTCACGATGGTTCCGTCGGCAAGCACGGCTTCGAGACCCAGCACCTGTTCGCGCATCATGCCGTAGCGAATGACGGCGTTGCCGCCCGCATTCGTCGAAATGGCGCCGCCGATCGCCGCGCTACCGCGTGCCCCGAAGTCCACCGGGAACATCAGCCCGTCGTCCGCGGCCCGAGTATGCACGACTTCCAGCGGCACGCCGGCCTGCACCGTCATCGTGGCGCCGTCGACGTCGACTGCCTCGACGCGCGTCATGCGCTCCGTCGAAATCATGATGTCGTCCGGGCCTGCCAGCGTACCCTCGACCAACCCGGTGTTGCCGCCGACAGGAATGACACGCTGCCCGGCCGCGTGGCACAAGGCCATGACCTGTGACACTTCGGCGGTCGATGCCGGGCGGACGATCGCCCTGGCCGCATTCGGGGCCGGGTTCATCCAGCCCACAGGCCGCGCACGCACATCATCGCCGGTCAGCAAGCCGCCCTTGCCAACCAGCGCTTCAATGCTTTTCAGGAGTTCATCAACGGCCATCCGGATCGCACCGTGCTTGTTTGCCGGTCACCATAGCACGGCAGATCGCCGATTCAACTGGCGCGCTGCGCGGCGTCCTCGTTGGCCGGGTCCCGGCTAATCGGCCCAGGGCGTCGCGCGAATCCGGTAGACCTCGATCCATGATGTGCCGCCGTCCAGGGACCACTCCATGACCCAGTCCCAGCCAGCGCCGTCGGGCGGAAAAAACGTGATGCGACGGGGCGGGTCCTGTTCTGGTGAGAGGATATCCATACGCATCGCGCCGCTGTCATCCTGCGTCGCGCTGATATGCATGAGACCGTTCAGTCGCTGCGCGGCCCAGACAATTTCCCATGCGCCCGTATCGGGATTGTAGGTCCTGAGATTGGTGCCGAAGCCGCCGCCGTTCGGCATCCAGAAATCCTGCACCGCGAGGCCGTCACCAATACACGTGAATGTCCAGCGTGCCCCCTGCCCCGGCTCCCAGGCGCTGCCGTCTTTCTTCAATGCCTCGTCATCGATCTTCCAGTCGCCGACGTAGCGCCCGAATTGTGCCATCGGACCCTGCATGCAGGCGTTCTCGCTGTCGGCTGCACCTGTCTGCCCGGTCGCAAGCACCGTGCTTGCGAGTAGTACTGCTACGCTCATCCTGTTCATGGTTCCCCCCCCTGTTGGAGGCTTTGGAACAGCCCGCGCCACGAAAGTTCGCCTTGAACTACGGCGATAGCCGGTGGTCCACAGATCACATGATCGGGAAAACAATGGACATCCGGATCCTTGCAGGCTTATTAAGTGTCGCGTTCACAGCGAGCAACGATGCGCTGGGCGAACGCCAGCGCATCGACGTCGAGGCATACGGCGCGTCGCTCGATATCGTGATCTCCCAACCGGTCAGCGACGAGAAAACCGCGGAGCTCGTCGACTGGATTCGCACAACAGCAGGCAATGTCAGTCTTGCGTACGGGCGCTTCCCGATTCCCGCGTCGACTGTCGTGATCGTCCCGGGTAAATCGTCTCCATGGTCGTCGGATCGTGCTGTCCCGTATGGTCGCGTTACGCGGCGCGGTGGCGAAACGGTCGAGCTCTTCGTGAACGTCGATCGCCCGATCGATGAATTTTATGACGACTGGACTGCAACGCATGAATTCAGCCACCTGTTGCTGCCTCCGGTCTATTGGCGGCAACGCTGGATCAGCGAGGGGTTCGCAAGCTATTACCAGAATGTGCTGCTCGCACGCGCCGGCCAGTACACCCAGTCGCGTGCCTGGCAGCGCCTTGCGGAGGGCTTTGAGCGCGGCAGGGCTTCACGTCCCGAGCTATCGCCCAACCAGGCAGGAGCCGGCGACACCAACGATGCCCGCATGAAAATCTACTGGAGCGGTGCGGCGCTCGCGCTGCTTGCGGATGTCGAGCTCCGTGAACGATCCGGTGGCCGTGAGTCGCTGGACCGCGTGCTCGAGGCGCTCGAACAATGCTGCCTGCCCGCGTCGCGCCGCTGGTCGGGAACCGAGCTGTTCCGCAAGCTGGACACTTTTCTGGAGACGCCCGTGTTCATGCCGCTGTATCGCCGCTATGCGGATGCGCCCGGTTTTCCGGATGTCGGCCCGGCGCTCGAAAAACTGGGTGTTCGCAGGGTGAACGGAGAAATCCGGCTTGTCGAGGATGCCGAACTGGCGGCCGTTCGCGAGGCGATTTCCTGCAGGCGCCTAGTGGGCCTGCCGGCCGCTCTCGGGCAATGCGAAGAACTGCAGCTCGCCAAGTTCACCTTCGAGTGACGTAAGCTTCGCGGCGGGTTCGTCGCGTAGTCGATTCGCGATGCGCAGTGCCTCGCTCATGTAGTGAGCATACAGTTGCTTGCGTAATGGCAAGGACAGGACCGCCGGCTCACCTTCCTGTACGTCAAGCGCGGCTTGCAGCGAGAATTTCTGTAGTTCGGAATTCGCGAACTTGTGTCGCCAGGTTCCGGTACACAGATCGAATTCATACAATGCCAGGAACCGATGACCTTCGCTGGCCAGGAAGTGCACGGCGTCGATGACGTAGTTCGCTTCGGCGTCGTCCATCACCCAATGAAGACCTACCCGGCACCAGCCGGGTTTCAGGCCACAATGCCCCTGTTGCACCGCCGATCGATACCGTTCGGACGTGTCGGCATCGATGTCCAGCAGCCGGTGACCGTAAGGTCCGGCACAGGAACACCCGGCACGCGACTGGATGCCGAACAGGTCGTTCAGCAGCACGGTCAGGAACTTGTGGTGCAGGTACTTGCCCCGGGCGTCGCGAATATTGAAAGAAATGATCCCGACACGACCACCAGGATCGGGATTACCCAGTATTTCGATGTTCTCGTTCTCGCCCCAGCTCTTTAGCGCCCGGGCCGTGAATTCCTGTTCCCGCTGATGAATGACGTCGACACCGACAGCGTCCTTGATCTGAAAAACCAGCCCCGCTTTCAAGGTCTGCAACACGCCGGGCGTACCCGCTTTTTCTCTTTCCTCGATGTTGCTGATGAAGTCCTGGTCGGTCATGCCGACGTAGTCGACGGTACCGCCGGCGCTGACGCTCGGCGGCAGGCTGCGGTCATAGATGCGCTCGTTGAACACCAGCACGCCGCTGGAGCCCGGGCCACCGATAAACTTGTGGGGAGAAATGAAGATTGCATCGATGCTCGGGTCCTCGCCCGCGTACTCGGGTTCCGGGTTCATATCGATTTCAACGTACGGCGCAGAAGCGGCATAGTCGAAACATGCCAGTGCGCCGTACCGGTGCAGCAAGCTGGCGATCTTGCGCACATCAGAGCGAATCCCGGTCACGTTGGACGCCGCCGAGAATGAACCTATGCGTTTGCGATCCCGGTAGCGCGGGTCCTGCAGGAGTTCCTCGAGGTGAGCCAGATCAATCTTGCCGGCCGGGTCGAGGCGTACCTCGATCGTCGTGGCAAGGGACAGGCGCCACGAGATTTCATTGGAGTGATGTTCGTACGGTCCGATGAACACGACCGGTTGCTGCCGACTGCAGAATTCCTTGAACGAAGCATCTTCACCAAGCGGAAACACTGGCGCGAACATTGCTTCGATGTGCTTGCGCGTTGCCGGCGCCAGCGCGACGCCAATGATCTGTTGCAGCTTGTCAATCGCGCCGGTAGCGCCAGTGCCGCACGCGACAATACGACCGTCGGGACCTGCGTTCACCGACGCCTTGATCGCATCCTCGGCCTCGTGCAACAACTGGCTCATGCTGCGGCCGGTGATATCGTCCTCGGTGTGCGTATTGGCGTACACGCGTTGCAGGCTCTGCAGGTAGGCCTCGACAAAGCGCAGGCAACGTCCAGATGCCGTGTAGTCGCAGTAAACCATCAGGCGCTCGCCAAATGGTGTTTCGAATGTGGAATCAACGCCGACAATCTGTTCCCGGAGATAAGCGGGATCGAGCGCGATCTTGTTCATGGGGCTGGCCTTTGATTTCAATGGATTTCCCGGACCCGGCAAGGTACCGGACACCCTGTTCCAACCAGGGTACCGGACACCGTATTCTAATAGGGTGCCAGGTGCCCTATTATGCATCAGGTGGCATCACTCTCGGGGTATATCCGTGGCAAAGAAGCTCAAGAACGAAAAAGCGCTGCTCGCGGAAGCGCTGAACAGGGTTATGGACAGCGCCGTCAAAAGGGGCATCGTCGAGTTCGAGGCCACCGACTCGCACGACCTCAAGACCGAGTACGTCTACCGCTTGCTCGTGCACGACAAGGAGATCGCGCCGCTGCCGGCCGACAAGCTCACACTACCCAACATCCGGCATCGCCTGGCCATGTGGGTGACGCACAAGTTGCCGCCGGGGCATGACCTGCTTGGATAACGAAAACGGCGCTGCAAGCAGCGCCGCTATCGTTACCTGGGCCTTCCGTAGCCCGGCTTTCATGTCATTTGGCTAGAAGCGGTAAGCCGCCTCGAATTCGAGCTGGTACATCGTCAGTTCGAGCGACTGGGTCGGGTCGAACATGCTCGGACCCGTTACCGAATTTTCAGGTGCCCACATGAACGAGAAGTCCCAGATGCCGTCACCTTTAGTCTTGTGCGTCAGTCCGAATGTGACATGCTGTTCCATTACACCCGGGGCAAGCACGTTGAACAGCACATCGGCAGCCTGGATCGGCTGGTCGCCAAAGCTGTAGCCGAAGCGCCAGGTGTTCGCGGCATCCTGCGCCCATTCGATGCCGAACTTGTAGACGGTCATGTCGTCCCAGCCAAAGCCAGCGCCGGACGCACCACCCAGGCAGGACGCGAGATCGGTGCCACCGAGTGGCAACGTCGGACAGGCCACCAGGTAAGCCATCGGGTTCGCAACAGAGTCAATATCGCTGTAGCCGATGAACTGGACATCGACATTAATCCGGACCGCCGGGGTCGCCATGAAGGACAAGCCACCCTGGATCGTAGACGGGATGTCGAAACCGCCCGCTTCAGCGAACAGATCGGAGTAATCGTCGAACTCACTCATCGACATCTTCGACTGATACGCGAGACCAAAGCTGACGGTGTCGCTCATGCCCCACCAGATTCCGCCGGCAAAGCCCCAGCCGACCGACGTATCGTGCCCGTTATTGGTCAAATGGGTCGGGAATGTGGTCCCGCCTGATGCTGCAAACGATTCCGTGACCGGCGCAAATGTTGCGATGCCGTTAGCTTCGAACATCTGAATTGAGAATACCGGGCCGATACCCCACGCGAAGTTGTCGCCAGCCATGGCCGAGTAATTCACGGCCAGGAAGGCCTGCGACAGGTCAACGCCTGCCTTGCCGGCGCAATAAGGACCAGGGCCCGTAGTCGGCGGCTCGCCCTGTAGTGGGTCGCCACCGCAGAAATAAGACGTCGCCGATGCATTGCTGCTGTCCCAGTCCGTGTTCATGCCGCCGCGACCATAGAATGCGGCCGTGATGTTGGCATCGTTCGAGAGGGTCCAGTTCTTGCCGACGTAAGGAATAAAGAAGTAGTCGCTGCTGCTGTCGACTTCGCCCGGGGTGATCGTAAACGAGGGCAGGAAACTGCCGTTGCCGAGATCAATCAGGCTGCCATTCAGCTGACTCTCCGATGCCGTGTAGCTGCGGATCGGGCTGAACAGCCCCAGGCCAGCCTGCCACTGGTCGGAAACGAAAACACCGAGCGCCGGGTTCGTCACGGTACTGATGGCGCCCATGTCTTCCTTCGATGCCACACCGGTGCCAGCCATGCCCTTGGACACGGTGCCGACGCCATGTGTGAAATAGCCGTTTGTTGCCAGCGCGTTACCACTCAACGCCAGCGTACCCGCCACCAGCATTGACAGGGCGGCCTTGCTCTTACCAGGTTTCATTTCGTGTCTCCATGCGATGCGCAAAATACTTCATGTAGCGTGTTCATCACCCGGGGGGCATCGTCGCCCGCCAGCGAATAGCTGACAGATTGCGCATGCTTCCTCGACTTGACGATCTTTTCCCGCCGCAACACGGCGAGGTGTTGTGACAATGCGGACTGGCTCAGGCCAAGTATTTCCTGCAGTTCGCTGACCGTTTTTTCGCCCTCGGACAGTTGGCACAGGATCATCAGCCGCCACTCATTGGCCATGGCCTTGAGCAACTCGACGGCATGCGACGCCTTGTCGTGCAACTCGGTGAGCTGCGGCACCACGTCCTCATCGGGCTTTGCCTGCCGGGCCATCAGGCGCAGCCACCAAACCCTTCGGCATCCATCTTCGCTTCGTAAGCGGCTGTGACGTCGCTACCTCGAACCAGCGAACCTTTGACCGAGTCCCAATCCTCGGGCTTGAGGACGATGAGCCAGCCCTTGTCGTAGGGATCGTCATTGGCGATCGACGGGTCATTGACCAGGTCGTCATTGACGGCCACGACCTCACCGCCGGCGAGGGACTTCGCCGGGCCAACCCATTTGCCGGACTCCAGCGTCCCGCAGGACTTGCCGGCGCGCACGTCGCGGCCGACTTTCTTCGGCGTGAAAGCGACCAGTTTGCCCGCCATCGCCGTCGCGACAGCCGTCATTCCGAGTTTCACGGTGCCGTCGCCGAGTTCGGTAAACCAGATGTGATTATCGACGTCGTAAAGCAAATCGTCAGGCAAGTTACAGCCGCGTACGGATGGCATATCTCAATTCCTCTCTTTGGGCACAGGGGCGTCAGCCGCACGGATGGGCTTGGCCGAACAGCAAAAGTCGCCGAGCTCCGCCACCTGCAGTTTGCCGCTGACGAACAAATACAGGTGTCTGGATACCATCTTCATCATTTCGAGACGATCCGTAATATCCGTAGACTCCGGCTGCAGTGTCACCAGATTGTAGTGATACGCAACTTCACGGCAGGTCTCGCGACACGCATTGAAACTCGGATCGCCCTTTGCACCCTGCCGATGCAGTGCCAGTAAACGGAACCCCTCGCGCGTGTCGTTTGTCGGTTCCAGGTGGTGCGCGACGATCCAATGCTCGAGCACTTCCTCGCTGGCTCGCAACAACGCTTCCGCGGTTGCCGCCGTATCGGGCGTGGCGAGCGGCGCGTCGATGACCGACTCTAGTTCCTGCAGGGTCCTCATCCGAGTCCTTTTTCCTTCAGGAAGCGAATGGAATCGGAAATGTTTTCGTGGACGCCGACTTTCTTCGCTTTCAGGCCGAGCGCCATGCCCAGCAGCTGAGTGAAGTACAGGATCTTGATATCGACACGTTCGCCGAGCGTTTTTTCCGCCCTGATCTGGTGCATTTCAAGGCCCGAATGACAGGTCGGACACTCGGTCGCAATCACATCCGCGCCCGCAAGCTTCGCCGCCTTCAGGATGTTGAGTACCAGTTTGGTCGACGTATCGCTGTCGGAGAGCGTGTGCGCGCCGCCGCAGCAAGCAGTCTTCAACGGAAAGTCGACATTTTCGGCGCCGGCTGCCGCCAGCAGGTCGTCCATGAAGTGTGGCTTCGAGGTCGACTCGCTGCCAGGTCCCGCGTCCTTCTCCGGGAAGATATGGCGTGGCCGCGTGTACATGCAGCCATAGTAGTTGGCGATCTTCAGGCCGCTCAGCGAATTCTTGACACGCGCGGCCAATCCTTCCTCGCCGATGGCATCCTTGATCCAGTCGAGCGCATGGATGGTTTCGACCTGCCCTGATTCGTAGGTCTTGTGTCCGGCCTTCTTGGACAAACGATCGACGACTGCCGCCGATTCCGCGTCATTCTCGAGGTCGTACTCGGCTTTTTTCAGGTTGTGATAGCAGCCGTTGCACGGCGCCATGACGACATCCATGTTCATCTCGTTGACTGCCGTCGACATAACACGTGACGACAGGTAGGTCTGGATTTTCGGATCGATGTTCTTCACCTCCATCGCTCCGCAGCAATTCCAGTTCTTGACCTCGACCAGGTCCAGCCCGAGCGCCTTGCCGACCGCCTTGGTCGAACGGTTGTATGCGTGGCCGGTGCCCTCGAGGGCGCAGCCCGGGTAGTAGGCAACCTTTTTGTACTTGTCTTTCGTCGTCATCGATATGGAATCCTTGTCAGGCAGCCGCGTCATTGCGGGCAGTTTCCACCAGTTCGGCAAGACTCAGCGCATGCGCCTGTTTCTCGTGCTGTTCGTCAATGTATTCCTGGATGGCGGCCGAGGCTTTTGACCAGTCCCTGGTACGCGGCGCGACAAACGTGGCCAGGCCCATTCGGGTCAGCATGCCAACCGGCAGGCCGCGCAACATGCGCTTTACCATTTCGATCATCCAGTCCTGCATCAGGCTCTGCCCGGTCCGGGCGAAGAAGCGGCGTATCGTGCGGCTCTCCTCGATCTTGCCGGTCTTGACGATCTGTTCGGTAAACACCTCGTCGAAATGCATCGACGGTGACTTCGGCGTATGCCCTTTTTTCTCCAGCCAGTGCGATGTTGCTTTCATGACCCCTTCGGGAAACACGTCGCGCGGACAGGCATAGGTGCATTTATTGCAGGACACGCACTGCCAGATGATGTCCTTGTCGCGCAGCAGTTCCGATTCCATGCCCATGCGGATCAGGTAGATCCAGTAGCGCGGGTTGAAGTCGGGATTGATCGCGTTGACGGTGCAGGAGTTGGTGCAGGAACCGCATTGCCAGCAGCGGTGAATATATTCGCCGCCAGGCAGAGCCGCTATTTCTTCCTGCAGGCTTTCGTTGTAATCGCTGACGACCCGCGTCTTGATGAACGTACTCCAGTGCCCGGAGACATCCACTCCGTCGATGACCAACTCTTCGTGCGTCTCGATGTTTTCCGGCCGGATCAGCGATTTTTCATGAATTGGCATTGGCTCGTCCGTCTAGTTCAGCGTCTTGCTGTCGTCAAGGATGATTGCTTCACCATCAATGGATTTCAGGCGTGTGCGACCGTCGCCGGGGCGCACCCCATCGAGGCCCAGCAGGCGCCGCGTGTGCTGCATCGGGTCTTCCGGCGCGGAAAAGTCGACGCGCAGGTAACTGCCGCCCTGCTCGCAGATGTACTGCGCATAGATCTGTGCGCACAGGACATCGACATAGAACAACACATCCCGAAAGAAGCCGTTGTCGCTCAGGAACAGGCTCAGTTCCTCGCGCAGTATCAGGTAGGTGGCATAGTTGTCGTCGACCTGAATCGTCAGGTGATCGACATCATCGCCATGCCAGATTTCGCGAAGCACACCGGTATTCGCTTTTCTGTCCCAGACCCAGCGATTCATCAGCGGTATGCGTTCCGGATCGGAATTGTGCAACAGCTCGACGGCGAGATCCCGTACCCACCGATGTTTGCGGTCGTCGGGGAAGCGCGAACAGAATCGCGTGATGCGCTCGTCAATATAGTCGTCATCCTCGAACAGCTCGACAATCGAGGCGCGCAGTCCGGTGAAGGCATCTTCATTGAGCCAGCTGCTGATCCTGCGCCGCACCGTTGCCATGAAAGTGCATAGACCCATGAACGTCTCGAGGTCCAGGCGGGCGACGTCGTTCTCGACGAGTGCCTGCCGGAACATCGCGCTCTTCAGCTTGACCGCATCGATATAGCGCTCGATGCCGCCGGTCTGCTCGCTGAGGCCGACCGCCTGTTGCAGGGCCGCGCGAATTGCCGGGCCATGCAGATCGAGAACCGGGCGCTCGATTTCCTTGGGCATGAGTGCGGACGAGGATGTCATCGATACGGTTCTCAGGCGGTCTTGCCCAGCGCTCCGATACCTGACAGCACGGACATCGCCGCGGCATGCCCCTGGGCAATCGAATCGTCGATCGTTTCCGGACCCGTTGCGGCGCCGGCGACATAGACACCGGGACGCGATGTCGCGCCCATGGCGCCGTAGCGATGCGCGACATCGATGTAGCCGTTTGTCTCGAGATCGATACCGAGCGTCTCCGCAAGCACCGGGTTATCGACATTCGGGTCCATGCCAATCGCATGCACAACCATGTCGAACGGAATGGTGATCGGTCTTTTGACCAGCGTGTCCTCGCCCTTGACGATCAGTTTTTGACCATCAGAGGTGACCTCGGCAATACGTGCCTTGATGTACTTGACCTTGAATTCTTCCTGGCTGCGCCAGTAGTACTTGGTTTCGTACAGGCCGAACGTACGGATGTCCATGTAATAGATGTACACATGGCAATCCGGCAACTCCTCGCGAATCTCCATTGCGAGGTTCGACGACACGGTGCAGCAAATCTTCGAGCACCATTCCCGCCCGATCTGGCGATCACGCGAACCGACGCACAGCAGGATCGCAACGCGTTGCGGCTTGCGTCCATCCGACGGGCAACGCACACCCTGGCCGGAGGAAATCATTTGTTCGACCTGCGTCGTGGTGACGACGTCGGGGAACGTACCAAAACCCCACTCCGGCTTATTGACTGAATCGAAATGCGTAAAGCCGCTGCAAACGATGACCGCTTCAACGTCGATCGACTTGTCGTTGGACAGCGTCGCGGTGAAGTTACCCGGACCTCCGTCGAGCGCCGTAACGGTCGTGCCGGTTTCGATGCTGACGTGATCAACACCGGCTACACGGTCGACCATGCCGCCAATGGCGTCCTTGGCCCATTCGCCCGTCGGCACGAGCTTGGCGTAGCCGGATTGGATGGGGGCGCCGCCGAGCGTCTCCTCCTTGTCGACCAGGATCACCGATCGACCGAGCGACGCGAGGGCGTGGCTGGCCGACAGTCCGGCCGGGCCGGCGCCGACCACCAGGATTGGCTTGCTCATCAGTGACCCTCTCCTACTGCGAGACTTCGACC
>Ga0210093_1000055_pt1 | contig 15335 bp, 14 predicted proteins | sample White_ThreeSqB_D_2_FD_185590 | JGI IMG/M metagenome (GOLD analysis project Ga0210093, IMG submission 185590) | Wetland microbial communities from the San Francisco Bay, California, USA, that impact long-term carbon sequestration -... | ecosystem: Environmental > Aquatic > Marine > Wetlands ... | reverse complement strand
AACTCGGGACTGAAGCGGCGGTACTTCTTCTTTGTCATGGAACACCTCCAACCGCATTATGCGGTCATTGAAAGTGTCCACCAAACCGGGGCAAGGCCTTATAGCGGACCTCGCCATTCGCGCGGCCCGGCCGTCAGTCCAGGCGAATACCGATGCGCTCGACGACCGCATCGAAGCGGGGGTCGGCGCGGACATTGTCGAGAAACGGGTCACCAAGGATTAGCGTGATCCCGGAGTCGTGATTGTCGACCGCGGCATTCAGTGCGTCGATGGCCGCATCAGTCTCGCCACGGAAGGCATGGGCGATCGCGACCTGGTAATACCAGCCCGCGTCTTGCAGCGCGATCAGCGCCTGCATTGCGGCATCGGACGCCACCTCGTTCCCTGCTGCGTGGTAGGCAATGGCATAGCCGGTTTGCCTGAAACCGTCGAGTACTTCGAACTGTATTCGCTCGATGGCTGCATCGATGTTCCCCTGCGAGATCATGCCCAATGCCAGGTAATAGTGGGTACCGGCAGCAGCCGGCGAGAGATCAAGCAGTTTCGACGTATACATCACGGCCGTATCCGGGTCGTCGAGAAACTGGTAGAGCACGCCGATCATCGGATAAACCGGCGCAAATAACGGGTCCCGTTCTATTGCCTTCTCGCACAGTTCAACGGCGTTATGGTAGGCGCCGGTTACCCCGTAAAAATTGCAGCCGAGATACAGGATTTCGACGTCACCGGGGTCGAGGGTCAGCGCCTTTTCGATCTCCCGCCTTCCTTGCTCGAACTCCCAGTAGTGCGATATCAGCGTGTCGGCGAGCAACGCATGGGCGCGGCCATAGTCCGGGTCGATCTGCAGCGCCCGTTCGGCCGCCTCGCGCGCGCTGGCAAACGCAGTGTCGACATCCTTCGCCCCCGTATCTCCCTGGGTCGCATGAATCGCGGCCTTGAGCGTCCAGCCGGGGACATACGACGGCTCGATGGCGAGCGCCTCGTCGATGAGTTCTTCTGCCCGCAGCAGCGACTGGTGAGTGCGCTGCAGCATCAGGTGTCTTGCCTGTAAGTACAGCGAGAAAGCCTCCGGGTCGATCTCGACCGCCTCCGGCAGCTCGCCCATCAGCCTGACCTTCAGCTCGTCCACCACGGCCCTGGCAATCTCGTCCTGGATCACGAACACATCATCGAGGTTGCGGTCCCAGGTCTCGGACCACAGGTGTGCGTCATCGTCGACCGAAATCAGCTGTGCCGTGATCCGGATCTTCGAACCAGACTTGCGGACGCTGCCCTCGAGCACATGCGCAACATCCAGTTCCTTGCCGATATCGGATATCTGTATGTCCTTGCCCTTGAACGAAAATGCCGAGGTTCGTGACGCGACGCGCAAGTCGGGAATCTTCGCTAGCATGTTGAGAAGTTCTTCCGACAGCCCGTCAGAGAAGTACTCCTGCTCCGCGTCTGAACTCATGTTGACGAAGGGCAACACGGCGATCGACTGCTCGCCAATGGCCTGCGACGCTGCGGGGTCGCCCGGGCGCTGCGACTGCCAGGCAAAATAGACCACCGCGATGGCGAGCAACACGATGATCGTGCGGTCGAGCTTGCGCCCGGTAACCGGCGTGATCGACGCGTCGCGGTCGACGTTCTTCTCGAGCTTCAGGCCCTCCGGCGTCAATTCGAACGCCCAGGCGAAGAAAATCGCCAGCGGGAAACCGAGTATCAGGAAGAACGCCAGCGCCGAATTGACCCATTCCGGCAGGTGTAGTGCCGGCGCCAGCGTGTCGCCAACCTGCAGGATGAGCCACGCCATTACCAGGTAGCCGATGGCTACCCGGAATACGTTGCGACGCCTGAGCTCTGCGAAGAATGACATGCCCGGAGGTTACACCAATAAATCCGGCAATTCTGATTCCTTAAGGTCGCGTTGACCCCTTCGCTTGCGCGACCAACTGGCGATCCTGCATCGCGTCCCAGTACTCCAGCAGGTTCATCTTCGCGAGCAGCGGGCGCCAGCGGGGGTCGTCGTGCAGCGACTCGAGCCAGAGGTCGACCAGCAGATACGTCATGCCACCATCGCGGTACTCGAAACCGATATCGAGCCATTCGAAGGCCTTGTCGGCATTGCCATGCCACGCATAGATCTGGGCGTACTGGTAGCCGAAAGCCAGGCCGCGCGCCTCGATCATGTATTCCAGCGCGGCTGCCGCTTCTGCCTCGCGACCGGCTGCCTGGTAGGAAAAGGCACCTGCGAAATTTCTTATGAACGGGTGGTCGATCGCGTCCGTAATTTCTGCGGCCTCCGCGATTCGGCCCTGCATGATCAGCGCCACGATGAGGTCACCAGGCCACGCTTCATCCTGGTTCAGCTCCAGGTTCTTGCGTGCGAGTGCTTCTGCGCGCTCGAAGTCCCGTGCCCACCAGTAGGCGACACTGGCCTCGCGCAAGCGGACCTGGCTGAGCGGGTCCAGCGCCAGTGCCCTGTTCTTGTACTCGATGGCGCCAACCAGGTTGCCGAGCGTCTGCTCGAGCATCGCCGCCTCACCCAGCACCGTCGGGTTGTTCGGACCGGCTGCAAGCGCCCGATCGGTCAGCTCGCGCGCCGTCTCCCAGTCCCAGTCGTAAATCAGGCTGATATGGGCCAGCATTGCCCAGGCTTCCGCCAGGGTCGGGTCCAGTTCCAGCGCATGCGCGGCCCATTGGCGTGCGAGCTCCGTACCTTCAGCGAGGTCATAGTCACCAAAGTTTGCGATCGAGCGCATGGCCCAGGCCTTGCCCATCCACGCAGGCGCGTAACCGGGGTCTATGGCCAGTACTTCATCGAACAGGGCCATTGCCTTTGGCCAGCTCTGGGGGGTGTCCAGATCGAGGTAATGGAGACCCTCGAGGTAGAGCGCATAGCCTTCAGCGTCGGTGGTCCGCGCTTTCGGGGCCGCACCCAGCAGGGTGACCTGCAAAACGTCGACCACTTTGCGCGCGATCTCGTCCTGTATCGCGAAAATATCGGTCAGCTCGCGGTCGTAGGTCTCTGACCAGATGTGCTTGTCGCTGTCGGCTTCGATCAACTGGGCGGTAATTCGTACCTTGACGCCGGACTTGCGCACGCTGCCTTCCAGGATGTGCGCGACATTCAATTTCTCCGCGACGGTCGGGATGTCGATCTCTTTCCCTTTGAACTGGAACGCCGACGACCGGGATGTCACATCGAGTGCCGGAATCTTCGCCAGCAGGTTCAGGAGCTCCTCGGTGATACCGTCCGCGAAATATTCGTTGCTCGCGTCGTCACTCATGTTGACGAAGGGCAGCACCGCGATCGAGGTGTCGCTCGGCCCCGCTGTCTCTACGACTTCGTCGCCGGTTGTTGCTTCGGGCTGCAGCACGAACTTGTCGATGGCGAAGTACACGACGGCGATGGCTAGCAAAGCAATTATCGTCAGGTTGAGCTTCTGCCCGGTCTGCTCGGTGATCGATTGCGAACGGTCGACTTCTTTCTCGCGCTTGACACCCTCGGGCGTGACTTCGAAGGCCCAGGCGAAGATCAGCGCGAACGGGAACCCGAGAAGAATCAGGAAGGCGACAGCCGACAGGAACCAGTCGGGAAGACGCAATGCCGGCGCCAGCGTGTCCGCGACCTGCAGCACGAGCCAGCCCACGATGATGTAGGCCACGGCAACGCGGAAGACGTTACGGCGCTTTAGTTCCTGGACGAAAGACATGGCAGTTAAGCTATCACCTTCTAAAACGGGTCGTCACAGGAAAATTCGTCGTCGCCGACAGGACGACAGAAATCCGGGAAGCCCCGCGCCTGCCAGTAAGCCAGCATGCCAGTGCGCCGAACGTAATCTGTGAATAATGCCGTCGACCGGAATCCAGCGGCATCGGGGTGCCACACGTAGAGGTCGGCCCAGGCGGAATTGGCAAACTCATCGTAGGCGCCGAACGCCAGATAGACGATCGGAATATTGTCCATGCTCGCGTTCGCGCTGTTCGACTTCTCCCAAAGCCGCCAGCGCTCCAGTCCGGCGGTGTGATCATCACCCGGTCGCTCGATGGCCTCGATCCAGTCCGCGACCGGTGCCGCACTCAAGTTGAATTTTATGTCGGCCAGTAGCAGAGCCACCGTCCGTTCGCCGTTCGCAGCGTAGACTGGCACGAACGCTTCGCTCATCGAGTGAAAATTCGCATCGAGTGTCGGCTCATATATTTCCAGTGCGCGTTGTTCGTCGCCGGTGTACAGGTACGATGCCGCCAGGTGATGCTTGCAATTGAGATAGCCGGGATCCATCGCAAGGCAGGTCCCGAAGTCATCCTTTGCGTCATCGAAAAAGCCCAGGGCATTCATCCTGATACCGCGCCACAGAAAAGCGCTCGAATTTTTCGGGTCTTTTTCGATCGCGAGGTCGAGATACTCGACGGTGCCGATAATATTGCCGTTAATCCGGCCTTCCCCGAACGCCAGCACCGCGTACGGCATCGACAGGTCAGGGTTCAGTTCCAGGGCCTTGTTCGCCGCCTCGAGGGCCAGCGGCAGATGTTGGATGCCATCGCCGAAGAGCCAGTCGTCGCCCACCGATTCCGCGGCAGCCAGGCCCTCCCAGGCACGGGCGAACTCCGGGTCGAGCGCGATGGCCTCGCGAAACAGGCGAATGCTCTCGTCAATACGCTCCCGCCTGATGAACAATTCACGGGCTTCGAGGTAAAGCTCGTAGGCACCCATGTTGCTGGTCGATGCATCGACGTCGATCGAGATCTCTTCGAGAATGCCCAGCTCTTCCTTCAAGGCATTGACGATGGCTGTTCCGATCTCGTCCTGGATCGCGAAGATATCGTCGAGATTGCGATCGAAGTTCTCGGACCAGAGATGCCGGTCCGAGTCGGCGGCGATAAGCTGTGCCGTAATGCGGATGCGCTCACCCGATTTGCGGACACTGCCCTCGAGCACATGCGCAACCCCAAGCTCGGTCGCGATTTCCGGAATGCCGAGTGACGAACCACGGTAAGCAAACGCCGACGTGCGCGACGCAACGCTCAGGCCATCGACACGCACGAGCATGTTGAGCAGTTCCTCGGTCAGGCCGTCGGTGAAATACTGCTGGTCGCCGCCTTCGCTCATATCGGCAAATGGCAGTACCGCGATCGACGCGGCGTCGACGTCATCGCCGGAGCCTGAGACCTGCTCGACCACAGTCTCCGTTACCGTATTTTCCGGAATCAGGCGATCGGCAACCATGCCGAAGATGGCCAGCACCAGCAGCACCGTAATGACCGTGTTGATCTTGCGGCCGGTATCCGGCGTGATCGACCGGGAGCGGTCGACGTCTTTTTCGCGCTTGATGCCTTCGGGCGTCATCTCGTACACCCAGGCGAATATCAACGCGGGCGCGAGGCCGACCAGCAATAACAGGAACACGAGCGAGCCGGTCCAGTCGGGCACCGGCAACAACGACGACAAGACGTCGGTCAGCTGCAGCAGCAACCACGAAGAGACGAAGTACAAAATGGCGACGCGGATGACGTTGCGCCGCTTGAGCTCACCGATAAAGGACATTCCTGTTCTGCGTGGCCCTGGACGGGCTATCTTAACCGACTGAACAAGAAAGAAAAATGGTGCCGGATAGGTGACTCGAACACCTGACCCCATCATTACGAATGATGTGCTCTACCAACTGAGCTAATCCGGCACGGCAGGCGGCGCGCAGTATAGCGGCAGCGGACCATGCCGAAAAGGGGTTCGGGCAATTAATCGCCGCGGTTGCTGATCCTGATCAGGACCTCGACACCCTCTTGCCGCGTGCCTGCGGGCAGTTCGGGGAGCCGGCTCAGGATGACGTCGCCCTGGTCGATATCGGTGATCTCACCGGTGTCCACGTTATAGAAGTGATGGTGCGGATCCATCCGCGAGTCGTAGATGCGCCGCTCCGAGTCGACCTCGCAAACTTTGATGATGCCGAATTCTCCGAACAAATTCAGGGTGTTATAGACGGTCGCCTTGGAGATGTCGGAGCCAGACTCGCGCAGGCGATCGATGATCTGTTCAGCCGACAGGTGCTGCGGCTTTGCGAGCAACAGCGCAGCGATCTCCAGGCGCTGCGGCGTCGGCAAGATGTTGTGGCTCTTGAGTTTCTCGAGAATTGCGGCGCGCGACATGAGAATACCCTGGCTGGTCTGCTCTGAATCAGCCCCATTCTAGGCGAGTTTCGCCCCGGATTGCACAGAAAGTCAGGGTGCGCCACCCCGGCTGTCGTAGCGAAACTGTGGTGACAGACAGGGAGGTCTGCCATGACAAGCCGTCAAACCGGCTTCACGCTTTATGAATTGATGATGACGCTGGCGCTCGGCGCGGTCCTGACCGGGCTGGCTGCGGGGTCCTTCTCTGACACGCTGGCGCGCCACCGCCAGGGCGTGGAAATCGACGCGCTGTTCCACGCCATCCACCTCGCACGCAAGGAATCGGTGATGCGCCGCAAGGTCGTCTCGCTGTGTCCGAGTAGCGATGGCCAGTCCTGTGCCGGCGGCACGGACTGGTCCACAGGATGGATCATGTTCGAGAACACCGATCAGGACTCACCGCCGGCAGTCGACGCCGGTGAAGTCGTGTTGCGCCGGCACCGCGTCGACGACCAGGTCGTGCTGGTCGCCAACCGGCAGAGCTTCACGCTCAGGGCCACTTTCCTGCGCGCCACGAACGGTACCTTCGTCGTTTGCGACAGCGCCGCCCGGGTGCCGCCAAAGGGTCTGGTCGTCAGCTACACCGGCCGGCCCCGCGTTGCTTTCGCGCGCCCCGGCGGAGAGCCGTATTCCTGCGTGGATTAAGTTAAATGATAGCCCGCAATATCGACCGTTTGTCGGCAACAGGAGGCCACTCGTCAGATAGCCGGAACGCGCCGAGCGGTACTCTTTATAGTGCCGTACATGGACAAGAGAACCCAATCCGGCTTTACGCTGTACGAACTGCTGATAACGGTCTTGATCGTTGGCGTCGTGCTGGCCTACGGCATACCGAACATGCTGGCTTTCAACCAGAACGGCCGTATGACGAGCACCGCCAATGACCTGCACGCCGCTTTTCACCTGGCGCGTACTGAAGCGTCGCGTGCCAAGACGAATATCACGATTTGCCCGAGTGCGAACTCGATGACTGCGGGCGCCAACTGCGGCGGCACGTGGGACCAGGGCTACATCGTATTCGTCGATACCGACGGTGATATCAACCGCGCGGGCGCCACCGAAACGGTGCTGCGCGCGCATCCGGCGATCGAAGAAGGCGTCAGCCTGGCCGTTGCCAACGATGCCAATTACTTCAGCTTCGCATCGACCGGCGTCGGACGACCGGCCGTTGGCGGTAATACTGCCCTGTCCCAGGTCGTCATGTGTGACGAGCGCGGCAACATCATTGCGGCAGGCGGCAATTCCGCCGGCCGGTTGTTCGTCGCAACTCCGCTCGGCCGAGCCACGATCGTGCGCGACATCGGCGCGATCGACGCCGCGCTCACCGCCATGGGCAAGACCTGCCCGTAGGCGGGCGAAACCCTGAGAACCAAGGAAAGATACGCATGGCTTCCAGCAACTCAATCCACCGACCAGCGCCGCAACAGAGCGGCTTCTCTCTCGTAGAGGTGCTGATTGCGCTGATCATCATGTCCGTTGGCATGCTCGGCATCGCCGGCCTTTACGTGCAAAGCATGCAGGCCGGCCGGACGTCGGTGTTCCGTCACAATGCCGTGATCCTGGCCGGTGACGTGGCAGATCGCATCCGGGCAAACCCGAGCGCCGGCGCCGCTTACGCGGCTGCAGCAGGCGCTGACAACGGCTGCGTTGCGCCGACAGCAGACTGCAGCGTCGCAGAGATGGCCGCCCACGACATTTTCCTGTGGCAGGCGCAGGCGCTGGCGACGTTGCCGCCGATGGGCGATGGCAGCCAGCAGGTCGTCGTCGTATTCGACAACTCCGTCACGCCGCCGACATACCAGATTACCGTGCGCTGGGACGAGCCGAACCTGAGCAACACGATCCCGACTTATACGATCACCATACCGGTACTGGACATCTAGGAGCCCTATCGTGATGAGACATACGACTTCAAAGCTGCTCCAGAACCAGGCCGGCCTGACGCTGGTCGAGCTGATGGTCGCACTGGCCATTGGTTCGTTCCTGATTATTGGCACCGTACAGATTTACAACCAGAGCCGCCTGGCATTCGTCGTCAACGAATCTGTAGCCAGGGTGCAGGAAACAGCGCACTTTGCGATGGACACGATCGAGTCGGATCTGCGCATGGCCAGCAACTGGGGCCGCAACAGCCGCTCGCTGGCCGTCGAGGGCCGGGCCGTCGTCGGCGATCCGGACCCGACCGGCTTGCAGCCGCCGGCAGACTGCGGCGATGCCTGGGTGCTGGATCTCGCGTTGCCGATTGACGGTGTCAACAACGATTACACGCTGAGCTGCGCAGCGACCGGCGGTGTGCAGGCCAATTCGGATGTCGTCACTATCCGCCGTGCCAGCGTCCAGTCGGTTGCACCGCAGGCCGGGCGCCTGCAACTCCAGACGACGCGAATCCAGGGACAATTGTTCAAGGATGGCGTGATACCGAACGCATTTTCGCCGGCCGATTCGGAAACGCATAACCTGATGGTCAGCAGCTATTACGTCGCGCCGACCTCCGACCTGATCCCGGGTGTGCCCACACTGCGCCGCAAGGTACTGACGACACGCAACGGTGCGCCCGTCATTGAAGACCAGGAGATCGCACCCGGTGTCGAGAACCTGCAGTTGCAGCTCGGGATCGACCTCGACGACGACAATACGGTCGATCGATACGTGAATCCGGGCGATGACGTGTACATCCCCGGTACCGCCAACTACGTGCCCGGTGCACGTGTCATGACCGCCCGTGTCTGGATTGTTGTGCGCAGCGTCGGCATCGAACCCGGACATCAGAACACGCGGGCATTCGTCCCCGGTGACGTTTCGCTCGGTACACCCAATGACAGCCGCCGCCGGATGCAACTTTCGAAGACGATCCTGCTGCGCAACTCGAGAACATGATGCAGAGAACCGCTATGAACCAGAAGAATCTCTTACTTGCCAACCGCCAGCGTGGTGCGGCGCTCGTCGTCGGACTCATGCTGCTCGTCGTGATCACGATTCTTGCCATCTCCGGCATGAACACAGCGACGACGGAGCTGGCCATGGCGCGCAACGACCAGAATTACGAAAACGCCTTCCAGGCGGCCGAGACCGGGCTGGAGCAAGCCCTGGCACAAGGCCAGTTCAGCACACTGGCCAACGCCACGGTAACGCAGAACATCACGTCGAACGAGACCGTGACGGCGACGATCCAGTACGAAGACTCGACACTGGTGCCGGACCGCGCGTTCAGTCTCGGTGTAGGCAGCGGTATTTCTGCGTATCACTTCCTTGCCACGTCGCAGGCCGAATCGAAGCGTGCGCCGGGCAGCACCACCGACCGCGATTCAACCGCGGTTCACACACAGGCTTTCTATGTCGTCGGCCCCGAGTCGTCGACACTCTAAGCGGTAGATGGAACGGAGTAGAACCATGAAATGCAAACTGATTATTGCCGCCGCATTGCTCAGCCTGGCCCTGCCGGCTGGCGCACAATTTGTAACCGTACAACAGGCATACGAAGTCCCGCTGACTGAACTTCGCCTGCCGGTATCCGAGTCCGGCACGATCTCATTCAAGGAATGCGACAAGTGTACCTATATGACGGAGAGCGTGTCTCCGTCGACGCGCTATGTCGTCAACGGACAGGACGTAACGCTGGACAAGTTTCGCGAGGCCGTCGCGCGGGTAACCGACCGCAACATGGAAACGGTCACGGTACTGCATCACCTGGAGAATGACGTCGTCACCCAGGTTTCGATTTATCTCCGGTAGAGCGGCACGAAGAATTTTGAGGGTAGCAAGATGAATATGGTAATTCGCAAAACGACATGGACGGGTACCGGGCTGCTGCTGGCATTGCTGAGTGGCGCGCCGGCAATTGCCGACGATACCGAGTTGTTGCTGGTTGACCCCAATAACCAGACGCCCAAGCCGAACATTGTTTTCATCATTGACTCCTCGGGGTCGATGACGACGGAAGAAACGACCAAGGAACCGTACGACACGAATACGCCTTACGTCGGTACGTGTGACCCGGACATGTTGTACTGGACCGAGGTCGATGCCGTACCGAGTTGCGATGTGAGCAACACGCAGATGATTGCGAAATCCTCTTTCGTGTGCGAAGCAGCCGAGAAACAGCTTGCCGGTATCGGTATCTATACCAACAAGATGATCCAGTACCGTACCGGTAGCTCGGGCTTTTTCAGCGTTTACCTGGGTCTGGACGTACCGCGCTGGCAAATGCTCGGTCCCGGCAACTCGACCGGGCTGGTCGAATGCCGCAAGGACCGTGGCAAGCATGGCGACGGCGTCGATGGCAGCAAGCTGTTTGCCCAGGCGGGCGGCGGTGTCGAGTTGTACACGGCCAATGCGAAAAACGAGATCAGCTGGCGCAGCTGGCCAACCAGCCAGGACGTCACCGTGTACGACGGCAACTACCTGAATTACCGAAACAACCCGGTAACGATCCAGCAGTCGCGTATCGGCATCGTGCAGACGACCGCCAAGGTCATCCTGAACTCGATCGAAAACGTCAACGTCGCCATCATGCGCTTTAACGACAGGGACGGTGGGCCGGTCATCCAGGAGATGACTGATCTGGACACGAACCGGGCTTCGATCCTTGCCGCGATAGATAGCATCGTCGCTGCCGGCCGTACACCGGTTTCCGAAACCCTTTACGAAGCCGCTCTGTACTGGCGCGGCATGCCGGCCTGGTACGGCGAACGAATCAATGAGCATGATACGGCACCGGGTGCTTTGGCCTCGACCAACCCCGAGGTGTACCAGCAACCGGCAAGCGATGCCTGTGCCAAGAACTACAACGTGGTGCTGACCGACGGCGCGCCAGTCGACGACTTCGACACACCTAACCTCGTCGACAATCTGCCAAACTGGTTCGGCGCACTCGGTCGCACCGGTTGCACCGGTACGAACCAGGGTGACTGTCTGGATGACATCGCCGAGTACCTGTACACGGAAGACATCGCACCGACCGAACCGGGCGTGCAGCTCGTGACAACGCACACGATCGGTTTCTCGATCAACCTGCCGATTCTCGCCCAGGCAGCCGCCAGTTCCGGCGGTGAGTATTTCCTCGCGGACGACATCGAAAGCCTGACGCTCGCATTGATGAAGATCGTTACCGACATCAACGAGGAGTCGCTGTCGTTCGCGGCGCCAGCCGTGGCGGTCAACTCGTTCAATCGCACGCAGAACTTCAACGACCTGTACCTGACGGCGTTCCAGGCAGCGGAGAGCGTTCACTGGCCGGGCAACCTCAAGAAGTACCGGATCTCGGGCGGACAGATCGTCGACAGTAACGGAGCGACGGCAGTTGACCCGACAACCGGTTTCTTCCGGAATACTGCGCGGAGCTTCTGGTCCGCCAGCGCCGATGGCAATGACGTCACGCTGGGCGGTGCCGCGAGCAATCTGCCGGATCCGGCAAATCGAAAACTGTATACCAACCTGACCAGCAATCCGGACCTGACCGCAGCGACGAACCATGTGTCGTCGGCGAACGAAAGCAACTTCACGTTCGCCGATCTCGGCCTGACGGGCTCTGCGGACGAACCGACGAAAGACGAGATCATTCGCTGGGCACGGGGTGAGGACATCACCGACGCCGACAATGACCCCACGACATCGGTTCGCAAGACCATGGGCGATCCACTGCATTCACAGCCCGCCGCCGTCGTCTACGGTGGCACCCAGGCCAATCCGGAAGTTGTCGTGTTCACTGCGACCAACGACGGGTATGTGCATGCGATCAACGCGGATACCGGCCAGGAGATGTGGTCCTTCATTCCAAAGGAGCACCTGTCGAAACTGACCAAGCTGTTCTTCAACCCGTCGGCAAGCTACAAGCACTACGGTGTCGATGGCGACATCATTCCTGTCGTTGCCGATCGTAACAATAACGGCATTATCGAAGCGGCCGACGGCGACTTCGTCTACATCATGTTCGGCATGCGGCGTGGCGGCGACGCGTACTACGCGCTGGACGTGACGAACAGGAACAGCCCGAAGCTGCTGTGGCGTATCAGCTTGCCGGAGTTCGGCCAGACATGGTCGGCGCCGACCGTGGTGCGCGTCGATATGAACGACAATCGCCTGAACGCGGACAAAGCCGTCGTCGTCATTGGCGGTGGCTACGATACGACGCATGACACGATTGCGTATACGTCGACACCCGATGGCGAGGGCACCGGCATCTACTTCCTGGACCTCGAGTCCGGGGAAATCCTGTGGCGTGCCGGCGCTGACGGCGCCGCTGACCTGACGTTGTCCAAAATGGTACGTGCGATACCAAACCAGATCCGGGTAGTCGATCTCACCGGCGACGGTTTCGCGGATCGCATGTATGCATCCGACCTTGGCGGCCAGATCTGGCGCTTCGACATTTTCCCCGGCAAGGCGCCGAACGGGATCGGGGCCGACGCACTGGTCACCGGCGGTGTCATCGCGCAGCTCGGCGCGGAAGGCATGGCCAGCCCGACAGACGTGGATACGCGGCGTTTCTACAATTCGCCGGATATCTCGCTGTTTAATGACAACATCCAGAATCGCCGCTTCATGGCAATCAATATCGGCAGCGGTTACCGGGCCCACCCGCTGGATACGACCAATGCCGATCGCTTCTACTCGATCCGTGACAAGGATATTTTCAACAAGCTGAGCCAGGCGGATTACAACGGCTACAGCATTGTGACGGAAGCGAACCTGGTTGAAGTCAGCGGTACGGTCGGCACGACCATTGGTCCGAACGACCGCGGCTGGAAGTTCACGCTGCCGAGTGACCAGATGATACTCGCGGACTCGACGACCTTCGACAATGAAGTCTTCTTCGTCGCGTTTTCGCCGGACGCTGCGGCAGCAGCCAGTTGCGCCGCCGGACGTGGTCGAAACTTCCTGTACCGGGTCAGCGTAACCAATGGCGACCCGATCACGAATATCGACACCGTTGTCGCCGGCACCGAGGACCAGCTGCGCGTACAGGACCTGGCGCAGGGCGGCATCGCGCCGTCGCCACGCTTCCTGTTCCCGAGCCCCGAGGCCAATTGCACCGGCGCCGCCTGTAACCCACCGCCGTTGGGCTGTATCGGCGTCGAGTGTTTCGACCCGGGATTTGCGAACAACCCGGTACGCACGTTGTGGACCCAGGACGGTATTGAGTAGTCCGCATGAATACCAATCAATTGACAGGGAAAAGATTCATGCAGATGCGCAAGTACATGCACGGCATCACGCTCATGGAGCTGATGATCGTCGTCGTCATCGTCGGCATTCTCGCGGCAGTTGCTTACCCGAACTACCGCGAGTTTGCCGCGCGTGCCAAGCGCAACGAGGCAAGGGCGGCGTTGCTGCAGATCGCTACCAACCAGGAACGCTTTTACTTGCAGAACAATACGTTCACGACGGATATGACCGCACTCGGCTTTCCGAACGATCCGTTCACGACCGATTCGGGTTCGTACACCGTGAGTGTCGGCGCCGCAGACGCTACCAACTTCACGGCCACGGCGACGTTCCTGCTGGGTGGTGCTGAGGCCGGCAAATGCGGGACCTTCACGATCGATGGTCGTGGCGCGAAGAGTTCGACGCCGGACACCGACTGCTGGACACGCAGTCGCTAATCCTGCTTTGACGCCTCGTCGCGTCCCGAAAAGAACAACGCGTCAATAATCAACAGCGCGGCACCGACAGAAATGCCGGCGTCCGCGACGTTGAATGACGGGAATGGCCAGCTACCGAACCAGACCTGGATAAAGTCGGTAACGTGACCCAGCACGATTCGATCAATAAGGTTGCCCACAGCCCCACCCAGGACGAGCGCCAGCCCCGCGGACAATACAGCCTGCCCGTCTCTGCGAATGCGCCATAACCATGCAGCGATGACGGCACTGACGACGGTAGCCAGAATGACAAAGAACCAGCGCTGCCAGCCGCCGGCTTCGGCCAGGAAGCTGAAAGCGGCACCAGAGTTCTTCTGGTGCGTCAGGTTGATGAACGAGTTCAATGGAATTCGATCATAGAGCGGCACCCACTCGATGATAGCCCACTTCGTCAACTGGTCCGCGATAACGATGACGAGCGCCAGACCCATCCAGGCGCCAAAGCGGGAACTCTCGCTGCTTTTTTGCTGCGTGCTATCCAATGTAATGTCCGTCAAATCCTGTTGGCTGAGAGTATCGAACGCGCATTTTCGGCATCTATCGCCATTTGCGCAACCAGTCCGTCGACTGATGCGAACTTTTCTTCGCTACGCAGGCGCTCGATGAAGTCGACGTGAATATACTTACCATAAATGTCACGGTCGAAGTCGAACAGGTGCACTTCAAGCAGAGGCTTGGTCAGATCAAACGTCGGACGCGTCCCCACGCTCGCCACGCCATCGACCACGCCCTCCTCCAGTCCGTGCACGCGTACGGCGAAGATACCCGACACCGCGCTTTGCCGCCGGCGCAAATCGACATTCGCCGTCGCATAGCCCAGCGAACGGCCGACCCGGCGTCCCTTGACGACTTTTCCCGACATGCGATAAGGCCGACCCAGTAATACCGTAGCGCGGGCGAGATCGCCTGTCGCGAGAGCGTCACGAATAGCCGTGCTGCTAACCCGTACATTATCGACGATGATACTGGGCACCTGGTCCGTCTCGTATTGCAGCACCCTACCCGCTCTCTGCAGGTGCTCGACCGTGCCCTCGCGCTTGCGCGCAAAATGAAAATCGTCGCCGACAACGACCTGCCGTGCGTTCAATCCGTGCACCAGTATCTGGCGAATGAACGCGTCAACTGAGATGCTGCGCATGGCTTCGTCGAATCGGGGGCAATAGAATATATCGATGCCGCATGCAGCGAGGCTTTCGTATTTCTCCCGAAAACGCATCAGCCGGGCCGGCGGTGCCACCGCCTGAAAGAATTCCTTCGGCGTCGGTTCAAAACTCATGACGACGGCAGGAACGCCACGGCGCTTCGCCCCGGCTGTGACGCGGTCAAGCAGTTTGCGGTGACCCAGGTGCAGACCATCGTAGGAACCGATCGTAACGACGCTGCCCTCAGCCAGGTCATCGTAGGGCATATCGACGAGGTGGCGCACCAGGCGCATGTCAGAACGCACTCATGCGAAACTGCGACAGCCGCATGCCGGCAGCCAGCAAGCTCACAAAATAGGCAGCTGCCCCTGCGAGGACGCTGACACCGAGCCAGGCGGTCCGG
>Ga0210093_1000048_pt1 | contig 16485 bp, 10 predicted proteins | sample White_ThreeSqB_D_2_FD_185590 | JGI IMG/M metagenome (GOLD analysis project Ga0210093, IMG submission 185590) | Wetland microbial communities from the San Francisco Bay, California, USA, that impact long-term carbon sequestration -... | ecosystem: Environmental > Aquatic > Marine > Wetlands ... | reverse complement strand
ATGATCCCCGCCCGCCCGGGAAAGCGCAAGTGCAATTACCCTGCCCGAAAATCCTCAGTAAATCCTGTGGCCGACATCAGGTCTCGATACCCTCGCGGCGCCATCCTGAAGGCATCAATCACAGGCAGGAGGCAGAACGATGCGCACAGAGAATCTGGTACTGGCAGTAACTTTGATGGCGGCCATGCTGGCTACCCGACCGGCACACACGCAGGATCTCGACGGCGGTGCCACGCACGACACGTCGACGAATATCACCCAGATCGCCATCGACCCGGTCAATTCATCGCTGGCCTACGCGATCGATGCTGAACTGGGCATCCTGCAAAGTTTTGACGGCGGCATGACCTGGACGCCCGCTGGCGCGGTCGGGAATATTTCGAACAAGAACCTGTACCGTGTCGCGGTCGCGAATGACGGCAGCGTCGCGGTGGGAACGACAGAGGGCAGCGTGTACGCCAGCTACGATGGCGGTATGACCTGGGGACTGGCACCCGGATCGGAGTATGCCGGGATTACCGTCGACATCGCGTATCTCGGCGGCGACAGCATGCCCGCAGGACAGCCGGGCCGATTCCGGGTAACGATCAACAATGCAGGGCCTGATTCCTCGACGAATACGCGGGTCTGGTTTGCCTGGTTTCGCTCGCCGGCCTTCGGCCAGAACGTCGGGTACGACTACACGATGAGCCCGTCCCAGGGCAGCTGTTCGCGTTCGATAACACCCGAGCCGGACTGCTACGTCGGCACGATCGCCGCCAATGGCAGCATGCAGATCGGCTTCAACGGTAATACGGAACCCAACAAGCTGGGCTGGTACACGCTGCGTGTCTGGGTCGAGAGCGACCAGGCTGCCAAGACCATGCTCGGCGAATTCAGCCTGGGCTCGTCCGTTACCATCGCGGAATCGGGCGGCGGTGCGGCCGGCATCTGGTTCGTGGCGCTACTGGCCGTCGCCCTATTCCGTCGCCGCCGAACCAGACGGGCCACACACCTGTCTAATGAGTCTGTTCGTCTGCCCGACCTGCTCTGAAACCGGTGCTCGCGGTAACCCATTTAGGTGTAAAATTACCCGGCGTCTCACCATGCACGTTAAAGGGACTTGCGTGAACAAGATATCTGCCCGACTTTTCCTACTCGTTTCTCTGTTGGTCAGCCTCGCCGCGTGCGGCGGCGGTGGCGGCGGTGCGGCACCTCCGCCCCAGGATGGCTGGGAGCCGGGAGTTTTCTTGCCGGCATCGACTTTTGCGGGCTTCTGCCAGTCGCCCCGCAGTGGCATCGACCCGCAGACGGGCCAGCCCTACCCGGATGTCCAGGGCACGACGACAGACGAGAACAATTTTCTCAGGTCATTCAGCAATAATACGTACCTGTGGTACTCGGAAATCACCGACCGTGATCCGTCCGCCTATCCGAGCGTCCTCACCTATTTCGGCCTGCTGAAGACGACGGCCACGACGCCGTCCGGCGCCCCGAAAGACAAGTTTCATTTTACCTACGACACCGACGACTGGTACCAGCTCTCGCAAAGCGGAACTTCAGCGGGCTATGGCGCCGTGTGGGCCTTGCTGTCGGCGGCGCCGCCACGCGAAATCGTGGTCGCGTACACCGAGCCCAATTCTCCGGCGGTGGCGCCCTCCGCGAACCTGGTCCGCGGCGAGGAAATCATTTCGGTGGACGGCACGAACGTCGTGGACGGCGACCCGGCCATACTCAATGCCGCATTCTGGCCGGACAATGCGGGCGAAACGCATTCGTTCGTCGTGCTCGATCCGACGAGCGGCACGACACGTACGATCTCGATGACGTCGCAAATCATCACGTCGGCACCGGTGCAGAACACCGAAGTCATCAATACGCTTTCCGGTGACGTCGGCTACATCCTGTTCAATGATCACATCGCCACCGCCGAACAGGCACTGATCGATGCGATCAACCAGCTCAGGGCCAACAACGGCGGGCTCGGTGTCGACGACCTGGTGCTGGATATTCGCTACAACGGCGGTGGCTACCTGGCCATAGCCAGCGAGCTTGCCTACATGATCGCGGGTCCGGCTGCGACTGCCGGGCAAACCTTCGAGCTGCTGCAGTTCAACGACAAGCATCCAACCACGAACCCGATCACCGGCCAGTCGATTTCGCCCACGCCGTTTTACTCGCAGACGCTGGGTCCGCCGTTTAACGGTGGGCCAGCCGGGCAGGCCTTGCCGACGCTTAACCTGTCGCGCGTTTATGTATTGACTGGCGGGGGCACCTGCTCTGCCAGCGAGGCGATCATCAACGGCCTCCGCGGCGTCGGCGTCGACGTTGTCCAGATCGGCTCGACGACCTGTGGCAAACCCTACGGTTTCTACCCGCAGGACAATTGCGGCACGACTTTTTTCACGATTCAGTTCCGCGGCGTCAACGCGGCGAACTTCGGGGACTACACGGACGGCTTTTCGCCGCTCAATACGCCCGTGTCGGAAGCCGGCACCGTCGTGCCAGGCTGTTCGATTGCCGATGATTTCACGAAGCCACTGGGCGATCCGACCGAACAGCGCCTGGCCGTCGCACTGGCTTACAGGGACGGCGTTGCGTGCCCGGCACCGAGCGGATTCGCTCCGGATACACTCGGCAAGCCGGGCGACTCGTCGGCACAGCAGGATGCAATCGTGCCGAAGTCAATCTGGCGCACCAACAGGATCATGACACCATGAAGTCCGCCGCTATGAGCAAACTCCTGCTCGCACTGACACTTGCAACAGCCGGCTGCCAGACGATGGCCGATGCCAATGACAAAGCCGCCGTGATCGTGAATCCGGACGATGCGAGCCGCGCCGCGCTGCAATCGACGGTTGACGGTATCCTGAATACCGTCGTCACCATTGCGCCGGACGCGCTAACAGAGTCGAGCACGCTGATTATCGAACGCAATCCGCCGCGGACTATGCAAGACCCGAATCCGCAAGGCCGGAACATGGACACGCCGATCCAGTTTCGACTGGTGAAGAACGGGGCGGACTGTATCCTGATAGATACCCGCGACGATTCCAGGCACTTGCTCGAAAACACGTCTTGCCAGGCAGAAGAATAGAAACCGCGCGCTTGGCGTACGCGCGGGCCAGGGTCTACTGCCGCGCGTAAACGCGTACGTAGTCGACCAGCATCCGCTGCGGGAAGATCGAGTCGTCGATTCCGCCGCCAGCCCGGCCCCACATGCCGCCGACAGCGACATTCAGGATCAGGTTGAACGGTTGGTCATACGGCCACGATCGCCAACCGTTGCCCTCGTTGACGTAGGTGAAGTAGAGCGCGTCATCTGCGAACACGTCGATCCGCTGCGGCGACCATTCCAGTGCATAGACGTGGAACGCCTCATCCACGTCGTCCAGCAGGATGCGACCCTTGCGCTGCTCCCACCTGGCCCAGTAGTAGGCCTCGTTGTGGACCGTTCCATGTACATGGCCCATCTGGTAACCGACATGCTCCATGATGTCGATTTCGCCGGAGTTCGGCCACGCATCACAGTCGGGACTGCCCTGCCATTCGTCTCCTTCGGCACACAGGGTGGCATACCGATACGGATCGCTCGGCAACATCCAGATCGCCGGCCAGGTACCCTTGCCGCGAGGCAGCTTTGCACGCACCTCGACTCGCCCGTACAGAATGTCTCCGGTGCCATATGTGTGAATGCGCCCGGACGTGTAGGCGGCGTCATCGTACTCCTCGCGATGCGCCTCTATAACGAGATTGCCTGCTTCGACCCTCAGATTGCCGGGCCTCTCAGTGTAGGCCTGGTCTTCGTCGTTGACCTTCCTGGCAGGCCACCGGTCCACCTGCCACCTGTCCGGGTCCGGTGATCCGGAATAGTCGAATTCATCGCTCCAGACGAGCTTCCAGTCCGGACCGGGCTGGCCCCTCGTCCGGACAAGCACTGCGCTCAGCACCGGCTCCCCGGCGGACGCTGCGAAGTCGATGTTGAATTCCCCATCGCCAAGCTCCACGCCGGGAACCGTGATGGTCAATGCCGAATGCGTCTTGCCGTCGCGGGACGCCATGATATCCAGGTCCCTGATCACGACCTGGCCCTCAACGAGAGTATCGAACACTCTCTCGCCACCACCGACATCGTCCGGCTCGGCGAAAAACAAGGTCACATCGTAGACCCCGTTCTGCATCGGTTTCGCGATCGAAAAACTGCCGCGCCGAAAATACCGGTACAGGTCCGGATCCTGCGATCCCTTGATCACCGTCAGCTCATCAATCGTGCCGCCGGAAACGAACTCCTCCGCGGCGTAACTCACGCCGTCGCCGCCGACATAGCCTTCCCCGCCGAGGTCCATGGCCCAGGTGGCAGCCGGACCATGGGCCTCCTGCACGCAGCCGGCAGCTGCCAGCACGAGGCCCGGGAGTACCACTAACGAAGATCTTCGCCTGATTTCCGACATCGCTTGCAATTCCATACAAAACCTCTGGTATACTAGATGACAGCGCTGTCAATAACAACCGATTACCGGGTTACACGGCGTATTCGCGGAGAGTCGACCCTTGCATAGCCAACTGAAACAAGATCTCGATGCCCGAGCGGAAAGTGATGTTGCCGGCGGCTTCGTCGACCTCGACGGCGAGCGGTACTACAGGATCCGGAACGTCGATGACATGGCGCCCTTCTTCATCAGCGTCATCTCGAACACCGACCACTGGCTGTTCGTGTCGTCTACGGGGGGACTGACAGCCGGACGTGTATCACCGGAAACCGCCCTGTTTCCCTACATCACCGTCGACAAGATTCACGACAGTCCAGGCCATACGGGAAGCAAGACGCTGGTGCGCATGCTTCACGATGGACAGCAGCACATCTGGGAGCCGTTCAAGACCGAGCAAGGTCGACACTATCGTGTAAGTCGTCACCTCTACAAGAATACGCTCGGCAACAAGCTCTGCTTTGAAGAAATCAATCACGGCCTGCAGCTTGCTTTCCGGTATACGTGGCAAACCAGTGGGCGTTATGGTTTTGTCAGGACCTGTGAACTGAGTAATACCGGCTCCCGGCATGCTGTCGTCGATGTCCTGGACGGGTTCCAGAACATCTTGCCGGCCGGAACACCGCGGTTTGCACAAACGAACACCAGTAATCTCGTCGATGCGTACAAATGGACAGAGCTGGACGAGGCAACCGGTCTCGCCATGTTCGCGCTTTACTCGGCAGTAACCGACCGCGCCGAGCCTTGCGAGTCCCTCCGCGCGAACACGGTATTCTGCCTCGGGCTGCAGAAACCCAGGATCCTCGTCTCGTCGGAACAGGTACATGCCTTTCGCCTCGGCGCCGAACTGCGGCAGGAATCGCACAAGCGCGGCATCCGCGGCGCATACCTGGTCAATACGGAATTCAGGTTGTCGCCCGGGCAGCAGCGACAGTGGCGCCTGGTCGCCGACATCGAGCAGACGCAAAGCCAGGTTGTAGAGTTGCGCGGGCAACTGGCGGATCCAGCGTGGGTGGCAAATGCCATCGACTCATCCATCGGAGAAGGCTCTGACGAGCTGGCGCGCATCATGGCTACCGCGGACGGTTTCCAGGCCGTGAACGAGGAAAACGTCGCGGTACACCACTACGCCAATGTCCTGTTCAATGTATTGCGCGGTGGCATCGTCGACGACAACTACCAGGTCTCCACCTGGGACTTCCTTTGCACGCTCGGCAACTTCAATCGCACCCTGCATGAGCGCTACGAAACGTTGCTGCGCCAGTTACCGGACACGATGACCTTCAGCGAGCTGCTGGCGATCGTGCACGAACAGCAGGATCCACAACTCGAACGGCTGTGTCGCGAATACCTGCCTATACGATTCGGCAGGCGCCACGGCGATCCCAGCCGACCGTGGAACCAGTTTGAAATCAGGCTCAAGGACAAGGACGGCAATCGACTCTTGTCATACGAGGGAAACTGGCGCGACATCTTCCAGAACTGGGAGGCGTTGGCTTTCAGCTATCCCGAGTTCGTCGAAAACATGGTGGCGAAGTTCGTCAATGCATCGACGATGGACGGCTACAATCCGTACCGGATCACGAAGGACGGCATCGACTGGGAAGTCGAGGAACCGGATGACCCCTGGAGCTACATTGGTTACTGGGGCGACCACCAGGTAATCTACCTGCAAAAGCTCCTCGAACTCTCCAACCAGTTTCACCCGGCGCGCCTGGGCAGTTTGCTGCGCCTGCCAGTCTTTTGTTACGCGAATGTTCCCTACCGCATCAAGGACTTCGAGTCGCTCTTGCAGGATTCCAAGAATACGGTCGAGTTTGACGAGCCGTTGGCGGCTCAAATCGAACAACGTGTCTTGACCATTGGTGCCGACGGCAAGTTGATTCTCGATGCCAATGGCGACGTCTACCAGGTCAACCTGCTCGAAAAACTGCTGGTGCCACTGCTTGCCAAACTCGGAAACCTGGTGGTCGACGGGGGCATCTGGATGAACACCCAGCGCCCGGAATGGAACGATGCCAACAACGCATTGGTCGGCCAGGGCCTGTCGATGGTCACACTGTATTACATGCGGCGCTATGTCCGGTTCCTGCAAGAGATTCTCGGTGATGAATCAGATGCCGTCGAGCTTTCGACGGAAGTCAGTGAATGGCTGGCACGCACCGGCGAGGCGCTGGCTGGCACGCGGCCCATGCTCGGCCGGGGTTTGCTGACCCCGCAACAGCGTTTTGAGATTCTCGCAAAGCTTGGTGCGGCCGCAGGCCAATACCGCCATACCGTCTATGAGCAGGGTGGATTTTCCGGCAAGCGCACGGAATCGCTGGATCCGATCAGGACCATGTTGACTGACGCACTGGCTGCGATCGATCACAGTATTGCCAATAACCAGCGCGATGACGGGTTGTACGAAGCATACAACCTGTTGAGGCTGGCGGACGGCGGCATCGAGGTGGACCCTCTGTACAAGATGCTCGAGGGCCAGGTCGCAGTGCTGAGTGCCGGTGCCATTGCGCCCGGTCCGGCGGCACGGTTGCTCGAAGCCTTGTTCGACAGCGACGTCTTCAGGCAGGACCAGCACTCTTTCATGCTGTATCCCGACAGGCAGTTGCCAGGGTTTCTCGACAAGAACCGCATCCCGGCCGAAAGCGTCGCTGCAATTCCTTTTCTGCAGCAGATGATTGCGGACCATGATGAACGAATCGTCGTACAGGATATCGGAGGCAACATTCGGTTCAATGCTGAATTCGTCAATATCGGGATGCTGGATGCACGACTGGACGACCTGGCTTCGACCCTGGGTGCGGCACTCGAAGAGGCGCGTGGCCCTTTGCGCGAACTCTATGAATCCGTGTTCGACCATAACTCGTTCACCGGCCGATCCGGCGGCATGTTCGGGTTTGAAGGCCTCGGCTGCATTTACTGGCACATGGTTTCCAAGCTGTTGCTGGCTGTGCAGGAAAACTTTTTTGCGTCGCTCGAATCGGAAGCGCAGCGCGCTGACTCCGAACGTCTCGGCGAGCTTTACTACAGAGTTCGGAAAGGCATCGGCTTCAACAAGACGCCTGCTGAATATGGCGCTTTCCCGACGGACCCGTATTCGCATACGCCTCGGGACCTGGGCGCAAAACAGCCCGGAATGACCGGGCAGGTCAAGGAAGAGGTTCTGTCGCGATTTGGCGAGCTCGGCGTGCGCGTTGCCGACGGACAAGTGCGCTTCCAGCCGGATCTGTTGCGAAAGCGTGAGTTTCTGGACGTCCCGCGCCCGTTTCGCTACCTCGATGTCGACGGCCAATGGCGGGAACTGGAAGTGCCCGCGGGCGGCATCGCCTTTACCTGGTGCCAGGTGCCGATTATCTACGTACTCGAGGACAGTGAGGCGGCTTGCCTGACAGTGACGACGGATACCGGCGAACGCATGGTCTTCGCGAATCACCACCTGCCGGCGACTGAAAGCTCGGAACTGTTCCGCAGAAGCGGCCGAATTCAACAAATCAACGTAGCAATCGACCCGGCAGTGCTTTTTTCCGGGTAGCTCAACAGGAATTCAATGTCCAACTATTACAAGCGAAGCCTGGCACTTGCCGGCACAGATTTTTCACGTTACTCGGTGACGGATTTGCGCACCCTGGTGCGACAGATTCTCGACGCCAAGATTCATGGCATTTGTTTTAGCCCCTACACAGAAGGCCAGGGGCCCGGCACCGAGATCGGTGCTCAACAAATCCGGGAGCGCCTGCAATTTATTGAATCGCATGTCCGCTGGATCCGCACATTCTCCTGTACTGACGGGCATCAACAGATTCCATCGATCGCCGCCGAGTATGGACTGAAAACGATGGTGGGCGTCTGGCTCGATGCCGATCATGAACACAACGAAGAAGAAATTGCCAACGCGATAGCGATCGGCAAAGCCGGTCATGCAGATATCCTGGCGGTAGGCAATGAGGTTCTGCTGCGCGGGGAAATGTCGGAAGACGAGCTGATCGACAACATCAATCGTGTCAAAAAGGCAGTACCGGGCGTGCCTGTCGGCTACGTTGACGCCTACTTCAAGTTTGTCGACCACCCACGAGTCACGGAAGCGTGTGACGTGATTCTTGCCAATTGCTATCCCTTCTGGGAGAAGTGTCCGGCAGAGCACTCGCTTTTGTACATGAAGGAAATGTATCGGCGTGCCGTGTCGGCAGCCAATGGCAAAAAAGTCATCATCAGCGAAACCGGCTGGCCGAACCTGGGCAGCGCGGAAGGCGGCGCCGTGCCGTCGCTCGAGAATGCGATCAAGTACTTCATCAACACTTGCCAGTGGGCGGAGGAGGAAGGAATCGACATTTTCTACTTCTCAGCTTTTGACGAAACCTGGAAGGTGGGCGCTGAAGGCGATGTGGGCGCATATTGGGGCTTGTGGGACAAAGACGGCAACCCAAAATATGGTTGAGCGCCCGCTATTCGAGCACGGAAATGCCATTTGTTACTCGGGTTACCGTGAAGGTCAGTCACCCGGCGTTGCATACCCGACCTACGACGAAATCCTGGAGGACCTGCGGATACTCCACAAGAACTGGAGATATCTCAGGCTGTACGACTGCTCGCCGCATGCCGAACTCGTGCTTGAAATCCTGAAACGCGAACGGCTCGACTTCAAAGTCATGCTGGGGCTGGACACTGCCGCGGAAATGAGCAATCCACATTGCCCATGGGGTGCGGATTTCAGCGATGAAGTTCTCGCCGCCAATCGGCAGCACAACGATCATGAGGCCGACAAGGCGATTGCGCTGGCCAACAAGTATCCGGACAGCGTCTGCGCCGTATCAATTGGTAACGAAGCCAGCGTCGAATGGACCGACCACATGGTGCCGATCAGGCGCCTGGTCGAACAGGCGCGCAAGGTTCGGCATGCGATCGATCAGCCCGTAACGTTCTGTGAGAACTATGTGCCGTGGACCTACAAGCTGGAACCTTTGGTCGTCGAGTTGGATTTCGTTTCAGTACACACGTATCCCGCGTGGGAATACCGCACGATCGATGATGCGATCGAGTACACGAAACAGAACTACCACTCGGTCGCGCAACACTACCCCGGCAAGCCGGTGGTCATCACCGAAGCGGGCTGGACCACGGCGTCGAACGGCCGCGGCATAGAACCCTGGAATGCTTCCGAGGAATTGCAGAAGTCCTATTACGAGCAGTTGCTCGCATGGACCACGGACGAGCAGATATTGACCTTCGTTTTCGAAGCATTCGATGAACCATGGAAAGGGTCACCGCACCCCGAGGAGCCCGAAAAGCACTGGGGCCTGTTTCGGGTCGACCGGTCCCCCAAGCTCGTGATGGAGGATCTTTACCCTGAGCGCATCGCCGCAAGGCTGACAGCGCTGTCCGGCGCCAACTAAATGATTTATTATTGAAATCAGACGGATGCGAGCTGGGTATCGGAAAAAGAATATGGCAAGAGCAACTATTTTCGATGTAGCCAAGCTCGCAGGCGTGTCCATCAAGACAGTCTCCCGGGTGGTCAACAACGAACCCAATGTGCGCGACTCAACGAAGGCGAAGGTCGACAAGGCGATTGCTTCGCTCAACTATCGGCCTGATCAGTCCGCGCGCAACCTCGCCAGCCAACGTTCTCACCTGATCGGGCTCGTGTATGACGACCCGAGTGCCTATGAATTGCCGAGTTCAGGCTACATCATCCGCATGCAGCAAGGAGCGCTCAAGGCGTGCAGGTCCCTGCACTATGAGCTTCTGATCCACCCCTGCAACTATCGCGAAAAAGATGTTGGTGCTCAGCTCAAGGACCTGATTGACGAGGCGCGGCCTGCCGGCATCGTGCTGGCGGCGCCGTTATCCAATATGCCGAAAATTGCCCGTGCAATAGCGGCGACCAAGACACCCTTCGTCCGGCTCTCTCCCGGTACGAAGAATGGCAAGGAGTTGACGATCGCGACGAATGATCGGGAATTCAGTGCCGAAATGACGCGCTACCTGGCCTCCCAGGGTCACCGGAGAATCGCTTTCGTGAAGGGCCACCCGAGCCACAAGGCTGTCGGTAATCGGTTCCTCGGCTACGAGGATGGCCTGAAGCAAAGCGGCTTGCCTTTTGCAGAGGATCTCGTGGTACAAGGCGACAACTCATTTGGCTCGGGCGAAGCTTGCGCGATGACATTGCTCAATCGCGCGTCGCCTCCGACGGCCATCTTTGCCGCGAATGATGATATGGCCGCAGCAGTCGTCCGTGCCGCGACGAGACTTGGTATCGACGTCCCGGGTCAGTTGTCCGTGGCCGGTTGCGACGATATTTCACTGGCCCGTCAGATGTCCCCTACCCTGACAACGATTCGGCAACCATTGGCTGAAATGGCGGAACGCGCCGCGCTCGCACTGATCAAGGGCGAGCACGGGAAAACAGCGGACAAGGGTATCGAAGTGGTGCCGGGATCACTCGAGATTCGGGAGTCCACCGGGCCGGCGCCCGCGTAGGCAACTAACGGACATATCGAATACTGTCCAGGTAGACGGTAACGGGTGCGGCCCGCCCTGTCAGTGTCACAACGAATCCGGTCTTGATGCTCGAGAGGTCTGCATCTTGCAGCGGAACCTCGAAACGTTGCCATTCTTCAGTCAGTACGATGCCGCCGACTTTCTCGATTGCCGAATCGGGATACGGTTTGTCGTCACCGATCAATCCGACGCCAATACTGATCTGCTCCCCGCCGTACTCACCGCGCGCCCATAGCTCCAGTGCTGTCGCACCGGTCAGGTCGAGGCCACCGTTCTGGTCGCCCCAGTTGTTCGGCGGATTCTGCCAGGCGACACCAACCCAGCCGGATTTTCCGGTGTAACGCAGCCGGATCGAGGCTTTGCCTGCTTGCGGGTTATCCCGGTTGTTGCCGTCGAGCTTCAACGACTTGACCTCGCCCATCCACCCGGATGGGACCCATGGCATGCCCTTCAGCGTATCCTCATAGACGCTCAGCAAGGGTAATCTCGGCTGAATATCGCTGGTCTTCACCAGCAACGGCAGGTTCGCCGTTGCAGCACTGCCGTTCGCATCATAGGCATACAGAAAAAGCCGGTAGGCACCCGGTTCGTCAGGCATTCGGATTGTCGCCCCGTCAGCGCGGCCTTCCAGCACCGCACCATCAATCTCGGGCAGGTTCGGACGAAAATCGCCGCCAGTCACATAGTCGCCCGACTCCGGGCGCAACACCCAGCGAACGCGCAGTGCGTCATCGTCCGGATCGGACAGGGACGCCCGGACGGCAAGCACTTCTCCGGGATTCGTAACAGGCGGCCCATCGAGTGTCAGCGGCTCGATCAGCGGTGCAAAATTGTTCACCGGCGAACCACTCCAAAGCTCCGTCATCGCATCAACCGCGGCAAGGCGAGCGCCATCCTCGAGGAACATGCCGAACCAGGTGGATGTCCCCTCCATCTTGTAACCCCAGTTGAATGCGTAGGATCCGAGGGCCTGCGTGGGATTGCCCAGGATCGCTGCCTCGTAAGCCTCCGCGTAGAACTCTGCTTTCCCGGTGCTCGTCATCTCATAGGGGGCGCCCCATTCCGTGCCGGGAACCTCCCAGGTACCGGGCGGACCGAACTCGGTCAGGATGTAGGGTTTGCTGGCCCCGGCGGCGCGCAGTCTCTCTGCAAGCGACAACGCCCCGCCATAGGAATTAATGCCGTGAATGTCGATCGCCGGACAACGGCGATGAACATTTTCGATGCGCTGCCCGCCAAGCTCCGCCGTCACGGTCATCGTCGGATGATTCGGATCGAGTTCCTTGATCATCGCCGCAATGTCGTTCACAGCTTGCCAGACGAGCGGATTGTTGCCGTCGTCGTAACCCTCCATCTCGTTGCCGATACCCCAGAGCAGAACGGCCGGGTAATCCTTGTAACGCAGGACGAACTGGCGTGCGCGTTCCTTTTGCTCGGCAACCTGTTTCGCATCGGAATAGTCGAAACCGTGACGCTCGTGACCCAGCCATATGCCGACCGCCACTGACAGCCCCAGCGCATGAGCATCATCAAGCAGTTCGTCAATGCCCTCGGCGTCCCAAGTACGAATCGAGTTCGCACCCGATGCCGCAAGTTGCTCCAGGGAGTGCGTACCACCGGCACCTTTGACCAGGTAGGGCTCACCGCCGCGCAGCAACTGCCAACCGGAATCGGTCTGCCGCACTTCGACCGGGATCGGTTCCGCGGTCGCTACGCCAGCGATGAGAACAAGCCCTGCGCAAAGCAGTGCTCCTCGAAGCCGTGCCACGCTAGCCACAGGATTCCGCAGACCTAGCCTGTGATAATACCGACAACGCCATCGGTATAATTCGGGGGGTTGGCAGGCCGGTACGTGTAACCCCACTCCAGCAGGAGCGACAACACGAGCAACGAGTCACCCGGAACCAGTCGCGCGTAGCCGGTGGCGTCGGTGCGGTACAGGTTGTCCGCGGTCAATTCGTTGAGGCCGACGGGAAATGGCACCGGCTCACCATCGGGACTGACGCCAGGGCAACAGGTAAAGACGGTCACCGAGCCAAAGAAGTTATCGAGTACCGATCGGTAGGCCTTCAACGCCTGTTCCTGGATGATCGGGTCGCTGTTGAGGTCCCAGAGTTCATGCAGGGCAAGCGCTGTGTAGAACTGGTTTTCGCCCGATTGCCTTCTCGCGAGCGCCGTGCCCCAGAAGTAGTAACGGGCTTTCGCGCCTGTCGGCCCGGCCGGAATGCTGTTGAAAAGCTGGAACTTGTTGCCGGCGTCGGGGTTATTGACGTCGAACTCGATGATCGCCACATCGACGAACGGATTCTCCGGGTCTTCCAGGATACATTGCTCGCCGTTGATGCCGACTTCGGCACATGCGAGATTCACCAACGTATCCGTCGGCAGAATGATCGAATTGAACGGAATCGATTCACTCGGATCCGGGCCCTCACAACCGGCAACTATCAGGGAAGCCAGCACTATTACCAGGGTCGTCAATTTCCTGGTGGCGACCACCGGGTTGTATTGTCGCGTCAGATTTTTCATCGTGAATTTCCTTGGACTGCGCATGCGCAGATATCAGAACTGGTACGTGAAATACAGTACCGTCATGAAGCTGTAATCGTTGTTGCCATTCAAAAACTCATCCGCTGGCGAGTTTTCGTCGTTGGTCCTGTAAAGGACCCTGATACCGACCTTTGTCGACTGCTCCAGGGCAACGGCTGAACGGAAAGCGTTCGCGTTCTTGCCAAGCAACACAGAGTAGTCCAGCTGGATCTGTTCCGGGAACGTAATATTGAACTGCCGGTAGAAATCATACGGTCCCCAGGAATCCTGAAGGTACCAGCCTGAAAGCCTGTGCCTGTTGCCGAAAATTGCGGTGCCATAAAGCTGCCAGTACTTGCGCGTGCCGCCGACCGGGTCACCGGTCGACTGGTTGAAGCCGCGCACGACCTTCGCGATATAACGCTGCCCGGGCGCAGGATTGAATACCATCCTGCTCGACAACGTCCAGACATCTTCCTCTGGCAGACCGACGCCGAACGACGCGTTCTGGCCAGTGGGTTCAAAGAAGAACAGGTAGGCATCGGTTGGTTTCGAGAGTTCCGCGTAGCCGCCGCCGATATCGAATGCGAATCTTGCATCTTCCCGCCATTCGTTGTCCCAGCTATAGAACTGTGTCGCGCCGGTCGGATCGTATGTGAAGAACACCTCGCCCGCTTTCGCTTCGCGATTATCGAGCACGGCGAACGGATCAGCATCGGTGTTGCGCGGTGTCGCGCCAGGATCCAGCACGCCACCGGGTCCGATGGAAGGCGGAATGAATGGATTGGCGTCAACGAGGTTCTCGCGCCACAGGAAGCGCGGGAAGATCATGAGATTGCCGAAATTCATCATCATGCCGGCCTCGTATTCGCGCTTGTTGCCTTTCATCGAGTACGGCAGCACGCTCGGATCATTGACGCCGAATACCTTCAGATACTGACCACCGTCTGCGACGAGACCCCCCTGACTTGCTGTGACGTATGACGTTGTCCCGAGCAGCGGAAACGTCAGCTTGGCCCTGAAACCCAGCGTATCCTCGAATTCGATCTGGTCGAGGAATACGTCGCCGTTGTTGTCCACATAGGTATAGGTTTCATCCACCTTTTCGGTCGCTGAGATAATGCCGCCGACCTCGAGCTTCCAGTCATTGGAGAATTCCTTTACCGCGGTCAGCGTCGTCGCGCGCGATTGCCGCTGCGTTGCCTGCGTCGCATCGGCGCCTTCGTTCGAACGCGCTACGTCTTCGGAGTGAATGAATGACCAGTCAATCTTGCCGAGCTCGAAGTCATACTTGAACACCCACTTCGGGTTCGCGCCCCAGTATATTTCCGGACCGAATACGAGCTTGAAGCCACCCCACTTGTTCTTGCCGGCGAACTCCATTCCGGACGGCGCTTTCGCATTCCAGATATCCATTCCGAGTATGTCGGTTGCTTCGTGCACCAGGCCGTAAAAGTCGCCCTCGTAACCCCAATGGAAGCGCGGCGTATGGTAGAACGCGGTGACATCGACGTTTTCACCTTCGTACTTGGCATTGAAATCGTAAATCTCAACTCGCTCGTTGTCTGAAACAACCAGTTTGACCGGCAAAGCTTCCTCGCTTACTGGATCCACTTCGAGAGAATACGACAGCCCCCGATCACCGTAGGTAAATTCCAAAGGCCGCTTGCGCGCAACGTTGCCCAGGACGTTGATCGAGAAATATCCTTCGATATCGTCGGTTGGCTGGAACGCGAAGTCGAGGAAGATCATCTCACCATCGGAGAACTCGAATCCTTCCTCGCCATTTTCTGTTATGTCGAGATCGTCCCCGCGATAGACGTACTCGCCTCTGAAACTGCCGCCGGTGAATCGCAGCATATCCCTGTTTTCTTCGTTCTCGTTTTTCAGCTGGCGCACGTCGGCCTTCAGTTCGAGATACTCCATATTGATGTTATTGATGGCCTCGTTGTACGCCGCTCTCTTGTAGGAATACGGGTCGAGCGCCCAGACCTGGGCCAGCACGTCGTAGGCCATGCGCGGAATGGCGGCATATACACCGTCCGCATTCGGAGTACCGAGTGCCGTGATGCCGAACCACTCCTCGTTCATGTTGTTCTCGCCTTCGGCCCAGTCGAACAGGTACGCCTGGTTTGACCATGAAGCGTGGTTGTCCTGCACGTCAAGGTTTTCTTCCTGCAGGTACTTCCACCATTCATCTCGCCATTCGAACACGAAGCCGCCGATCGAGTTTCCGGCACCACCGTTACCGGCTGCCTCGTTGTACATCTCCTGCCATTGGTCCTTGAGGATCGTAGCTTGTGACAGCTGGTCTTCGCGGAATTCCCTGGCGTTAAACGCGTCACTGCCGAACTCGAACAGTACGACCGGCAGGTCGAGTTTTTCTTCGACATCGCGCCAAAGACCGGTAAAGCTTGGCCCGCGGTACACGTTTGTTCCCAGAACGTCCAGGTCGGGGACCAGTTCGGCTATCAGGTCGATGTACTGGATGTCGCCGTTGACGATAGAGAAAGGCACATTGGGCGCGATCGTCTTGCCGTCCCTGATCACCTCGTTGAAAAGGCTGTACAGGTAACGGGCTTTTGCCGTGTTCTGCTCACCCTCCGGCAGGTTCTCGATTTCGAAACTCGACCACGACAGGCCGTAGTTGCTTTCGTTGCCGAAGGCAAACATCAGGACGCCCGGCACATCCTTGTACTTGTCGACGATCTCCAGCATGTCGGCTTTCAGCGTGGCCCGGGTCAGTGAATCGGAGTAGTCGGTAAACGGGACCCACCTGCCGCCAACGTTATAGCCATAACGCCCCATGAGCGGGTTGATGACTGTCCGGATGCCGTGCTCCCTGTAGACGTAGGTAACCCACTTTGGCGGTATCATCGCGAAACTGCGGATCGTATTGACGTTTGCGGCGGCCATCAAACCGAAGTCGTAGTCCAGGACTTCCCTGATGTAATCGTCAGATTCGCCCCAGAGGTTGTAGGAATAGTTCTGC
>Ga0210093_1000047_pt1 | contig 16638 bp, 11 predicted proteins | sample White_ThreeSqB_D_2_FD_185590 | JGI IMG/M metagenome (GOLD analysis project Ga0210093, IMG submission 185590) | Wetland microbial communities from the San Francisco Bay, California, USA, that impact long-term carbon sequestration -... | ecosystem: Environmental > Aquatic > Marine > Wetlands ... | reverse complement strand
ACCGTGGGCAGCGCCCGGGCCGTGGTCCCGGCGCTGCCCGACGACCATCTCGTGTTCGAGACGGACGAGGTGCGGCTCGACGGCGAGCTCCTGGCGCCGCGGCACGAACAGATCTGCGCGATCTTCAACAAGCCAGCCGGGGTGACGACCACGGCGCGCGACCCGGACCGCAAGCGAGACCTGCAGCCGTGGCTCGCCGAGATGCCCAGCGGCATGCCCTTCTTTTCCATTGTCTCGAGCGTCGCTTCAGCAGCATCGGTTTTGACGCACTCCTCGATGAAAGCGGCGATCTTCGGATCTCCGGCGGCTGCTTTCGTCGCCAGCGGGTGCTCGGCCGCGACGGCCATGTACGTGACACCCATCAGGGTGTCCGGGCGCGTCGTGTAAACGGTCAACAGATCTTCTTCGCCTGCGACCTCGAAAGACAGCTCGACGCCTTCGGAGCGGCCGATCCAGTTGCGTTGCATGATCTTGACCGAATCCGGCCAGCCCGGCATACGCTCCAGCTCTTCGAGGAGTTCGTCCGCATATGCCGTGATCTTCATGAACCATTGCGGAATTTCGCGGCGCTCGACGAGCGCATCCGAGCGCCAGCCGCGACCATCAATGACCTGCTCGTTCGCCAGGACTGTCTGGTCCACCGGGTCCCAGTTGACGACCGAGTTCTTGCGATACACAAGGCCCTTCTCGAACATCTTCGTGAACAGCCACTGCTCCCAGCGGTAATACTCGGGCCGGCACGTCGTGATCTCCCGCGTCCAGTCATAGGCATAGCCGAGACGCTTGAGCTGGTCGCGCATGTCGTCGATGTTGTCGTAGGTCCACTTCGCGGGAGGAATACCCCGCTGGATGGCGGCATTTTCGGCCGGCATGCCGAAGGCATCCCAGCCCATTGGTTGCAGGACATGCTTGCCCTGCATGCGGTGAAAGCGCGCGAATACGTCGCTGATCGTGAATACCCGAACATGGCCCATGTGCAGCTTGCCGCTCGGGTACGGGAACATCGTCAGGCAGTAGAACTTTTCCTTGTCCGGGTCTTCGCTGACCTCGAAACTGCGGGCCTCCTCCCAGTGTTGCTGGGCCTCGAGTTCGACGGTTTCAGGGTGGTACTGGGTGCTCATCGGTGTCGCTTTATTGGTGTCAGGGTGAAAACCCAGAAGCCTACAGGAAGAGAATGATGTACGCAGCAGCGAACAAGGGAATTGCAGGCGTTTGACCGCCTAGAGTCTCGCGCGATTGCGTATCCAGAAGATGCCGAGAACGGCGCAACACAGGCCGATGATGGGCCAGTTGCCGGTCCCGGCGTACGGCGTCATGCCACGACGCGGCTCGACATCGGCCGTCATTACCTCCGACGTAAATTGCCTGCCTGTCTGCATGAGCCCACCATCCGCATCGATGAACGCACTGATCCCGGTGTTGGTGGAGCGGACCACGAAACGCCCGAACTCGAGCGCCCGCATGCGCGCAATTTCGAGGTGCTGGTGAGGGGCAATCGAATCGCCGAACCAGGCATCATTACTGACATTGACCAGTATCGTGGTGTCCGGCAAGGCATACAGCTGCTCGGCGCCGTAGGCATCTTCGTAGCAGATGGCGACCGACAGGACTTCGCCATTCGCGGCAACCAGCAGCGGCTGGATGTCGTCTCCGGCGGCGAGATCGGAGTACGGCAGGTTTTGCATTTTCATCCATTCGCGCACTGCCGGTGGCACCGGGAAATATTCGCCGAACGGCACCAGGTGGCGTTTGCGGTAGACCTGCCGCTGATCGCTGCCGACGAGCATCACGCTGTTGTAAATGCGGCCCTCGGTGCTGCGCTCAAAGTCGCGCTCGAGAATGCCGAAGAGCACGGTCTGCCCCATGCGCCGCGCGTCGTTTTCGACACGACCGATGAACGACTCGACCTGGTCATTGAGCGCCGGAATCGCAACCTCGGGCCAGATCACGATCTCGCTGTCCGGCACGCTCAGTGTGGAGGCATGGTAGAACTCCATGATCGGCAACAACTGGTCGCGCTCCCATTTCTGGTCCTGGGAGACGCCCGCCTGCAACAGCGTGATGCGCACATCTTCACCCGCCGGTTCCGTCCACTCGACCAACAGCAGGACGCCCCCGAGTACCCAGGGAAGCACCAGCGCGGCGATGCCGGCAAGCCGTTGCTTGCCGGGCGCGCGCAGCGCCGTCAGGATACCGGCCGCGCTCAATACGACCATGAACGATACGCCATAGATACCGAGCACCGGCGCCCATCCAGCGAGCGCCGCATCGATCTGCCCATAGCCGAGCGCCAGCCACGGAAAGCCTGTCAGGATCCAGCCCCGTACCCACTCCAGTAACACCCACGCGGAAGGCGCAACCAGCAGCAGCAGCAAGTACTCTCCTTGCGACAGGCGACTCGTAAGCCATCCGGCGACCGCCAGGAACATCGCCATGATCAGCGACAGGCCGACCATCAGCAGCAACGCGATCCACAAGGCAGCGTTGCCGTAGACATGCACCGAGATATAGATCCAGTAGGTGCCCGTCAGGTACAGGCCGAGGCCGAACCAGAAGGCATGTCCGGCTGCGTCCCGGGGTGACACGGCCAGGAAGACATGCAGCAGCGGCACGAGCAACAACGGCGCCAGCGCCCACCACCCCAGCGGCGCGAATACTGTGGTCGTCGCGCAACCCAGCAGGAATGCCAGCAAGCGGCTGAGCTGCGGGCGGTCGGCGGGTAACAGGAAAACGGGGTGCTGGTACTTCGCCACGGATCAGTCAGCAAGCCGCTGCACTTGCAGCGAATCGATACGGCGCTTGTCGGCCTTGATGACGGCAAACTCGAAGCCGCCGAAATTCACTTTCTCGCCACGACGCGGCAGGCGACCCAGTTCGTGCATCACGAGCCCGCCGATCGTGTCGTACTCTTCGTCGTCGAGCTCGCACTCGAAGTATTCGTTGAAGTCCTCGATACGCGTCAGCGCGCGCACGGCGAAACTCGGCCGGCCATTGCGATCACCGTCCGGACGAATGAACACGGCTTCTTCCTGATCGTGCTCGTCGTCAATTTCGCCAACGATTTCCTCGAGCACGTCTTCGATAGTCAGCAGGCCCGCGACTCCACCGTACTCGTCGACGACGATCGCCATATGGTTGTGACTGGCGCGGAATTCGTTCAGCAGCGCATTGAGCCGTTTCGATTCGGGGATCACTGCGGCAGGACGCAACAACTTCTGGATCGCGACATCCTTGACCGACACTTTGCCAAAGTAACGCAACAAGTCCTTGGCGAGCAAGATGCCGAGCACCTCGTCCCGATCTTCACCGATAACCGGGAAACGCGAGTGCCCGGACTCGACGATCAGGGCCAGGATGTCCTCGAAGTCCTGTTCGATATCGATGACTACCATTTGCGAGCGCGGCACCATGACGTCGCGCACCTGGGTTTCCGATACCTCGAGCACCCCGGACAGCATGCTCTTCTCGTCCGGGGCGAGCTCGACCTCGGACTGGATAAAAGTCTGGATTTCGTCTCGGCTCCAGGGTTCGCCGGTGATTGCACGCCTGATGCGGGCAATGAGGCCGGGATTACCCGAGCCGCTGGTACTTGGGGGTTTGTCGTTCATAGTTTCCGGATTCTAGCAGGTATGCGTCATCGGGCTCTATAAGGGTCTGGCACACCGTGTGCCGCAAGCACCTGTTTTTCAAGGCCTTCCATCCGGCCGGCCTCGGCATTGGTAACGTGGTCGAAGCCGAGCAGATGCAGGACGCCATGCACGAGCATGTGTGCCCAGTGGTTTTCGACCGCCTTGCCCTGCTGCGCCGCTTCCTCTGCGACCACATCGGCGCAGATCACGACGTCACCGAGGGTTCGTACGGCATCTGCCGGCAAACCGGCTACGATACCGGCTGGAAACGACAGCACGTTCGTTGTCCTGTCCTTGCCACGGTAATCACGATTCAGTTCGCGAATCTCGTCCTTCGTGACGACCCGCACTGACAACTCGACTTCACCGTCGGCATCGTCAACAGCACCGCAGTAAGCGCGCCACGCCCACAACCCGATGTCCCGCTCCGCAGGCATACCGTCATTGCGGCACGCGATCTGCACGTCGGCTACAAACGAAGCGGGGACTATCGACGGATCAGCTTTTCTTGTCACTGTCTTCGTACGCCTGGACGATGCGCTGCACGAGCTGGTGGCGCACGACATCTTTCGGCGTGAAATACGTAAATGCGACCCCTTTGACGTCTTTCAATACGTCGGTGGCATTGCGCAACCCGGACTGTTGCCCGGCTGGCAGGTCGATCTGCGTGATGTCCCCGGTAACGACGGCACGCGAACCGAAACCGATACGCGTCAGGAACATCTTCATCTGTTCGACGCTGGTATTCTGCGCCTCGTCGAGAATGACGAATGATTCATTCAGCGAGCGGCCGCGCATGAAAGCCAACGGTGCGATTTCGATGACATTGCGCTCGATCAGCCGCGTCACGCGCTCCGCGCCGATCATGTCGTACAACGCGTCATACATTGGTCGCAGATATGGATCGACCTTTTGCGACAGGTCGCCGGGAAGAAACCCGAGTCTTTCGCCTGCCTCGACCGCCGGTCGAACGAGCACGATACGCCGCACATGTTCGTTCTCCAGCGCATCGACAGCGCTCGCAACCGCGAGGTACGTCTTGCCCGTACCCGCCGGTCCGATGCCGAACGCAAGATCGTGGAGCTGAATGGACTTCATGTACGCTGTCTGGTTCGCGCCCCGCGGCCGCACCAGCTTGCGACGCGTCTGGATGCTGAATTCCGCTTCCTCGTCCAGCTGTGCCGGCTTTCTGGTCGGAACGTCGTCCATAAACGACTCCTGCAACAATATGTGTACCCGCTCCGGATCAAGCCTTTCGCTGTCGGTCAACTCGAACAACGACAACAGGACATCGCCGCCCCTCTCGGCCGCACCAGGCTTGCCGGTGACCCGAAAGCGATTACCATGACTCGCGATCTCGACATCGAGGCGTCGCTCGATCTGCCGCAGGTGTTCGTCAAATTGGCCGCACAGGTTTGCGAGGCGGTTGTTATCGGCGGGCTCAAGAACCACGTCCCGAGAGATCTGGACAGCGCTCAAAATCGGTATTTACAACCTCTGTGCAGAAAGCCGTCTGCCAGGAAGACAGTGGCGATGCCATGACTGGCAAGGAATCGAACGGTGCAATAGACCATTGCAGGAAAGACTACGCCGCAGCCCCATCGTTGGCAAGTGGCTCGAGCAGGCGTCCGCGCAATGAATTCGGCATCGCGTCCGTTATGACAACTTCGACGAACTCGCCGATGCATTCCGGAGGCGCATCGAAGTTGACCCAGCGATTATTCTCGGTGCGCCCCGTAACCTGTCGGCTGCTTTTCTTCGACAGTTTCTCCACCAGTACACGTTGTGTCGTGCCAACCATACTCCGGCTGATGTCGAACGCCTGCTGGTTGATACGCGCCTGCAGGATCTGCAGCCGTTCTTTCTTTTTGCTGAGCGGCGTGTCGTCGGCGAGACTTGCCGCCGGCGTGCCCGGTCGCGCACTGTAAATAAAGCTGAAGGACTGGTCGAACCCGATGTCCGCAACCAGGTTCATCAGGGCCTCGAAATCCTTGTCCGTCTCGCCGGGGAAACCGATGATGAAGTCCGACGACAACGAAATGTCCGGCCGCGCTTCCCGCAGTTTCCGGATCTTCTGTTTGTACTCGAGGATCGTATGCCCGCGTTTCATCGCTGCGAGAATGCGATCGGAACCATGCTGCACGGGCAGGTGCAGGTAATTCGCGAGCTTCGGTACCTCGGCATAGGCCTGGATCAGGCTGTCGTTGAACTCGATCGGGTGTGACGTCGTAAAACGGATGCGCTCGATCTGCTCGATCGCAGCGATGTAGTAGATCAGCGTCGCAAGGTCAGCAGTCGCCCCGTCATGCATCGGGCCGCGATAGGCGTTGACATTCTGCCCGAGCAGGTTGACTTCGCGTACACCCTGCTCCGCGAGGCTGGCCACCTCGGCAATGACGTCGTCGAACGGCCGGCTGATCTCTTCGCCGCGCGTATACGGCACGACGCAGAAGCTGCAGTACTTGCTGCAGCCTTCCATCACCGACACGAATGCTGTTGGACCTTCGGCCCGCGGTTCCGGCAGCGAATCGAATTTCTCGATCTCGGGGAACGAGATGTCCACGACCGAGCGCCCGGCGCGTTCCGCGCCATCGATCAGTTCCGGCAATCGGTGCAGGGTTTGCGGGCCGAACACCACATCGACGAATGGCGCGCGCCGCGTAATACCCTCGCCTTCCTGGCTGGCCACGCAACCGCCGACGCCGATTTTCACCCGCGGATTCTTTTCCTTGAGTGCGCGCCAGCGACCGAGCTCGGAGAACACTTTCTCCTGCGCCTTTTCGCGAATCGAACAGGTATTGACCAGCAACAGGTCTGCATCGTCCGGTGTGTCGGTCAGCTCATAACCGTGCGACTCGCGCAACACGTCCGCCATCTTCTCCGAGTCGTACTCGTTCATCTGGCAGCCCATGGTTTTTATGTACAACTTCACCGTATGAAACCCATGCTCTCCAACTTGACCAGGATGCGATGCGCGGCGAGGTCCGGAGAGATATCGGCCGTATCGATGATCATTTCGGCATTCTCCGGATCCTCGTAAGGATCGCTGATACCCGTGAACTCCTTGATCTTACCGGCCCGCGCGAGTGCGTACAGGCCCTTGCGGTCACGCTGCTCACAGATCTCCAGCGGTGTCGCCACGTGGATTTCCACGAAGCCGCCGACGGGTTCGATCATCTCGCGCACCTGCCGGCGCGTCGACGCATACGGTGCGATCGGCGCGCAGATGGCGATGCCACCGTTCTTGGTGATCTCCGAGGCGACGAAACCAATGCGCCGTATATTGAGGTCGCGATGCTCCTTCGAGAAGCCCAGCTCGCTGGACAGGTGTTTGCGCACGACATCGCCGTCGAGCAGGCTGATCTGGCGCCCACCGATCTCCATCAGCTTCGACATCAGCGCGTTCGCTATCGTCGACTTGCCCGATCCGGACAACCCGGTAAAGAAGACCGTAAACCCCTGCTTGTGCCGCGGTGGATGGGTGCGCCTGAGCTCGGCGACGACTTCCGGGTATGAGAACCAGTCGGGAATCTCGAGGCCTTCCTGCAGACGCCGGCGCAGCTCGGTGCCGGAAATATCCAGCACGATATCCTGCTCGGTAGCCGCATCGATCGGAATGTACTGCGCCTTGTTCTCGGCGTAGACCATCATCCGGAATGGCACCATCGAGATGTCCAGTTCGTCCGCATGTTCTTCGAGCAATTCCTGGGCGTCATACGGCCCGTAGAAGTCCTCGCCTTTCGAGTCCTTGCCGGGACCCGCATGATCGCGACCGATGATGATGTGCGTGCAACCGTAGTTCTTGCGAATAATGGCGTGCCACAACGCCTCGCGCGGACCGCCCATGCGCATGGCGAGCGGCAGCAGCGACAGCGAAGTCGTCTGTTCCGGGAACTTCGCCAGGATGTGCTCATAGCAGCGCACGCGCGTGTAGTGGTCGACATCGCCCGGCTTGGTCATGCCGACAACGGGATGAATCAACAGGTTGGCTTCAACCTCGCGCGCCGCCCGAAGCGCGATCTCCTGGTGGGCGCGGTGCATCGGGTTGCGGGTCTGGAATGCAACGACCTTGCGCCAGCCGAGTTTCTTGAAGCGTGTTCGCACTTCGCCCGGGCTCTCGCGCAAGTGCTTGAAATCGTAATGCGTCGGTGCCTCGATGCCGGTCAGCTTGCCGCCGACATACACCGGGTGAGCGATGTTATTAAGATAATGTACCGCCGGGTGCTTCTCGTCCGTCGTGCCGAACACACCCTGCGCTTCGGCCATTTTGTCCGGTGTCCAGATATCGCCGACCTCGAGCGATGCGAGAATTACACCTTCGAGGTCCCGCAGCGCGATGCTGTCTCCCGGCTTGATGCCGGCCGCGATCTGTTCGGTGACGTCGAGCGTGACCGGAACCGGCCACAGCACACCGCTCTCCAGCCGCATGCCATTGACGACGGCATCGTAGTCGTTCTTGTTGAGAAACCCCTCGAGCGGCGAAAAGGCGCCGTTCAGCAGCAACTCGATATCGCAAAGCTGGCGATCCGTCAGGTCCCAGGACGGGAAATCACGTGCCGCCTGCTTTGCGGCGGCCGCCGCTTCGCCCTCGAGATAGAGGTTCTTGAGTTCGCCGCCATGCGGCTCCTTGAACGCGCCCATTACTTAATTCCCGGCTTTCCAAATCGAGAAAGCCGCGCAGGCTGGCATCGCACCGCGCGGCTTTGAGTGAAGCACTGCTGATCTTCGCTAAAACGGAATATCATCGTCGAAGTCATCGGGGCCCGGCTGCGGAGGTGCACTGCCGCCACCGCTCTTGCTTCCGCGGCTACCGCCCTGGCCACTGCCACCACCACTGCCACCGCCGAAGTCGCTGCCGCCGCGACCGCCGAGCATCTGCATTTCATCGGCGATGATCTCTGTCGTGTAGCGGTCCTGGCCATCCTGCCCCTGCCACTTGCGCGTGCGCAGCTTGCCTTCGATGTAGACCTGCGACCCCTTGCGCAGGTACTCGGCGGCAATCTCGGCCAGGCGGTTGAACATGGCCACCCTGTGCCACTCCGTCCTTTCCTTTTGCTCGCCGGTCTGCTTGTCCTTCCAGGATTCATTGGTCGCGACGGTGAAATTGGTCACGGCCGCGCCGCTTGGCATGTAGCGTGTCTCCGGATCGCTCCCGAGGTTGCCGACGATAATAACTTTGTTGATTCCGCGGGCCATATCTTGGTCCCCTGATCTGATGTATTGCGGTTGTGTTTATTCTGTTGTGGACCCGGCTGCCAGGGCAGCGAGGGGTGACTATTGTAGAGCCTGCCCGCCTAATTGCTAGCCCGAATTCTGGCGATTAACGGCGAATATGCCCGAACCCCTGCAGCGCCAGCCAGATCCCGGCCAGCAGGGCGCAAACGAAAAATACGTCGGCGGGCCGACCATGACCCAGGAATCGGCCGCCGATCAAGCCGCCGGCAAAGGCACCCAGGAACTGGGCGCTGGAAAAGACGCCGAGCGATGCACCACGCACTTCTTCGTCCGCGAGCACCGACAGGCGTGCCGGCAGGCCCGCCTCGAGGAAGTTGAAGCCGGCGAAATACACGACCAGCGCCAGGAACACGGACAGCACGGAGAAACCGAGGAACGCCAGGCCCAGCTGGGCGGCCAGCAACAACGTCACGGCAATACCGATGAGACGCCCCCTGCCCTGGTGGTGGTCGGCCATGATCATCGGAATCGTAACGAACAGCGATACCAGCAAGGCACCGACGTACATTTTCCAGTGGTCTGTGAGGGCGAGTTCGAGCCGGTCCGTCAGAAGGAATGGCAGCGCGACGAAGGTAGCCGTCATGACCGTATGCAGCAGGAATACGTAGAAGTCGAGCCGCAGCAGGTCAGCACGGAAAGCCGGCAACAGGCTCCAGCTCTCGCGCCGTGCCGGTCGTGGAACGGCGGGCAGCAGGCCGAGCAAGGCTGCTGCAACCCCGGCGAGTCCGGCAGCAATCCAGAACAGCGCCTTGACGCCAAAATGGGCCGCCAACAGCGGGCCGGCCACCATCGCGACCATGAAGGACAGGCCGATGCCGATACCGAAAACGGCCATCGACCGGGTGCGCACGACGTCACGCGTCGCATCCGAGATCAGCGCCGTCAACGTGGCCGAGATAGCACCGGCGCCCTGCAGCAGGCGTCCGGCAATAACGCCATAGATGGAGTCGCTCGTCCCTGCGAGGATGCTGCCGGCTGCGAAGATGGCCAGACCGAGCAGTATCACCGGGATTCTCCCGATACGGTCCGACAGGGCGCCCAGTGGCACCTGGAAACCCGCCTGGGTCAGGCCGTAGGCGCCCACCGCAAGGCCGATGAGCAGCGGTGTCGCATGCTCGAGCTCGGCGGCATACAGCGACAGCACCGGCAGCAACGCAAACAAGCCGAACATCCGGATCATCGAAATAGCGCCGATCACCGCTACCGAGCGGCGTTCGGACGCCTGCATGGCGACGGTTCTGGTCGGGCTGTCTTCAGTCACTCGGCGGTTCCTTTGCGCCGCGGCGGCGCGGCGGCGTATATTAGCAGGTTGTTCGCCCTACACTGAACCCAAGCCATGAAGTCGATCGAAATCCGCGGCGCACGCACGCACAACCTGCAAAATGTCGATCTCAGCCTGCCGCGAGACCAGCTGATCGTGTTCACCGGCCTGTCCGGCTCCGGCAAGTCCTCGCTTGCCTTCGACACGATTTACGCGGAGGGCCAGCGCCGCTACGTCGAGTCCCTGTCTGCCTACGCGCGGCAATTCCTGTCGATGATGGAGAAACCGGATATCGATCATATCGACGGCCTGTCGCCGGCAATCTCGATCGAGCAGAAATCGACGTCGCACAATCCGCGCTCGACGGTCGGGACGGTCACCGAAATTTACGATTACCTGCGCCTCCTGTTTGCACGCGCCGGCACGCCGCGTTGTCCCGATCATGACGTTACGCTCGAGGCGCAGACGGTCAGCCAGATGGTCGATCACGTGCTCGGCCTGCCGGAAGGCACCCGCCTGATGTTGCTGGCGCCGGTCGTGTCGGACCGCAAAGGCGAACATGTGCAACTGATGAAAGACCTGCAGGCCCAGGGTTTCATCCGTGCCCGCATCAACGGGGAAATCTACGAACTCGACCAACCGCCCACGCTGGATCTCAGGAAGAAACACGACATCGACGCGATCATCGACCGCTTCAAGGTCAAGGACGATATCCGGCTGCGCCTGACCGAGTCCTTCGAGACTGCGCTGCGCCTCGCCGATGGCGTTGCCCGGGTCGCCTGGATCGACGATCCTGGCCACGAGGAACTCATATTCTCGGACCGTTTCGCCTGCAATATCTGCGGTTACAGCCTGACCGAGCTCGAACCCCGGTTGTTTTCGTTCAACAACCCGAGCGGCGCCTGCCCGTCCTGCGACGGCCTCGGCGTCAAGCAGTTCTTCGACCCCAAACGAGTCGTCGTGAACCCGGGCCTTTCGCTGGCCGGCGGCGCGATTCGTGGCTGGGACCGCAAGACGACTTACTACTACCAGATGATCCAGAGCCTCGCGGAGCACTACGGGTTCGACATCGAGACTCCGTTCAACGAGCTGCCGCAAAAACTCCAGGACGCGGTCCTGTACGGCAGCGGCAAGGAGAAGATCGAATTCTTCTATGCCAACTCGCGCGGCATGCAGATCAAGAAACTGCACCGCTTCGAGGGCGTGCTGCCGAACCTCGAGCGCCGCTACCGCGAAACAGAGTCCAGCGCCGTGCGCGAGGAACTGTCGCGTTTCCTCAACAGCCAGGACTGCCCGGATTGCAACGGTACGCGCCTCAACCGGGCTGCAAGACACGTCTTCATCGCGGACCATTCCCTGCCCGAGATTACGAGCCTGTCGGTAGGCCATGTACGCGAGTTTTTCGCGACGCTGCAGCTCGAGGGCTGGCGCGCGACGATCGCCGACAAGATCGTCAAGGAAATCGGCGACCGCGTCGGCTTCCTGTCCGACGTCGGGCTCGATTACCTGTCTCTCGACCGCAGCGCGGACACGTTATCCGGTGGCGAGGCGCAACGCATCCGTCTCGCCAGCCAGATCGGCTCCGGGCTCGTCGGCGTCATGTACATTCTGGACGAACCGTCGATCGGCCTGCACCAGCGCGACAACCAGCGCCTGCTTGGCACACTCACTCATCTGCGCGACATCGGCAATACTGTCATTGTCGTCGAACACGACGAGGAAGCCATCATGGCCGCGGATCACGTCGTCGACCTCGGCCCGGGTGCCGGCGTGCATGGCGGACGCGTCGTCGCTGCAGGGACGCCACAGGAGATCCAGGACAATCCGGAGTCCCTGACGGGACAGTACCTGTCCGGCAAACGCAGCATCACGCTGCCCGAGTCGCGTACGCCGCGCGACCCCAAGCGGCAGATCAAGGTCATCGGTGCCAGCGGCAACAACCTCAAGAACGTCGAAGCGTCGATTCCGGTCGGCCTGATGACCTGCGTCACCGGCGTCTCGGGCTCCGGCAAGTCGACACTGGTCAACGACACCTTGTACAAGGCGGTTGCCGACGCGTTGAACCGGTCCAATCGCGGCGCTGCCCCACACGAGGCAATCCGTGGCCTCGAACAGATCGACAAGGTCATCGACATCAGCCAGAGCCCTATCGGGCGGACGCCGCGTTCCAATCCGGCGACCTACAGCGGCCTGTTTACGCCGATACGTGAGCTGTTCGCCGGTACCCAGGAGGCACGCTCTCGCGGCTACATGCCCGGCCGCTTCAGCTTCAACGTCAAGGGCGGGCGCTGCGAAGCCTGCCAGGGCGACGGCGTGATCAAGGTGGAAATGCACTTCCTGCCGGACGTCTACGTACCCTGCGATCTCTGCCGCGGCAAACGTTACAACCGTGAAACGCTCGAGATTCGTTACAAGGGCAGGAACATCCACGAGATTCTCGACATGACGGTCGAGGACGCTGCCGAATTCTTCAAGAACGTGCCGGTCGTCGCGCGCAAGCTGCAGACGCTGATGGATGTCGGCCTGACTTACATCCGGCTCGGGCAAAATGCGACGACGCTTTCCGGTGGCGAAGCGCAACGCGTCAAACTCGCACGCGAACTTTCCAAACGCGATACCGGCAGCACGCTGTACATCCTGGACGAACCGACGACCGGATTGCACTTCCAGGACATCGAACAATTGCTCGGTGTACTGCATCGGCTGCGTGACCACGGTAATACCGTCGTCGTCATCGAACACAACCTCGACGTCATCAAGACGGCTGACTGGATCATCGATCTCGGTCCCGAGGGTGGCGACGGCGGTGGCCGGATCATTGCCGCGGGCACGCCCGAGGAAGTTGCGCGGACGAAAGGTTCATTTACCGGCGAGTTCCTGAAACCGCTGGTCGAACGCCCGCGCAAACCGGGCCGCAGCGCCGCTGTCGGTGCGTAAGTACAGGCTCGGCTCGATCAGTTCCAGCTCCATTAGCAGGAACCGCCCGTCCGGTCCGCGTACCCAGTCGCCGCGGCCGTAAACCGGCAACGGCTCGACATGTGAAAACACGGTACGCGCCGTTTCGAGCAGCGCTTGCGGTGGCGTCGCCGGCATGATGTCGGCACCGTGTTCTTCCTGGACCCGGAAGTCGCCCCGTCGCGGCACTTTGCGGATCGCGTGACTGTACTCGCCATTGAAAAAGAACAGCGAGTATTCACCCTCCTCCAGGATGTTCTCCATGAAAGGCTGGACAATGCAGGCGCGAGCCACAAACAACTTCTCGAGTCGCGCCAGCAGGTCCGCCGGCAGCGGATCCTCGAGCACGAAAGTATCGACAGCATTTCCGCCGATCGTCGGTTTGACGACCAGCTTGTGGACACCAAATTCTGCAAATGCCGCCCGCACGTCGCGAGCGGTGAACTGCTCGAGCCAGCGACTCGGCACAATTGCATCGCCGCGCTCTTCGAGATCCCTGAGGTAGGACTTGTCCAGGTTCCAGCGAACGATGGCGATGTCGTTCAGCAACACGGCGCGCGACGCATCGATGCACTCCAGTACTCGCATGAAGTCGGCCGGGTGCTGCGGATAGTCCCACGGCGTGCACAGGTACACGGCATCGAAAGCATCCCAGTCCTGCGGTTTGCGCCAGGCAACTGTCTCGGCGGTCCAGCCGAGCTCGGCCATCGGCGCGAAGCTCAGCTCATAATCGGTGACGAAGTCGCCCGGATCCGACATCGTCAGGTATGCAACGCGCCTGCCTGTCATGTCGTCGCTATGCCCCAGCCCGACACGCCGTCTCAGGCGGCGGGGACGAAGCCGCGGTCACGCAATTGCCTGTCGTGCACTTTGCCGAGCAACAACAGCGCTGCTACGGCACCGAACAGGGCCCAGCCCATGTCCGACTGCGTATCCCATATGTACCCCTGCGTGCCCAGAAACGAATCCGCTGCTTCGTCGGAAATCAGCGCGACCCACCACTCGATCAGCTCGTAGAACGCACTGAAACCAAGGCAGAAACTGATGATGAAGAAATTGCGCCACTGAGCCGAGTTGAAAACATCGAGGCGAATCACCAGCTCGCGAGCGATCATCGCCGGGACGAAGCCCTGCGCAAAGTGGCCCAGCTTGTCGTAGTCATTGCGCGTGCCATCGATCAGCTCCCGCAGCCATTCGCCCAATGGCACTTCGGCGTAGGTATAGTGCCCGCCGATCATCAGGATCACACAGTGTACAAGGATCAGTATGTACAGCAGCGTCGTCAGCGGGAAACGGTCGCGCGTCACCCACATGACGATCCCGCCGATGATGGCCGGGAACACTTCGAGGCCCCAGGTCATGTAGTCATGCGGCCCGATACCGGACCAGGCCAGCACGCCCAGGAATACCGCAATCCAGATAGCACGCATCTTCTCAGTCCTGTTGTTGCTGGTCGTCACGCCGCGACCGCCAGTAACCCTGGCTGCTGAAACACTGCCAGACCCACGGCAGCCAGCGCAATAACGCGAAGCTGAGCCACAGCGCCCACGCGAGGATCAACGCCTTGTATATCCACAGGGGCACAGTCAGGGCCGTCGCGACCGGCAGCATGGCCGCGGAGCGATCGGCAAACCAGTTCAGGTTGTTGCCGAACGAGTCCTGGCCGACGACATGCATGTCGGGCGTCCCGAGCAGGCCCTGTGGCAGCGCCGTCAGTAGCGCGAGCAACGCGATAATGGTGATGCCGCCGATTGCGACCTGGACCAGGTTGAAGCGCCACCAGCTGAGTTGCGGTTGCCATCTGGCACGTGCGCCGCAGGCGAGCAACCAGAACACGACGATGCCGAGCACACCCCAGCTGAAGGTGCTGAACCCCAGGCCCAGCAGCAGCCAGTGCCGGCTACGGAGCGGAGCCAGGTTGGTGCGGCCGAGGATCAGCGCGAACAGGATCAGCGCAGCCAGCTCCGGCCAGTACATCACTGCAGGTCCGAGCAACGGGCCACGCGTGCCCAGCAACCAGCGATCGCGGGGCAGCAACAAAGACAGCGTGATGTTACTGGCCGGCGCACCGATATCGACGACCGGAGTTCGCGTCAACAAACCCAGCTCGTCCGCAGCACGCCAGTTGACGAGCACATTGTGCGCACCGGGCAGAATCGGCAGTGTCAGCACACCGTCGTTGTCCCGTAACGTTTGCGCGCGGCCATCGATTTCGACCAGCGTCACCTCGGCGCCATCCGGCAGCTGCAAAGCATGCTGCGCCCCACGAGTGCTTCGATAGCTCAAGCTGAGGCTGACGTCGCTGGCACGATCGCCGTGGGTTGCAACGAGACCGACAGCGTCGAATGCCAGCGTGTCGCCCGGCGCCGGCTCCGGACGACTGGCAGTGAGCGTCAACTGTTCTCCGCCACGCGGATCGAAGACAGCGACGCGCACATCGTTGGCCTCGGCGTTGCTCTCGCTTTCCGGTACGCCTGCGAAACTCGCGTTCCAGACATTGCCAACCGCGAATCGCCATTGCTCCTTCCACGCAGCACCTTCCGGCGCGGTCAGAACCAGAGGGGATTGCCGTGGCAGGTTTGAGGTCCAGCTGACCGCGCCCTGTTGCGGGTTCATCGACACCAGGACCATGCCGTCATCGACTTCGAAATCGCCGCTGACGATCTGTTCACCGTCGAGCAGCGGGATCTCCAGTGTCAACGCGCCCTCCAGGGGCGCAACGCGATATACGGTAGTGTGAACGCGCCAGTCGAGATCGAGGTCGACCGAGCGCTCGACGCGCGCGAATGTCGGAAAGCGGCTGCTCTCCCAGCGCACCGTATCATCACCGTCACCGGTTCGCGTCCGCGTCAGCTGCAATGAACCGGAAAGCAGGCGACGGTCCTTGACGCCGGCAACCTGCCAGCCTTCGGTCTCGACCGAGACCACGCGCGGTGGTGTGCCGAACGGAACTTCCAGGCTGTCGACATCAGGCGCTGCGCCACGCAAAAGCAACGTGTGCCGGCCCGCAGTGACGTGGATCCAGAGCGCGTTGTCGGCCGCGCGAACGACCCGGGCGCCCGTCGCGCCCTCGACCGAGATTGCGTCCGGCCGCCAGCCGTCTGCCGATCCGGGCAACGGAATCGCAACGTCTTCGAGCGCGTTGATCGTCAGCGACATGGCGATCGCGTTGCCGGCGACGGTGATATCGGCAGCAACGATCTCCGCACAACGCGGTACGCAGTCCGGCGGCTCCGTCAGCCGTTGCTCCAGCTGTCTCAGCAGATCGGCATCCGGCACCTGTGCGCGGGCATCCTGTGGCAGTGCCGCCAACCCCACCAGCAGACCAGCCATCAGGATGCTGGCAGCCTGGCCGCGGCCCAGCTTGAGACCGCCCGGCAGCACCCAGCGTTTGCCGAGGATTTCTGCAGCGAGGACGGCGGCCAGCAACAACAACAGGCCGACCTGCACGACGCGCAAGACGCTGACCAGCCAGCGCGGCAGAATCACGAGCCGCATGTCCTGCTCCGCGTCGACCGGACCGCTCCAGTTCAAGCGGTAGGTATTCCAGCGCCATGA
>Ga0210093_1000045_pt1 | contig 16781 bp, 16 predicted proteins | sample White_ThreeSqB_D_2_FD_185590 | JGI IMG/M metagenome (GOLD analysis project Ga0210093, IMG submission 185590) | Wetland microbial communities from the San Francisco Bay, California, USA, that impact long-term carbon sequestration -... | ecosystem: Environmental > Aquatic > Marine > Wetlands ... | reverse complement strand
AGATACGATGTATGGTGTGATTTCGGCCGGTTACGGCGACGGCTACTCGAGGCATTTCAAGAGCGGCACGCCGGTACTGATCAACGGGCGTATCGTGCCGCTGATCGGTAACGTGTCGATGGACATGATAGCCGTGGATCTTGGCGCCTCACCTCAGGACCGCATCGGGGATATCGCGACCCTGTGGGGCGACGGTCTGACAGTGGAACAGGTCGCACCCTGGGCGGATGCGATCCCCTATGAGCTCGTGTGCGGCGTCATGAACCGCGAAGACAGCGAAGTCGTGGTCTAAGGGCCCGGGGTCGCTAGGCGACGAAGAAGCCCATCTTTACGCCGGCGAGCTGGACGACATCGTTGTCTGCAAGCTTGCGTGCCTGGGGCCCGATCGGTTGCCCGTTCACCAGCGGATAATCGCCTTCCTTGCCGGATTCGACATGCACGATGTAGTAGCCCTCGGCCCGGCGCGTGATGGCCGCGACCTGCACGCCCGGTCGCCCCAGCGTCGTCAGTGCCTTGGTCAACTCGAGTTCCCGCCCGGCAAATGCGCCGCTCAGCACCTGCAGCTTCGCCAGCGGCAGGGCACTCGGGGCGGCGCCCGGGTCGATGCCCGTCGCCGTTGCCGTATGCGCTACGGGCTCTTCCCGTCTTGGTCTGGCCGGCGGCTTGTCGTCCAGTGCCGCGGCCTCTTCCGGGTCCAGCTTGACGCTGGCGCCGATATCATCTCGCGGCTCGGCTTTCGCCGCGGCCGCGGCGGCCTCTGCCGCTCTTTCGGCTTTGGCCAGCTGGTCGGCATTCTGCTGACCGGTCGGGATAACCATGGTCTTTTCGAATTCGTCCTGCTCCGGCTCCGTGGTCTGCTGGTCGGAGAAACGTAGCTGGTGGTGGCCGATCGTGATGACGTCGCCGTGCTGCAGCGCGTGCTTCTTGATCAGCTTGCCATTGACGTAGGTGCCATTGGTGCTGTTCAGGTCCTCGAGAAAAGAATCGTTGAGGATGTTGATGATCAACGAATGATGTCCGCTGACCGCAGGGTTATCGATTCGTACGTCATTGTCCGGAAGGCGCCCAACCGTGTAGCGCTCTTTGGACATGTTGTATTCAGCCAGAACCTGATTGTCCAGGCTTAGAATTAACCGTGCCATGTTTTCTCGCTCTTAGACCCCATGCATCCCTACGACCGAAACAGGCCAGCAATCATTGCGAACAGGCTCTTCTTTGCCGGGAAGGCTTCCTTTACCTGTGCAAGCATTACTGACACGTTGTCTCGCCCGCCGTGGTCGTTGGCCAAGTCAATAAGCTGTTGACCAACCACGTCAAGACTAGCATTAAAAGTACTGATAGTTAAGTGAATATCGTCATCTTCGACCATGTCCGGCAAGCCGTCCGAGCAAAGCAGGTAGACATCGTCAGGCAGGACGTCGTGCTCGTGCACCTCGACCTCCACGGTCGGCTCGACCCCCAGCGCGCGGGTGACATAGTTGCGGTTCGTAGAGCGCTGCGCCTCTTCCTCGGAGTAGAATCCGCGGTCGACGAGCTCCTGCAGCAGCGAATGGTCGAGCGTCATCTGTTCGAGCTTACCGCCGCGCAACCGATAGGCGCGGGAATCGCCGACATGCGCAATCGAAACCTTGTCGTCGTAAAACATGCAGGCGACGATGGTCGTCCCCATACCTTCGCAATGCGTCTGGCTCTGGGCGGTCTGGTAAATGATCTTGTTGGAGCGATATACGGCGTCGCGCAGAATGATCGACTGGCGCATCAGTCCGCTGTGTGGATCGATTTCCTGGCGGGCCTCGCGGTTTGCACCTTCGGCTGCGAGTTCGGACACTATCTGAACCGCGATGCCGCTGGCGACCTCGCCGGCGTTGTAGCCACCCATGCCGTCTGCCAGGACCATCAGACCAAGGTCGGGGTCCGATCCGATCGCATCCTCGTTGTGCTCCCGAACGCGACCCGTATCGGTCAGTTCGGCAAAGTCAATTTTTCCGCGCAAGCTCATATAAGGGGGTCTTTATCGCTCAAAAAGAATCTCAGGAAAATCTCGCGCAGTTCCGCAGAGCGATGGCCATCTCGGCACCGCAGGAAAAGCGGTCTTCAGGACGTTTGGCCATTGCCTTAGCCAGGACAGCGTCAACACTCGGCGGTATCCCGGCACGCCGAGTGGACACGGGCGCCGGATCTTCGGTTGTAATCTTTGTCATTAGTACCGCTATGTTTGATGCTTTGAACGGCACCTCTCCAACCAATAGCTCGTATAGAGTAACACCAAGTGAAAACAAGTCCGATAGCCCGGTGAGTTTTTCTGCGCCAAGCTGTTCCGGGGACATGTACATCGGTGTGCCGAGCACGATTCCTGTCTTGGTGTTGTTATTGTCGGTCATTCGGGCGACGCCGAAATCGCTGATCTTCAGTGAACCCTCCTTGGGGTTGTACAGCAGGTTCGCCGGTTTGATGTCGCGGTGAATGACGCCCTGGTTGTGCGCATAATCGAGTGCTTCAGCAGTCGCAGCGCACAGCTCCAGTGCACGTTTTGGCGCCAGGAGTTTCTTCGGGTCTGTAAAGCTGCGCAGCGGGATACCGGGCACGTACTCCATCGCGATGTATGCCAGGCCTTTTTCTTCACCGGCGTCGAACACGGTAATGATATTCGGATGGGTCAGGCGTCCTGCGGACTCCGCCTCGCGGTAGAAGCGCAGCCGGGCCTCCTTCAGTTCCTCGTCTTCGAACTCCTTTTCGATCGGAATGGCTTTCAGCGCCACCGGTCGATTGATGCGCGGATCTTTCGCGAGATAGACGGCCCCCATCGCGCCGCGCCCGATACGCTTCTCGATGACGTAGCGGCCGAGGCGCGTCGGGGCGCCATCGACCTTCTGCCCGGACAGGGCACCGGGGGACGTGGCACCGTGAGTGCGTTTCATCCATTCGAGCACCGCTTCGGCCCGCTCAGGCTTCGCCTGCTGCTCGAAGGCGAGCGACAGCTTGTACATGACAGCCGCGATCGTATCGGACGGAGTGCAGCGGCGGAATTCGGCGAAAGCAGGCTCCAGGCGGCCAGCCGCAAGGAAATCCGAGCCTTTCTTGAAGGCGTCGCTGGTTACTTTCTTCGTGTCGGCCACCAGATACGCACTGAGTGCCGCCACGCCAAGGAGAATCAGCACGGGTCTGCCGAGATCGATACGTACGTGCAGTCCCAGCAGCAACAATGCCTGGATCAGCAGCAGCGACAGCACGCAGGTGACCGTCATGACAGCGATCTCCCGCCGATTGCGGTCCGGCATGAACAGTACTGCGACGATGGCGAGCAGGATCGGTGCAAGCCACTCCATCGCACGCGCCCATGTGGGCGCGATGATCATCCGATTGTTCTCGATATCAGCCAGCACCGCGGCTGCGACTTCCGACTGCGTTACCCATTGGCCCGAAGGCAAGACGGCTGCGGCGTCGACCAGTGGCCGGTCGGTATCGACGAATATGGTTGCACCGTCGAGCAGGTTCTCTGCGGATGCCTGCATCAGGTCGGCAACCGCGACACGGGGAATGTCCTCGTAACGCGACAGGTAGACGACGTCATCGGAGCTCGACATACGCGGTGCAGTTGCAGTAAGGGACGACGACAGGGCGATGGCAAGCGGCAAAGAAGGCGACATCATGCCGCCATTCAGGTGCCACAGTTGCGACATGCGCAGAACGCCGTCGTCGTCCGGATCCAGCGAGACGAATCCGCTGTGGCTGGAAACATCTGCGAGGCGATGCCGCACAGGGACAAAAACCGGTATGCCGTCCGCAAGCGCTGTTGCCCAGCCGGGAAGATTATCGGCGTCCGCAATCTCGGGCGGGTTGGCGAGCACGATGCGCGCTGCATTGCTGGCCTGGAGCGTGCCGATGACCTCGCCGTATTGAGCCAGCATACCGGCGGCATCGGTCCTGTCGGTTTCGATAGTGACGACGTAAGCATTTTCGAGCGCGCGGGTTGGCAGGCCGCCGGCGAGCCGGTCATAAAGGAACCGGTCCGCACCGATGAACCACTGCGCGAGCGGACCGTAGACCAGCAACAGCAGCACGCTGGCAAAACTCAGAGCGATGATCCGGTTGCGTCGTTGCTTGTCTGCGGTTTTCAAGTCAGGTCCGGTCCTAGTCAGAACGGCAAAATTATAGGGAAATGCAAGCATCCTTAATGAGATAGGGTTGGCATTTTTTATGTAATACCGGTGCTGGACGCGGTGCTATCATTGACTTTCGCGACATCGGGCGAATTTAACAATAATTGCTCGAAAGGTCGCACAAACCTCGGCGTCCGGGTTACAAATGCCAGCTAAATCAGTGAGTTATGGATCATCGCTCCGGTGGTTCGCAATGCCCGTACGGCAATCGGTCCGCAGCGGACCGGTAGTGGCGGGCCACTAGGCCGTGGCGAGGCAGAAAACAGCCTTCGTCTGCAGCGACTGTGGTGCCCAGAATTCGAAATGGGTAGGCCAGTGCCCGGAATGCGGCGCCTGGAACTCGCTGACCGAGATTCAGTTGTCGCGGGAAGGCGCCGCAGCGAAAAGTGGTTCCAGGGCGACGACGATCGACGCGTTGCCCCAAGACCTGGAGCACCGCCACGGCTCCGGGTTCGCGGAGTTCGACCGCGTTCTCGGTGGCGGCCTGGTGCCCGGTGCCGTCGTCCTGCTCGGGGGTGACCCCGGCGTCGGCAAGTCGACGCTGCTGCAACAGGTCTCCGGCAACCTGGTGCAGGACCTGTCAGTTTGCTATGCCTCTGGCGAGGAGTCGCTGCGCCAGATCGGCCAGCGCGCACGGCGGCTGGGCCTCGATGCCGCGGCAATGCACCTGCTGGCGGACACCTCACTTGAAAATGTGCTGGCGCAGGCAGTGGAGTGCCGGGCGCAGGTCCTGGTCGTGGACTCGATGCAGACGATGACGTCGGCACACCTGCCGTCGGCACCCGGGTCAGTCGTGCAGCTGCGCGAGAGTGTCGGGCGCATCGTGCAATTTGCGAAGCACAACGAAGTGGCAGTGTTCATCATCGGGCACGTGACCAAAGAGGGCGCGATCGCCGGTCCGCGCGTCGTCGAGCACATGGTGGATACCGTGCTGTATTTTGAAAGCGACCCGGCAAGTCGCTACACGATGATTCGCTCCGTCAAGAACCGCTTCGGTGCAAGTGGCGAGATGGGCGTCTTCGCGATGACGGAAACCGGATTCCGTGAAGTCAGCAATCCGTCAGCGATCTTCCTGTCGCGCGATTCGGTCGACGAACCCGGCAGTATCGTTTCCGTCGCATGGGAGGGAAGCAGGCCTTTGCTCGTTGAAATCCAGGCGCTGGTGGCGGATGGCAGTGGCAATTATCCCAAGCGACTGGCACAGGGCGCCGACCAGAATCGACTGGCGCTGCTGCTGGCCGTACTGCAAAAGCATGGCAGCCTGGCTGTTGCGGACGAAGACGTGTTCGTTAACGTCGTCGGTGGGTTACGAATCAGTGAAACAGCGGTGGATTTGCCGATCCTGTTGGCAATCGTGTCCAGTTTCAGGGACCGGCGTTGTGCCGAGCGGCTGGTTTGCTTCGGCGAGATCGGTCTGGCCGGCGAGATTCGGCCCGTCCGGTTCGGCACCGAGAGAATCGCCGCCGCGGCGAAACAGGGGTTCACACGCGCCATCGTCCCGTTGGGCAACGTGCCGAAGAAGTCGCCAAAAGGTATCGAAGTTGTTGGTGTGCGGCGCCTTACCGAAGCACTGGATGCGGCCTGGTAGGCAGCCTATACGTTATTCACCATGGGTCGTCGTGGTGTCGCCCTCCAGGCGCTGTCCAACACGTACCGAGCGCACCCGGTTCTCGTCCGTCTCGACTATTTCGATCGGGTAGCCGCTGATCTTCATGCAGGTGCTCGGCTCGGGGATCGTCTCGAGCAGCTCCACGATGAGTCCGTTCAGAGTTTTCGGACCATCGGTCGGCAACTCCCAATCCTGCGAGCGGTTGAGTTCGCGAATATTGGCAGCCGCATCGACCAGGAAAGTGTCGGTGCCCTCCATGACAACGTCGTCAATGTCGTCCGCCGGATCCGTCGTGAATTCGCCGACGATTTCTTCGAGAATATCCTCCAGGGTGACAATCCCCTGGATGTCACCGTATTCGTCGACGACCAGGGCAACACGTTCCTTGCGTCGCTGGAACTGCACGAGTTGCGTGCTCAATGGCGTCCCTTCGGGCACGAAGTAGGGCTCGTCGAGCAGCAGCTGCAATTTTTCCTTGCCGATATCCTGTACAGCCATGCTGGCCAGCTTGCGCAAGTGCAGGATGCCGACCACGTTGTCGATGTTGTCACGATAGACAGGCATGCGTGTGTGCTGGCTCGATTCGATGACGGCCTCAATCTCCGCGTCACTGTCGTCGAGATCAACGCCGACGATCTCGTTGTGCGGGACCATGACGTCGTCGACGGTGACCTGTTCGAGGTCGAGGATGCTGAGCAACATCGAGCGGTACCGCCCGGAAATGCGTGAGCCGGCTTCGAAGACGACGGTGCGCAGTTCTTCGCGGGTCAAAGCATGCAGTTCAGTGGCACTCGAACGAACCCCGAACAGAAACAGGACGCCATTGGCGCAAATGTTGGTGAGCCATACAAAGGGATAAGTAATTTTCAGGAGCGGGTAATAGATCATCGCTGCCGGGTACGCAATGCGTTCCGGGTGCAGCGCCGCCAGGGTCTTGGGCGCGGCCTCGGAAAAGACGAGAACGACCAGCGTCAGCAGCAACGTACCGAGCGCAACGGCCGGCTGCCCGCCGATCTCGAACGCGATGACCGCGACCAGCGAGGCGGTCGAAAAATTTGCGAGGTTATTGCCAAGCAGGATAAGCCCGATCAACCGGTCCGGGCGCTTCAACAACTTTTCCGCCAGTTTCGCGCCGCGGTGGCCTTCGCGGGCCTTGTGCCGAAGCTGGTAGCGATTGAGGCTCATCAGGGCGGTTTCCGAGCCCGAAAAGAACGCCGACAGCAGCAGCAGCAGTACGAGCAAGCCGATGAGACTTGCTAGGGGAACTTCTTCGCCCAAAAGCAGGGCACCTCCGCGTTAATGTCCGTAAATTCAGTGCGGAAGCCGGTCGTCAAACTGTCGACCTGGCCGCCTCTAACTCCAGCTACGTTCAAAAATCTGTTCCAGTATCAGTCGGCTGCCGAAATAGGCAAGACAAAGCAACGCAAAGCCGCCGAGGTACAAACGCACGGCCCGCTTGCCACGCCACCCGCGGAAATGACGGCCCACCAGCAATATCCCGAAGACCAGCCAGGCCAGAACGGAAAGCCCGAACTTGTGCGCGAGATGCTGTTGCACGAGATGCTCGACGAACGACGATCCGGAAACGATCGCCAGCGTCAGGCCGACGAATCCGGCCCCCGCCAGCGTGAACAGCAGCTTCTCGGTCGTCTCCAGCGGGGCAAACAGCTGGTTGACCGGGGAGAGCTTCCCGGACCGCAAGCGGCGTTCCTGTATCAGTGCATAAACCGCCACGATGGCGCCAACGGTCAACAGGCCGTAAGACAATAAAGCCACGAGGATGTGTGCGCGCACCTGCCAGGCCATGTCGCCACTGTGAGCCACACCGGGTTCCGACCCCATGACCAGTGTCGTGGCCGCGGCCAGCAGCACCAGTCCTGCGCTGGTGCCACGCAACGAGGGTTCGATCGACGCGATCAACGCAATCAGCGCGAGTTCCAGGCCGATCAATGACGCCGCGTTACCGACAGACAGGACGAACGCGTTGCCGGGCAGGACCAGGTGAAACAGGTCCTGGCCGTGCACCAGGATACCGGCCACGGTCGCGAGGCAGGCAATCAGGAAAAAAGCTGGTGCGCGCGCCGCGAATCGCGGCAGGCGACTGGCGGCGAAAGCCCCGCACGCCAACAGATACAGCAAAAGAATTGTGATTTCAGACACAGAAACCCAGGGGGCATTGACCTAGGGTCGAATCATCCCATAAGGCGTAGTTCAAGAGAACCCTCATTACATGCGAATTCGCGTACTAGGTTGCAGCGGTGGTATCGGTGCAGGCGCACGAACCTCTGCGATGCTCATCGATGACGATGTGTTGATCGATGCCGGTACCGGCATCGGCGATCTCGATCTGCATGATCTGGATTCGATACGCCATGTGTTCCTGACGCATTCGCATCTCGATCACGTGGCCGGCCTGCCGATGCTGGTCGATCGGGTGTTCGACGAGGATTTTGATACGCCGCTGACCGTCTACGCGCGTGAAGAGACCTTGCGCGCCGTGCAGGCCCATCTCTTCAATGACGTGATATGGCCGGATTTCTCGGCGCTGCCGACCGCGGCGAACCCGATGCTGCGCTACCAGGTCTGTTGCCCGGGCGACACGGTCAGGATCGGGCACCGGGACTTTTACGCGGTGGATGTCATGCACACGGTACCGACGCTCGGTTTTACGGTGCAGAACTCCGGTGGGGCATTTGCCGTTAGCGGCGACACCAAGACCAATGAGACTTTGTGGCCGGTGCTGAATGCGTGCAAAGACCTGAAAGTACTGGTTATCGAAGTCTCGTTTCCCGACGAGATGCAGGACCTTGCAATCGAGTCAGGACATTACACGCCAAAGTCGCTGACCGATGACCTCAGTCGTCTTGGCCACAACCCGGAAATCTGGTTGACCGGCATGAAACCGGGTGAAGAGCAACGCATCCTGGAGCAGGTCACCAAGGCGGCGCCGGACAGGAACATCAAGATGTTGTCGCGAGGCACTGTGCTCACCGTCTGACAACCAGACTGGCGTACCGATGCCACCCCACATTAGCCGGGTACAGCACACCCTGTTTCGCGACCGCGATCGGCAACGCGTTGATGGGGAGTCGAAATAAGGTGTCCGGTACCTTATTATTCGCGCATGTTTGAGAATCTGACCGGGCGTCTTTCGGACGCCGCGCGGCAATTGTCCGGCAAGGGCCGCCTTACCGAATCCAATATCAAAGATACGCTGCGGCAGGTCCGGCTGGCCCTGCTCGAGGCGGACGTTGCGCTGCCTGTCGTCAAATCGTTCATCGAGCGCATACGTGAACGCGCGTTGGGAGAGGAGGTCGGCAAGAGCCTGACGCCCGGACAGGCGCTGGTGAAGATCATCCATGCCGAGCTGGTGCGTATCCTCGGCAGCGAATCCGTGCCGCTGGATCTCCGCGCGCAGCCGCCGGTCGTTGTCCTGCTGGCGGGCCTCCAGGGTGCCGGTAAAACCACGACTGCGGCGAAACTCGCTAAACGCCTGATCGAGACCGACAAAAAGAGAGTCATGCTCGTCAGCGTCGACGTCCACCGGCCCGCAGCCATACTGCAGTTGCAGACACTGGCCAATGAAGTCGGTGCTCTCTACTGTGCGAGCGACGCCCAGGAAAAGCCGACGGTGATCGTCGATAGGGCACTCGACGAAGCTCGCCGGTCGCACGCCGACGTCCTCATCATCGATACCGCAGGTCGGTTACACGTCGACGGCGAGATGATGCAGGAGGTCATCGCCGTTCAGGCGCGTGCGGCCGCGCACGAGACCCTGTTTGTCGTCGACAGCATGGCTGGCCAGGACGCGGTTAACGCCGCCAGGGCTTTTGACGAGGCGCTGCCGCTGACTGGCATCGTGCTGACCAAGGCGGACGGTGATGCGAAGGGCGGCGTCGCGCTGTCGGTTCGCGAGATAACCGGCAAGCCGATCCGTTTCGTCGGTGTCGGTGAGAAAACGGACGCGCTCGAGGCCTTTCACCCGGACCGCATGGCATCCCGCATTCTGGGTATGGGGGATGTGCTGACGCTGGTCGAGGAAATCGAACAGAAGGTCAGCAAGGAAAAGACCGAAAAACTGGCGAAGAAACTGAAGAAGGGGCGTGGCTTCGACCTCAGCGATCTGCGTGACCAGTTTGAACAGATGCTCAATATGGGTGGTCTTGCGTCGATGCTGGAAAAATTACCGCTGCCGGGTAACGTCAACCCGGCGGCATTGCAGGACGGCGCCAATGACACCAGGATCCGGCGCCAGATTGCGCTGATCAATTCGATGACACCGAATGAGCGCCGTTTCCCGAAAGTGATCAATGGTTCACGCAAGAAGCGCATCGCGGCAGGTGCCGGTCAGCAGATCCAGGATGTCAACCGCCTGTTGAAGCAGCACTTGCAGATGGAAAGGATGATGAAAAAGATGTCGAAAGGCGGCATGAAGAAGCTGATGCGCGGGCTGCCTGGCGGGGGCATGCCTCCCGGCGGCATGCCCCCGGGCATGCGTTGAGCAGGGCTGCAGCGCGGCAAATTCACGCGGAAAACAGGGCTTTTCGCACAGCGTCCGGCGGTGATGAGCTAAGATACGGAAATTATTGACTATTTTCGCTGCCAAAACGCTTCACATTTCGTTCAAAACCCGTACAATGCGCCGTCTACTCGGGTCCGCCCGAGTCAAGGCGTGTCTGCCTCCTTTTGAATTTATTACGGAATTGCAATGGTAAGTATTCGACTTTCGCGCGCAGGCGCGAAGAAGCGGCCGTTCTACCACGTGGTGGTCACCGATTCGCGGAATCGTCGTGACGGCCGCTATATCGAGCGAGTCGGCTTCTTTAACCCGGTAGGCCGGGATCACGAAGAGAATCTGCGGATCGACGTGGAACGCGTCGAGCACTGGATCGGACAGGGCGCGCAGCCGTCAGAACGCGTTGCATCGCTCCTGAAGAAGCACAAGAAGGCCGCCACCGCGGCCAATTGAGCGGGTATCGGCTGCATGGCAGCTGGCAAAGCCCAATGAACGCGGAAGCAGAGCCTGTCGTGCTGGGCCGGATTACCGGCGTTTTCGGTGTCCGGGGATGGGTCAAGGTGTTTTCCTACACCGAGCCGCGTGAAGCAGTACTGGATTACGATCACTGGTTGCTGTCAGGCAAGGAAGGCTGGCAACCGGCGACAGTCGCTGAAGGGCAGCGGCATGGCAAGACGGTCATCGTACGCCTCGACGGGATTGATGACAGGGACCAGGCAGCATCGCTCATCGGTACCGAGATCGGTGTTCGAAAAGGCGACCTGCCGCCGACGGATGCAGGCCAGTATTACTGGTCGGACCTGGAAGGCCTGCGCGTGCTTGATCGCGACGGCAGGGAACTCGGCACGGTGGCCCGCCTGATGGAGACGGGGGCAAACGATGTCCTGGTCGTCCAGGGGGAGCGGGAGCGGTTGATCCCGTTTGTCATGGACAAGGTGATACTCGATGTTGATCTGGCGGCAGGCGTGATTAATGTCGATTGGGAATGGGACTGAGGCGATGCAGATCAGCGTCGTCACCCTGTTTCCGGAAATGGTAGGGACGGTCGGCAGTTACGGCGTCGTCGGACGAGCATGTCAGCGTGGGCTGGTTTCGCTGGAGTGCGAGAATCCCCGGGACCATACGACGGATGTGCATCGAACCGTCGATGACCGGCCATATGGCGGCGGACCCGGCATGGTGATGAAGTTCGAGCCTGTCGCCGGGGCATTGCGGGCTGCACGGGAAAGACTGCCGGCAGGGAGTCCGGTCGTGTACCTGACGCCGCAGGGCAGGGTGTTTGACCAGGCCGCGGCGAAACGGTTTGCGGCGCTGCCCGGCATGGTACTGCTCGCAGGGCGGTACGAAGGCATCGACGAGCGCCTGGTGGAGTCGCAGGTCGATGAGGAATTATCGCTGGGCGATTTCGTATTGTCCGGCGGCGAGATCGCGGCAATGGCGGTGATCGACGCAGTGGTAAGGTTGCTGCCGGGCGTGCTGGGTGATGATGAGTCGGCGGTACAGGATTCGTTCATGGACGGACTTCTGGATTGTCCGCACTACACGCGGCCGGAGGTAATAGAAGGACGCGCCGTGCCGGAGGTATTGTTGTCCGGCGACCACGCGCAAATCGCGCGGTGGCGGGCGAAAGAGGCGTTGGGTCGAAGCTATGTGCGGCGACCCGGGTTGTTGGAAAAACTGGATTTAAGTGATGAGCAGCAGTCGTTGCTCGACGAATTTTTGAAAGAGCAGAAACAATGAGCAAAATAATCGAAGCGATCGAACAGGAGCAAATGGCCAAGGAAGTGCCGGCATTTGCCCCGGGTGACACCATCGTAGTGCAGGTCAAAGTGGTTGAAGGCGAGCGCGAGCGCCTGCAGGCATTCGAAGGCATTGTCATTGCCAAGCGTAACCGTGGGCTGAATTCCTCGTTCACCGTGCGCAAGATTTCTCACGGCGAGGGCGTTGAACGCGTATTCCAGACCTACAGCCCGGTGGTTGACTCGATCGAGGTCAAGCGCCGCGGTGACGTGCGTCGTGCGAAGCTTTACTACCTGCGTGGTCGTACCGGCAAGGCCGCACGCATCAAGGAAAAGATTTAGTTCCTTGGTCCAGACAGGGGCCGGCTGCAAATGCGGCCGGCCGCGCTGCCTGGCGTGGGCGGCAGACGTCTACCTTCTCCCGGTGCGTGTCCACATAATGCGGGCAATTGCTTGAACCAATTGCCGGAAGTGAGGTCCCTCGTGACATGAGCCTCAGAACGCCCAGACTAATGCAGTACGTACTGGCCCTGGTGGCGGCACTGTCTCTCGGCGGTTGCGCGTCCCTTATGTCATCGGTTGCGAGCGGGCTCGCCGACAATCTTTCGACGGCGATGCTGAACCAGGACGACCCCGAAATCGTGCGCGCCGGCGCCCCGTCGTACCTGTTGCTGCTCGACAGTTTCATCGAGGGCGACCCGGACAACCCCGACATCCTGGCCGCTGGTGCGACGTTGTATGCGTCCTATGGTGCCGTATTTGCCGACGACCCGGTGCGCGCATCGCGGCTGACCACGCGCGCCCGCAATTATGGCGCACAGGCGATCTGTGAAGCGTACCGGCCATCCTGCGGCTGGCCCGGAGCGACCTATGACGAGTTTGTCGCAACGCTCGGGGGTGCCGACCACAAAGACAGTGAGTACCTGTATGCCTATGGCGTCGCGTCGCTCGCCTACCTCAGGGCACACAGTTCGGACTGGAATTCGCTGGCAGAATTACCGCAAATCGAGGCGCTGTTTAATCGCTATCTGGACATAAGTGGCGACGAAGTTAACAGCAGCGTCTACACCTATCTCGGTATATTGCTGACTTTGCGGCCACCGGCCCTGGGCGGACAGCCAGAGAAGGCACAGCAATACTTCGAAAAGTCGATCGAACTCTCCGACGGCAAGGACCTGGCCGCCAAGGTCGACTATGCACGCAGTTACGCGCGTTTGCTCTACGACCGCGAGTTACACGACCAGTTGCTCGAGGAAGTGATTGCCGCCGACCCATACCAGCCCGGCTATGTGCTGAGTAACGTTATGGCGCAGGAAGAAGCGGCAATCCTGCTCGCCGATGCAGACGATTATTTCTGAATGGATATGTCATGAGAAAACTGATTCTTGCCTTTGCCTTCCTGGTTACGTGCCTGCCCGCGCATGCCGAGGTGCTGAAAATCGCCACCGTTGCGCCGGAAGGCTCGCAATGGATGAAAGACATGCGCGCAAGCGCTAAAGAGATCAAGGAGCGCACAGAGGGCCGGGTAGAAATCAAGTACTACGGCGGCGGAGTGATGGGCAACGATACCAAGGTACTGGGGCGCATACGCATCGGTTCCCTGCAGGGTGGCGCATTCACGCCGACTGCCCTGTCTTCCCAGTACTCGAATATCAACCTGTACGGTCTGCCGCTGAATTTCGATTCGGAGGAAGAGGCCGCGTACGTGCGCGAGCGTCTCGACGCGCGGCTGGAGCAAGGTCTGGAGGACGCCGGGTGGGTCAATTTCGGCTTCGCTGCGGGTGGTTTTGCGAACGTCATGTCGAATACGCCGGTGGACGACCTGTCGGACCTGAAGGGCAAGAAAGTGTGGGTGCCGGAGGGTGACAAGATCAGTTATGCCTCAATGGAAGCGTTGTCACTGTCGCCGGTCACGCTGCCGTTGACCGACGTGCTGACAGGCCTGCAGACAGGCCTTATCGATATTGTTGCGATGTCGCCTATCGGCGCCATCGTTCTGCAGTGGCACACCAAGGTCAAGTACATCACTGAGTTGCCGCTGGTCTATACGCTCGGGTTCATGGCGATCGACAAGCGGGCTTTCAACAAGCTGGACGAGGCCGACCAGGAGATCGTTCGTGAAGTGATGACAGCGACCTATGAGAACTTCAACACGTCCAATCTGGAAGAGAACCGTGCCGCTCGTGATGCGTTGATCAATGCCGGCATCCAGTCGGTACCGTATTCCGACGAGGAATACCAGCGTATCCGCGATGTGCTGGCGGCATCCAATCGTCGCCTTGGCGAGGAGGGCTATTTCTCGCTGGAACTTTACGACGAAATGATGGGCTATATCAGCGAGTACCGTGCGTCGCAGGATGGCGGCGACGACGAGTAGGCCGACTACTTGAAGCTCCTTCTTGCCAGGCTCGAACGCTTCGGCCGACTCGCTGAGAATTTCGCTCTGGTTGCGTTGCTCGGCACCATGGTCGTGCTGGCGGTGCTGCAGATCGTGCTGCGGCAGTTCTTTGATGGTGGCATTGTCTGGGCCGATGAACTGATCAAGATCATCGTCCTCTGGCTTGCGATGATCGGCTCGATCGCCGCGGCCCGCGACAACCGCCACATACGTATCGACCTCCTGTCGCATATCCTGCCAGAAAGAGGGGTCATCCTGACGCGCATGCTGGTCGACCTGTTTGCGGCAGTTGTTTGTGCTGTCATCGCGTGGCAGGCATGGCGTTACCTGCAGATCGAGATAGAGTTCGAGGAAACGGTGCTGCTCAACCTCCCGGCCTGGATGGCACACAGTATTGTGCCCGCGGCCTTCCTGCTCATCTGCTATCGCTTCCTGGTCTCGGTGCTCAAAGAGGTGTACGAGATGTTCCGGGGCGAGCCTCTCGAGGATCTCGTGTGATCGCGTTCAGCATTGTCCTCGTGTTACTGGCAGTCCTCGGCGCGCCGTTGTTCACAATTATCGCGACCAGCGCCATGCTCGGTTTTCATAACCTGGATACCGACCTGATGACGATGGCCCTGGAACTGCTGGGCATCGCTCAGTTGCCGTTCCTCGCGGCGATTCCACTGTTCACGTTTGCAGGCTATCTGCTCAGTGAGAGCAACGCGCCGAAACGCCTTGTTCGACTGACGAACGCGCTGCTGGGCTGGATGCCCGGTGGACTGGCTCTGGTCTGTTTGTCTGCCTGCGCATTCTTCACCGCATTCACAGGCGCTTCAGGCGTCACGATTATCGCGCTTGGCGCTATCCTGTACCCGGCCCTGAAACAGGATGGCTACGGGGACAAGTTCAATCTTGGCCTGATAACGTCCTCGGGCAGCCTGGGCCTGTTGTTTGCGCCATCGCTGCCCCTGATTCTGTATGGCGTCGTTGCTGGCGTACGCATTGATGACCTGTTTCTCGCAGGTATCCTGCCCGGGATGGTCATGCTTGCAATGCTGTCCGGCTGGAGCATCTGGGTCAACCGCGGCAACCGCAAGCCACTGAGCACTTTTTCGTGGCGCGAGGTCGGCGGTGCTTTGCGCGAGACGGCCTGGGAGTTACCACTGCCGGTTGTGGTCCTTGGTGGTATTTATTCCGGATATTTCGCGGTTTCAGAAGCTGCCGCCGTGACAGCCCTGTACGTGTTTTTTGTCGAAGTCATCGTGCATCGTGAGATCGGCTTCACCGAGTTGCCGCGGGTAATTCGTGAAGCGATGGTGCTCGTCGGCGGTATCCTGATCATTCTGGGTGTTTCAATGGCTTCGACCAATTACATGATCGAAGCGGAGATCCCGCAGCAGCTCCTGCAGGTTGTTGCGGACCTGGTGACCAGCCCGACCACGTTCCTGATCCTGTTGCTGATCTTCCTGCTCATTCTCGGCGCGATCCTCGACATTTTCTCGGCGATCGTGCTCGTCGTGCCATTGATTCTGCCGATCGCCGCCGGGTTCGGGATCGATGAGGTTCATCTCGGTATCGTGTTCCTGGCCGCCATGCAGCTTGGCTACCTGACGCCACCGGTCGGTCTGAATCTGTTCATCGCGAGCTATCGCTTCGAAAAATCTATCATGCACGTCTATTCCGCGACCCTGCCATTTCTTATTATCCTGATGCTGTCGGTCGTGTTGATAACGTTCTGGCCCGAATTGTCCCTGGTGTTTCTCGGCGACCGATGACCCAGGAACTCAGGCTTTACGAGGAGTAAGTCGCTGACAAGAGCCGCCATAACGATAATTGCCCTGCTGCCATTTGCCCTGCCGGCCATGGCGCTCGACGACATCCGCGTGCCGGCCGGTTTTTCGGTCGAGGAATTTGCGGACGTACCGAAAGCGCGGTCGCTCGCGCTTGGAGACAAGGGCACAGTTTTTGTTTCGAATCTCCGGGGACGGTCGGTGTATGCGGTCGTACGGGAGCCGGATGGCGCCACCCGGACGATCGAGTTGCTCGATGACCTGAATGCGCCGAACGGCATCGCGTACCACGACGGCTACCTGTACGTTGCGGAAGTTTCACGGGTCACGCGTTACGCGAACATTGAAGAGAACCTTGACAATGTGCCCAGTGCTGAAGTGCTGGACATCGACCTGCCCGACAAGACGCATCATCGTGCACGCTATATCGCGTTCGGTCCGGACAACAAGCTCTATATCAGCATCGGTTCGCCGTGCAATGTCTGTGAGGAAGAGGGCTTCGGGTTGATCATTCGCATGAACCCCGATGGCACCGGACGTGAAACCTACGCTCGCGGCATCCGCAATTCAGTCGGGTTTACCTGGCA
>Ga0210093_1000044_pt1 | contig 16938 bp, 14 predicted proteins | sample White_ThreeSqB_D_2_FD_185590 | JGI IMG/M metagenome (GOLD analysis project Ga0210093, IMG submission 185590) | Wetland microbial communities from the San Francisco Bay, California, USA, that impact long-term carbon sequestration -... | ecosystem: Environmental > Aquatic > Marine > Wetlands ... | reverse complement strand
CCTTGCCGCGTGTGCCGAGCACCTTTCTGCCCAGGAGATCCAGTGCCTGGATACCGGTCGTGCCCTCATAGAGCATGCTGATCCTTGCGTCCCGCACATTCTGTTCCATGCCCCATTCGTTGACATAGCCGTGCCCGCCAAAACACTGCAGGCCGAGGTTGGCGCTTTCGAACCCGGTCTCGGTCAGGAAGGCCTTGATGATCGGCGTCAGAAAACTCAGGACGTGGTCGGCGAGTTCCCGGGCTTCCGCGTCGTCTGACATGGTCAGAATGTCGCCCTGGGTGCTGGCGAAATAGAGTAGCGCGCGGCCACCTTCGGCGAACGCTTTCTGCGTCAGCAACATGCGACGCACGTCGGGATGCACGATGATCGGATCCGCGGGGCCTGCGCTGTTCTTGGGACCCGTCAGGGAGCGCATCTGCAGGCGGTCCCGCGAATAGGCGAGCGAGTTCTGGAAAGCGAGCTCCGAATGCGCCAGGCCCTGTAAACCGGTGCCAATTCGGGCGAAGTTCATGAAGGTGAACATATAGTTGAGGCCCTTGTTGGGCTCTCCGACCAGGTACCCGGTTGCGCCATCGAAGTTCAACAGGCACGTCGAGTTGCCATGAATGCCCATCTTGTGCTCGAGGGCGCCGCAGCTCACGTTGTTGCGCTCGCCGACCGAGCCGTTGGGACCGGGAATGAATTTGGGCACGATAAACAGCGAAATACCCTTCGTGCCAGGCGGCGAATCGGGGATGCGCGCCAATACGATATGCACGATGTTTTCACCAAGGTCGTGTTCGCCTGACGACACGAACAGTTTCGACCCGCTTATGCGATAGGTGCCGTCCGCAGCTGGCTCGGCTCTGCACTTCAGGAGGCCAAGGTCCGTGCCGCAATGCGCTTCGGTCAGGCACATGGTGCCGGTCCAGCGACCGCTGACCAGGGGCTCCATGAACATTGCCTTTTGCTCCTCGGAGCCGTGCTTGTCAATGGTCTCCACCGCGCCATGGGAGAGCCCGGGATACATGGACCAGGCCCAGTTCGCCGTTCCGTTCATCTCGCGAACGGTTAATCCGATCGACATGGGCAGGTCCTGGCCACCATACCGTGCAGGCTGGTCCAGTGATGGCCAGCCGGCGTCGACATATTGCCTGTACGCCTCTTTGAATCCCGGCGGGGTCCTGACTGCGCCGTCTTCGAGCATTTCGCAACCGGCCTGGTCACCGACACCGTTGAGCGGGGCGACTATCTCCTCGGAGAACTTGCTGGCCTCGCCAAGAATCGCGTCGATCAACTCCTGGTTGACCTCGTCGCAGGCGGGCAACGACTGGTAGTGCTTCTCGAAGTTCAGCAGATCCTGCATGACAAACTGCATGTCGCGCAGAGGTGCTTTGTAGGTCGTCATGGTGGCCCTCTCGAATTTCAGCGTACACTTGTACGCACAACTGTACCACAAGTCTGCTAGGATGCAATCGATTGGTCCGCAAAAGGGCCGGCCCGCCGCTGAAAGGAGCTCTGGCTTGAAGGTCTCGAGAAAGCAGCAGAAAGAGGAAACGCGGCAAAGGCTCATGGACGCGACCACCGCCGCGCTGGCCGCGGGTCGCAGTTTCGATACGCTGAGCCTGCGCGAGATCTCGAAACTCGCCGGCATCGCGCCGACGTCTTTCTATCGCCATTTCCACGACATGGAAGGGCTGGGTTTGGCACTCATCGAGGAGCACGGCGCGGGCCTCCTGACCCTGATGCACCGAGTGCGCGAACAGGCATCGGCGGGTCGTTCCGTGATCCGGGCTTCGGTGGAGACGCTGTTCGATTACATTTTCAGCAACCAGGGCGTGTCGCGGATGATCCTGCAGGAGAGCCTCGCCCGCGAGTCGGCATTTCGCAAGGCGGCGAAGAGGCTTTTCGTCACGATGTCGGTTGACCTTGCAGACTTCCTGGTCTGGGACGCAGAAAAAAGAGGTGTACCGTTGGGCCACCCGCAGCTCGCCGCCACGTCTGCCGTTGCCATCTTGTTCACCGCCGGGATCGCGTTACTCGACACGCCGGAGGAGGACCGCGATCGGGGCATCGAAGACGCGATTATCCAGTTGCGCATGATCATGCGGGGTGCCGAAGCGATGGGGAAGGGAACCTGAGACGGTTCCGGGAAACACGTGTATCCCGATCGCTGCCGCCTACCTGCCCACTTCGTCCAGCAACTCGAGCGTGTCGTCCTGACTTGCCGCCAGTTTCGGCGCGCGCTTCAGGATCAACGTCATGCAGTCGTCAACGACGCCGCTGGCATCGTCGAGCAGATCCCGACCGGCTGGTGTCAGCGCCGCTATCGCGAGGCGCGCGTCGCGTTTGCTTTTCAGCGTTGCAACCATGCCGAGCTTTTCCATTGGTCGCAGTGCCCGGGTGACGCCGGATGGCGTTAGTCCGACGGCCTGCGCCAGGTCGACCCGGCTGGCCCGGGCACCTGGCGCGCTGCCGAGCGCATGCAACAACCGGTATTCGGCGAGGCTGATACCGCGGATGGCGCCGAGGCTCGCATCGAGGCGGCGCTCAACACGATTCCACGCGGCGGCGAAGGCCAGGGCGAGCGCCTGTTGCTTTGATAGTGTTAGATTCATGCGCAAAGCATAACAGAAGCATGATTACTCATGCAATACACAAATTAATGAATCGCTTGCCTGGCGCTATCCGGCGGGTTGAGCTTCGGCACTGGCATCGTCCCGGAAGATGTTCAGAAGGATGCCGCCCTGCAGGACGTCGAGCAGGATGTGGCCGGCGATGGGCACCCAGATCGAGCCGGTGACGAAGAACAGTGCCGCGAAGATTGCGCCGACACCGGTCACGCGAGCGACGCCGTTGACTCCCTGATAGCTGTGGCCCAGACCGAAGGCGACCGACGACACGATCACGGCTGCCCAGACCGGCATGACCTGCAACAGGTACCAGAGCACGAATCCCCGGTAGAGTGTTTCCTCGACGATGCCGGCGGTGATCGATACCGCCGTGAAATTCCTGAAGTGGCGTTCGTTGCGGGGCAGGAAATGCTGTAATGCACCGAGCGAACCGCGATGTTTGAGCTTCTCCTCGTTGCTCATTGACAGCGTGCGTCGCCAGGCAAACGCGAAGTAGGCCGACACCAGCGCAACGAAAGCGGCGCCGAGCCAGAATCCGCCGCCGCCCGGCGCCTCGAACCCGAGTTCAGCGAACGGCCGGCCGAGCAGGAGCCAGGCGCCGCCGAGCACGGCAAACGCCAGCCACTCGAGCACCATCGTCTGGCGATAGAGCCTGACGCGGTTTGCCGGCTCCCCGGCTTCTATTCGGTGGATGAAACGCCGGAATTCCAGTGCGCCGTGGACCGGCTGGACGACAAAAAGCAGGACGATGAACAGGTGGTCGACAAGGTGCATTGATAGGGCTATCCTGAATATTCACGAGAACATGAATAATATTATTCACATTTTCGTGAATAAACAAGGCGGATTGGCACAAAGGTGACAAGAGAATGAAAGAGGTATTGAAAATCAAAGACCTGGAGCAAGTCCGCCTGCTCTCGGACCCGCTGAAACTTAAGCTCGTCCAGGCGTTTGCCGAGGGCCCCAAGACCACCAAGGCGGTGGCACGGGAGCTGGGGCACAGCGTTACGCGTTTGTACCGCCATGTCGATGCACTGCACGACGCCGGCCTCATTGAAATCGCCAGTGAGCAGCAAAAACGTGGCGCCGTCGAGCGTACGTTCCGGGCCGTCGCGCAGCGCTTCGAAGCGGATCATCGGTTGTTCGGCGACGACGATGGCGGCGCCGGCGCGAACGCCGCTCGTGATGTCCTGCGCGTCGTCGAGGGCGAAATTCTCGAGGCCCTGAAAGCCGACAGTGCCAGGGACGAGCCGCAAGCGCTGATGATGCGACTGCGCTGCAAGGGCTCCCCGGAACGCATTGCAAGGTTGCGTGATTCGCTGCAGCAATGGATCGAAACGACGTATTCCGAGGACGAAGACACGGCAGACTGCGATGCCGGCCAGCAGGAATTCGGCGCGCTGATCGCCTTTTATCCGCTCAGGGAATTGTAGGAATGGCCACCGTCCACAACAAGGCGTAAGTGATGCCCGGAATCACAGAACAAACCATCCACTGCCCATATTGTGACGAAGCCATCGTCATCCTCGTCGACGACTCTGTGCCGGAGCAGAACTACATCGAAGACTGCCAGGTCTGTTGCCGGCCGATTATTATGGACGTTCGCGTGGACATGGACGGTGGCGTGACAGTCTTGCCGAGAAGTGAAGACGAATAGGGGGCCGCTCAGTGCTTACGCTGGCAGACGGTGGTGCTAGTCTTCGCCCATGGTGCAACGCGGACAAATCTCTCTCTGGGTCAAGATCCCGTACACACTGTTCGTCATGATCATGATCCCGGTCTACTGGATCAAGAACGGGCCGGCGAATTTCCTGTGGGGCTCGGATATTGCCCTGTTCGTCACGCTCATCGCTCTGTGGCTGGAGAGCCGTTTGCTGGTCAGCATGATGGCAGTCGGGATGCTGGTGCCGGAACTGGCGTGGAATATCGACTTTTTCGGCAGATTGTTCTTTGGCATCGACGCGGTACCCGGGCCAGGCACGACGTACATGTTCGATGCCGACAAATCGATATGGATTCGGGTGATTTCACTGTTTCACGTGTTCCTGCCCTTCGTGATCGTCTGGTTCGTGCGCCGGGTCGGTTACGAGGAGAGGGCAATTGCCTGGCAAGTACTGTTCCTGTGGATCATTCTCCCGATCAGTTACGTTGTCGGCGGACCCGAAGAGAATCTCAACTGGACCTACGGATTCGGCAGCGAGCCGCAGACCTGGCTTCCGGAACCGATGTATGTCGGGTTCCTGATGATCTTCTTTCCGGTCTGCATATTCCTGCCGACCCATATCCTGCTTAAGCGCTTGTTTCCGTTATGAAGCCCTGTTGGTAGCAACGCACTCTGACTATACTGGCGCTGCCGCACGGGGTGGCCAGGGGAACATATGAGTTTTTTTTCCGAGCTGAGACGGCGCAACGTGATCCGGGTCGCGGCAGCCTATGCGGTGATAGCCTGGCTGCTGGCGCAGGTTGCCGACGTCGGCCTCGATGCCTTTGATGCGCCTGCCTGGGTTCTCAAGACCGTCTTCCTGCTGCTCGCACTCGGGTTCCCACTGGCACTGTTCTTTGCATGGGCATTCGAGATGACGCCCGAGGGCGTCAAGCGGGAAAAGGATGTGGATCGTTCCGCGTCGATTACGGACCAGACGGGCCAGCGTCTGAACCGGTTCATTATCGGGACGCTGGTCGTTGCGGTCGGTTTCCTGCTGGTCGACAAGTTCGTGTTGCAAGACACCGCGGCGCCGGCAGACCAGGCGGAGCCCGCCGCTGTGAACATCGAAAGGTCAGTTGCTGTGCTGCCGTTCGTCGCGATGAGCAATGGCCCGGACGACGAGTACTTCGCCGATGGACTTACCGAGGAAATCCTCAACTCACTCGCGCAAGTCCCGGACCTGCTGGTCACGGCACGCACCTCGGCATTCGCCTTCAAAGGCATGGATGTCGCGATTCCGGAAGTCGCCGAGAAGCTCGGGGTGGCGAACGTCGTGGAAGGATCGGTACGGCGCGCAGGTGAGCGCCTGCGTGTCACCGCGCAGCTGATTCGGGCAACGGACGGTTTTCATCTCTGGTCCGAGACGTTCGAGCGTTCTGCCGAGGACAGTTTCGGTGTCCAGGACGAGATTGCGGAAAAAATCGCGACGGCCCTGAACGTCGTGCTGGATGAACAGCAGCTCGCTCGGATGCGCGCCTCCGGGCTGCGTAACCCCGAGGCGTTCATTACCTTCCAGAAGGGCCTTCAAATGTTCGCCGATGCGCATGCCGCGCAGGCAGAGTCACAGGCAGAAGCGTTGGCGCTCGCCAACCTCGAGCTGGACAAGGTGCTCGCATTGCAGCCGAATTTCTCACGTGCGCATTACGCGCACGCGGACTACTACATCCACCTGGTGATAGACCAGGAGTGGCTGGCGGGCAGTTCTGAAGATGAGATCGCCAATGCGATCGAAAATGCCAGGACAGATCTGAAGAATGCCGCACGTACAGCGACGTCCGAGGGTGACCGGCTGAACGCGACACTTGAGTACGCCACAATTTCGAAAGAGTGGCGGCGGTTGGGCGAACTGATGACCTCGGCGGTCGAGTCCGGGGAATGTATCACCCCGTCCTGGTGGTCTGCGTGGGGCCCGCTCCTGCAAACGCCCGCGGAAGAGACGGCTTTGTGGCAGGGGGCGCTCGCCTGCGATCCGCTCAACTTCTACAACTGGGCTAATCTGGCAAATACCGCCATCAACCGGGGGGACTTTCCGGCCGCGCTCGAGGTAGCGAGTGAAGGCGTGCAAATAGTTCCGCACCGCCAGATTGCCGACCAGCTGGTTTTGACGCATATCGGCCTCGGCCAGTTTGAAGCCGCCATGGCCGCTAATGAACGCTACGTGGAGTCCTCCTACGGGCGGCAGCGCAATCGTTTCAGGATCGCTGCCGCGTCAGGGAATGCGGAGGAGGCCAGAACCATCCTTGCGGAAATTGCTGCAACGAGTGGTATGGACGACCTCGCTGTTGCCAACTACGCGATGCTCGGCGATCGCGAGCAGGCGAACCTGTTGGCCGCGCAACTGGATGAGCAGCCTTTCGGGTTCCTGGAGCTGCTGGACGCGGCGGATTCCTGCAAGTGCGGTGCGCCATTCGATCTCGAGGCGACGCCGAACTTCGTGCAAGCGATCGATGAGGCGCGCCTTAATTGGCCACCGCGGGCGCCGATCGCATGGCCATTGAAAGACTGGTAGCACCTGCTCTGAAGACATGCCGACGCGTAAACCCTACCTCTCGAAGTCTCGCGTTATCTCGGCGTGGCAGTGCCCGAAAAAGCTGTACCTCGAAAAGCATCATCCGGAACTCGCCGTCATTTCGGACCAGACCGAGTCACAATTTGCGACCGGTCATGAAGTAGGCGCGGTTGCGCAGCAGCTGTATGGGACCGCGGAATCGGTCGAGGTCGCGTTTGACTTCAAGACGATGATCCAGGAAACCCGGCGCCTCATCGAGGGCGGCGCCGATTTCCCGATTTTCGAGGCGACCTTTCGTTACGAGAACGTGCTGGTCCGGGTCGACGTGTTGCTGCCCGATGGCGATGGCTGGCGCGTCGTCGAGGTCAAGGCCTCGACCTCGGTAAAGGATTACCACGTCCTGGATTGCGCCATCCAGGAGTGGGTGCTGAGAAATTCCGGTTTACCTGTCACATCTGTTGCGCTCGCGCACGTCAACAACCAGTTCGTGTATCGCGGCAATGCCGATTATCGTGGCCTGCTTCTCGAGCACGACCTGAGCGACGAAGTCAGGACCGTTGAGCCCCGCGTCGAGGACCTGGTCGCCGCGGCGCGCGATGCCGTGACGGGCCCGATGCCACTCGTCGCGGTCGGGCCGCAGTGCAGCAAGCCTTACGAATGCCCGTTCATCACGACTTGCTGGCCGACCGATGCCGAGTACCCGGTCATGGGTCTCGGTGGCAGCAAGGCGAAGCTCGGGCAATATGTCGCCGCGGGTTGCCGGGACATTCGCGACGTCGATGCGGAGGAGATCACGGCGGAATCGCAATTGCGCATTCATCGCGTTACGTGCCGCGGCGAGCCGGAGATTCTCGATGGCGCGCGCCGCGAGTTGTCGGCGCTCGACTACCCGCGCTATTACCTCGACTTCGAGACGATCGGGCCTGCCGTGCCGATCTGGCCCGGCACGCGTCCCTACGCGAACATCCCGGTGCAGTGGTCCTGCCATATCGACGACGGGACAGGGGACGGGTCCGTTGCGAGTCTTCGTCACGAGGAATTCCTCGACCTGTCCGGCGACCCGCCGATGCGCGCGCTGGCCGAAAACCTGGTCACGTGCCTTGGTGAATCCGGACCCGTGCTGATGTATACGAACTACGAGCAACAGGTCATCGAGAACCTGATGGAGATGTTTCCCGACCTGGCTGTGCCACTGCAGAAAATCGTCCACCGCCTGTTCGATCTGCATCCGGTCGTGAAGAACAATTACTACCACCCGGACATGCTGGGATCGTGGTCGATCAAGGCCGTGTTACCGACGATCAACCCGCTGATGGATTACAGCAAACTCGAAGGCATCAAGGAGGGCACGGCTGCATCCGACGGGTTCCTCGAAGCGATCGGTGCGGGCAGGTTTGCAGACCCCGGCAGAGCACCTTCGGCGGCGCGCAAGGCAGAGCTCGAAGAGCAATTGCTGCGTTATTGCCGCTTCGATACCGAGGCGATGGTCGAGATCGTGCGGTTTTTCACGAGGCCGTCATAACGGCGTGCTTGACTTATGTAAAGTCCATGGCGCCTGCATCTTCGTTGCGCTCGGGCTATCATGAGTGAAACGGCTGTCGTCGCGCGGCCACAACAAGAACCCGGTCGGAAAAACCAAAACAAGAGGCGCCCCGATGATTCGCCAGATTCGTGCATTCTTCGCATACCCGTATTCCGCCATCCTGCTGTCGTCGCTCCTTGCGATGCCGGCAGCCGCCAACGCCCAGGACCTCGTCATCACCGGCGTCGTCGACGGCCCGCTGACCGGTGGCGTACCGAAAGCGATCGAGGTGTGCGTCCTGAACGACGTGGCAGACCTCAGCGTTTACGGACTTGGTGCCGCCAACAACGGCGGCGGCAGCGACGGCGAAGAGTTCACGTTCCCGGCTGTCGCGGCGAGTTCCGGCACATTCCTGTATGTCGCCTCTGAAGATGCCGGTTTCATCGACTTCTTTGGATTTGCCCCCGACTACACGAGTGGTGCGGCATCGATCAACGGTGACGACGCGATCGAACTGTTCATGTTGGGCAGCGTCGTCGACGTGTTCGGCGACATCAACGTCGATGGCAGCGGCCAACCCTGGGAATACACGGACGGCTGGGCTTATCGCAATACCGGAACCGGCCCCGACGGCAGTACGTTCGTGCCCGGTAACTGGGCATACAGTGGCCCCAATGCGCTCGATGGCGAGACCACCAACGCGACCGCGGCAACGCCGTTTCCGGCCGGCAGCTTTGCGTCCTGTTCGCCGTCTGTGCCGACACCGAACATCCTGTTGTCAGAGATCGTCGTCACACCGACCGGCGGTGAGTTCATCGAGATTCACAACCCGACCGGCGCGACGATCGGCCTGTCGGATGTGTATCTCACGGACGCGACCTTTGCCGGTGGTGGCACTTACTACTACAACATCGTCACCGGCGCGAATGCAGGCGGTGGCGGCTTCGGCGATTTCCATGCACGTTTCCCGGATGGCGCGAGCATCGCTGCAGGTGAGTTCCAGACGCTGGCACTGGCCGGGTCGGACGCCTATGCAGCCGAGTACGGCAGCGCGCCGACCTACGAGTTGTTTGAAGATGGCGTTGGCGCGGACGGTGTTGCCGATATGCGCGAGGCGCTGCCCGGTTCAATCAACAACCAGGGCGGGTTGACCAACAGTGGCGAGATCGTCGTCCTGTACACGTGGGACGGCGCTTCGGATCTCGTCCAGGACATCGACTACGTCGTCTGGGGCGACAAGGACGAGGCTGTCGACAAGACCGGTGTTGCCGTTGACGGCCCCGATGCCGACGCTACGCCCACCCTGTATGCGCCGGATACCGGGATCGCCAGCCAGGACGTTGCAGCGGCTGGTGCGCATGCCCTCGGCGATTCATTCCAGCGCATCGACTTCAGCGAGGGGACCGAGGTACAGGTGGGCGGCAACGGTATTACCGGCAGTGACGAAACGTCAGAGGACCTGTCCGCGACCTGGAACCAGTCCGCGGTCACGCCGGGCGCAGGACCTGCGGAGCCGCCAGCTCCGCCCAGTGACTGGACCATCAACGAATTCCTTGCCGACCCGGCCAGCGGCTCGGCCGGCGATGCGAACGGTGACGGCGTGCGGGATGCTTCGCAAGACGAGTTTGTCGAGATCGTCAATATATCGGGCAGCGACGCGGATATCTCCGGCTGGACACTGTCGGATGGCTTCAGCGTGCGCCATACATTCCCTGCGGGCAGCGTCGTTCCCGATGGCTGCTCGATTGTCGTCTTCGGCGGTGGTACCCCGACCGGTGCATTCGGCATCAGCGTCGTACAGACCGCAAGCGGCGGCTCACTGGGACTCAACAACGGGGGCGACAGCATCACGCTGAACAACGGCACCGTGGATATTTCCAGCGTGAGTTACGGCTCCGAGGGCGGTACCGACCAGTCGCTGACGCGCGACCCGGACATCACCGGAGCAGGCTTTGTCGGTCACAGTGTTGCGACGGGTTCCGGCGGCGCGCTGTTCTCTCCGGGCACATTGGCTGACGGCACACAGTTCAGCGGTTGTCCGTCGGCGTGGGTTATCAACGAAATCAATGCCGACCCCGCATCCGACCTTACGGGCGATGCGAACGGCGACGGTGTACGCGACAGCTCCGACGATGAGTTCGTCGAGATCGTCAATCGCACGGGCCAGGACATGGACATTTCCGGCTGGACGCTGGCCGACGGTTTCGGCGTGCGGCACACGTTTCCGGCCGGCACGACCGTGTTCGACGGTTGCTCCGTCGTCGTATTTGGCGGCGGCTCGCCGACCGGAACCTTCGGCAACAGCCTGGTTCAGACCGCATCGAGTGGCAGTATCGGGCTCAATAATGGCGGTGACTCGGTGACGCTGAGCAATGGTGTCACGAGTGTCGTCATGGCCAGCTACGGTTCCGAGGGTGGCGACAACCAGTCGCTGACGCTCGATCCCGATGTCACCGGTACGCCGCCGTACGTGAGGCACAGTGTTGCGACGACCTCGGGAGGTGCGCTGTTCTCGCCGGGGACTCTGGCAGACGGGTCGCAACTGGCGGGTTGCCCGGTCTCGGCAGCCGTCTACGAGATCCAGGGGTCAGGCGAGTCGAGTCCGCTCGAAGGCAGCCGCGTCATCGTCACCGGTGTTGTCACGGCCGTCGGTCCGGACGGTTTCTTCATCCAGACCAGCGGTGACGGCAACCCGGACACGTCGGACGGAATTTTTGTATTCACTGGCGGTACGCCTGCAGTTTCGGTTGGCGACGAAGTCGAAGTCACCGGCGAAGTCACCGAGTTCTTCGGCTTCACCGAGATCTCGAATTCCCCGCAGGTCAGCGTCATCGGCACCGGCACGGTACCCGCGCCGATCGTCTTCAACGCTGACGTGCCGTCACCCGATCCAGCGGCGCCGAGTTGCGCAATCGAGTTCGAGTGCTACGAAGGCATGCTGGTTGAGATTCCGGCCGGTATCGTCGCGTCGCCGAACCAGAGTTTCGGCTCGGACCCCATTGCGGAGGTGCATGTCACGGCGGGCCCGATGCGGCCGTTCCGTGAACCAGGCGTCGAGTTCCCCGGATTGCCCGCACAGCCGTTGATCCCGGTATGGGACGGCAACCCGGAGGTGTTCGAACTCGATCCGGACAAGCTGGGACTGCCGAACCAGATCATCCCCGCACGTTCGACGTTCAGTGCGATCGGCGTCATCGGCTACGAATTTGGCGGGTACGAGTTGTGGCCCACAGAACTCAATGTCACTCCGGCCACGTTGCCGATTCCAGTACGTGCCGCGGATTCGACCGAGGCGACCGTCGGTTCGCTCAACGTTCTGCGCCTGTTCGACGACGTCGATGATCCGGCGACCGTAAATGCCGCGGGCGCCACGCGCGACGATGTGGTCGTTTCGGCGGACGAGTACACGCTGCGCCTGGCCAAGTTCTCCAGTTACATCGTCGACGTCATGGGCACGCCGGACATCCTGGCAATCCAGGAAGTCGAGAAGCTGGCAGTGCTCGAGGATCTTGCTACGGCTATCGCGGCGCTCGATGCGGATGCGAATTATTCGGCTTACCTCATAGAGGGCAACGATGTTGGAACAATCGACGTCGGGTTCCTGGTGCGCGATGTCGTCGACGTTCTGTCGGTGACGCAGCTGGGTGCGGACGAACTGCTCTCCGTCGACGGCTCGCTGTTGCATGATCGACCACCGCTTTTGCTGGATGGCCTGGTAGACGGCACCTTCCCGGTTTCGGTGATGGTGCTGCACATGCGTTCGCTCGGCGGCATAGAAACCGAGCGCACGCAGCAGAAACGCTACGAGCAGGCACAGTCGGTCGCACAGAAGGTACAGGACATCCAGGCCACCAACCCGGACGTCAACCTCGTCGTCATCGGTGATTTCAACGCGTTCGAGTTCACCGACGGCTACGTGGATCTCGCCGGCATGATCAAGGGCGATTTCGATCCGGCACAGAGCCTGGTCTGCTCGTCCAACAGTTGCGACGACCTGGTATCGCCGGACCTGAATGACGAAGTAACCAATGTTGTCGCGACCGAGCGCTACTCGTTCATTTTCGGTGGCAGTGCCCAGGTACTCGACCACGCAATGACCAGCGATGGGCTGGGAAGTCTCGTGACGGGCCTCGAATTCGCGCGCGGCAACGTCGACGCTGCGGTCATCCTCGAAGAGGACGACGGCACGCTGGCGCCGCTGCCGTTGCGCAGCTCCGACCACGACGGGCTGGTTCTGTACCTGTTCCAGGACGAAGACAAGGACGGCGTTGCCGACGAACTGGACGCGTGCCTGGCGACGAACCTGCCGGAAGGCGTGCCGACGGAAGGTCTCGGCGTGAATCGCTTTGCCGATATCGATGGCGACGGTGTGTTCGACACGGTCGCACCGCCTGGCGAGGGGCCGGGCAGGGCATACACGATCCACGACACGGCCGGTTGCTCGTGCGAGCAGATTATCGACGCCGCCGGACTGGGCAACGGCCACAGCAAGTTCGGCTGCAGCATTGGCGCCATGGACAACTGGGTCTCGGGAGCGTCACGCTAGCGCCGCGGGTTCCCTAGTCGACCTGGTTCTGCGTCAGGAACATGGCCTTGTCCAGGGCGATGAAGAAGTCCTGGTAGGTGGCCGGATCGGTGATCGCATTTTCGCCGACGCGCGCAAATGCGCGTACCGCGATGCGGTCGCCGGTCTTAGCGACGACGGTCACGGTCATGCGCATCGTGTAGGTGTCCAATCGCGTGGCCGTGATCGTGCCGAGGTCGGCGTCGGCCTGGTCGATCGTAAAACCGAGATCCTGCAGCGTCGCGACGACCGAACGCATCGTCATTGCCTTGTCCAGCGTGTCGAATTCACGCGTCTGTGCCTGCCTCGTCTCGAGTTGCGTGCCGGCGCCGACGACATCGGGCGGCGTGGTTGCGCACCCGGTGATCAGCAGCATCGCGACGAGTGCCGTGGTCCTTGTTTGCCGATTCATTGTTCACTTGCCTCCAGGAAAAGCGACTTCTGCAAGTTGTCGAAGATGGCCTGGTAAATGGCCGGGTCGCCGATGCGCTCGAGCACCTTGATGCGATCCATCTTGTCGTAGACGACTCGCTGCATCGTGATGCGCGTGCGGAATTCGCCGCTGCGTGCAAGGCTCGGCAGTACGACGATAGTCATCGTGATCTGCTGGTCGTCCTGAGCCGAATCCATTGCACCGCAGTCGCTGCCGCCGAGGGCGCACACCAGGTCGAGAAAGAACAGGCCGGTTTTCTCGCTGGCAGAGTCGGCATCGGTGATCTTCGAGGCGGTAATGACACCCAGCGGTTTCTCGATGCGCTCGACGTTGAATTCCATGTCCTGCAGGACGGCGATCGTCGCCGTCAGGATGGCGATTTCGGATGGCGCGACCAGCGTTCGTGTCTGTGCTTCGCGGACCTCCAGGGTGCTTTCCTCGAGACGCAATGCATAGGTCGGGGTCGTCGTCGCGCAGCCGGCAAGCAACGCGAGCAGTGCCAGCGTTGTCAGAGCGCGGATCATCAGAATCTCGACGTGTGGTAGGAGAAGTCCCGCACCAGGTCCTCATCGTCGAAGCGGATGATGACGGTCAGCGTTCGCTGCGACGTTGTCGTCGAGCCGGCGTTCTTCGAGCCGCTGCCGGCGCCGGCGGCTGAATTGCCGAATACGAGTCCTACGATGGTGCCGCTACTTTTCGAGTAGGTAACGTCGGTCGCAATCTTGTCGTAAATCCAGGTTTCCCGGCGTTCGTCGTCGGTCGTGACGATATTCGGCGAACCGAGGACCTGGGCAACCTCGGCCGCCGACATGCCGATCCGGATCTCTTTCTGCACGGTGCCGACCGTGACGCGGTCTATGTCGTCCGCGGCGCGGACTTCTGCGGCGTGTTGCGTGGCACTGCAACCTGCCAGCACTGTAGCCGCGGCCAGTGCTGCAACGTAAAGCGTCGTTCTCATCGTCTTGCCCTCCGGGCTGTGGTCGATGAGACAACGCTACGCCCCGGTGCCGGGGCGTTAATGAGGGATTCCGGATGATCTCCTGATGATTTTCGGTATGCGGATCCGCAGGATTACCTGACTTCTGTGTACATGATCATCGTGTCCATCAGGACGCCGTCCTCGGCGGCAGCCGCCTGGCCTTCCTCGGACTCCAGCATCGCCCCGAGCGCCTCCATGTCCTCGACGCCGATGACCAGGCCGGTCAGGTTGGGGTCGTCCATGCTCTGAAACGCGTGCACACCCCTGGCCCCATTCGCCCGGAACAGGTCACGGCGGTTATCCGGGCCCGTCCACGCGGCGATCCAGCGGTCGGGGTCCTCAACCTCGTGGGTGATCATGACGTGTGTCATGTCTTTGCCATGCATGCCTTGCCGGTGCATTTTCTTGCGCATGGGCGGCATGTCGGCATTGAAGATGTCGTTGCTGATGCGCCACTGGCCGTCCGCGCCGCGTTCCCAGGTTTCAATGTACTTGCCGGTACCCGCTGCCTCGCCATCGACGATGAGTGTGTAGGTGCCGACGATGTGGCCGGTGTCACCGTTCACCGAAGCTTCCAGGATCGTCGTCTCACCGCTAACGCCGGCCTCGACCATGCCGCCGAAAACCTCGCGCACGGCATCCCGCCCGCTGCCCATGGGTGCATCCGGTGGCAGGATGCGGGCATCTTCGGTGTACAGGTCGGCAAGGGCGTCGACGTCCTTTGCGTTCAGTGCCAGCTCCCAGGCATCCGAGCTCGCTTCGAGCGCAGCAGTATCGCCGGGGGTCGCCTGCTGCCCGCAGGCAGCAATAGTGAGCAACAAGGGCAAAACGATGATGGATCTGTTCATCTGTCAATCCTCCACGGATCATCTGGCTGGGTGAGCAGATGTTAGCAGATTCCAAGGCTGCCACAGGCTGGCACTGGCGTGCCGCAATATGCCCTGCGCGCGCGATGAAGTACCATCGCAACCAGGAGTGGCAGCGGACGCGCGATACCGATGAACCGACCTGAACGAGGCCACGCCGACCGGCAAATCCATCCGATCGTCATCATGGTCGGCATCCTGTTGCTGGCAACCGCACTGACTTATTGCGTCGACTCCGGCCAGTACCAGAGAGAGGGTCGCCTCGTCGTTCCCGGCAGCTACCAGGCGCTGGAAAAAGATCGCTCGCCGCTCGCGCTGTTCGAATTGCCGCGAACCGGGGATGAGACGGTCAGGCCGGTAGGGCTCGTCGCGACCGTGCTGGCAATTCCCGCCGGCCTGGAGCGCATGGCAGGACTTATTTTCATGGTCCTGATCATTGGCGGCATGTTCGGTGTCGTGACGCAGACCGGCGCCATCGACAGTGGTCTCGAAAAATTGCTGAGCAGCGTGCGCGGGAACGTTTATGTGTTGGTGCCGGCTCTGATGATCGTATTCGCGGCAGGCAGCAGCTTCCTCGGGCTGGCGTCGGAATACCTCCTGATCATTCCCCTGATGGTGATCATGGCGACACGGCTCGGCCTGTCCAGGGTTATCGGACTGGCCATCGTCACCGTTGCCGTCAAGGCCGGCTACCTGTCCTCGGTGACCAACCCGATCCCGCTCAGCATTGCGCAACCGCTGGTCGGCCTGCAGGTATTCAGCGGGGCTGGTGTGCGCTTTGCTTTCTTCCTCGTGTTCACCGTCGTGGGCATCGCATTCGTGCTGCTGATGATTCGCCGCGAGGGCGTGCATGCGGTGACGTCGCTCGATATCAATCACGATCGACTGCCGCGACGTCACCAGCTGGTGCTGCTGACGCTGACAACCGGTGTCGGCTTTCTCGTCTTCGCCGCCAATCGCTGGCAGTGGCACCATAACCAGTTGTCCGCGTTCTACATCGCGCTCAGTATAGCGGCCGCCCTTGCAGGCGGATTGCGCGCCGGAGAGGCGGCCGAAGCTTTCGTCGATGGCATGAAGAAAATTCTGATGGCCTGCATGCTGATCGGTGTCGCGTCTGCCGTTGCAATCGTTCTGGAAGAAGGCCGCATCCTGGATTCGATCGTGCACTCGTTGACCGGGCTGATCGGACACGACAACGCCTACCTTGCGGCGACGGGCATGTTCGCGTCGCAGCTGCTGCTCGACTTCCTGATTCCATCGACGTCCGGACAGGCCGCCGTCAGCATGCCCATCATGGGGCCGCTGGGGCAGTTGACCGGCGTGCCACCGCAAACGACGGTGCTGACCTTCCTGTTCGGCAACGGTATCACCAATATGCTGACGCCGACTTCAGGGACATTGCTGGCTTACCTTGCGACAGCGGGTGTCGGCTGGCTCGAGTGGGCGAAGTTCATTTTTCGCCTCTGGCTGATCTATATCGTGATTGCGGTCGTGTTGCTGTGTATCGCAGTGGCCATTGGTTACTGATGAGCAGCGTTGTCGTCGAACGCAATGTCATGGTGAGAATGCGCGATGGCCTGCATCTCGCGACGGATATCTATCGGCCCGTCGATGAGGACGGCCGGCAGCTGCGGCCTTTGCCGGTCATCCTGGAACGCACGCCATACGACAAGAGTGGTATCAGCCGGTCGGAGGTCACGGCAGAAGACCCGAATCCGGTGTCCCGGGTGGTACTCGCGGAGTTT
>Ga0210093_1000041_pt1 | contig 17559 bp, 17 predicted proteins | sample White_ThreeSqB_D_2_FD_185590 | JGI IMG/M metagenome (GOLD analysis project Ga0210093, IMG submission 185590) | Wetland microbial communities from the San Francisco Bay, California, USA, that impact long-term carbon sequestration -... | ecosystem: Environmental > Aquatic > Marine > Wetlands ... | reverse complement strand
CGAGGCCGGTCTCTTCCTGGTATTTGTCCAGCGCGGCTGCAACGTCGGCGACCGGTTCGAACTCACCGGTAAAAGTCACGCCAAGCGTCGGTACCACGCCGATCGTATTCTCGTCGCAGCGCTTGATGACCTCCTCTGGAGTCATCAACCAGCGGCCGTTTTCCATCGGGATCTCGCGATGCTCGACGTCCCAGTAACGGGTGAACTTGTGCCAGCATACCTGCACCGGGCCAGTAATCAGGTTGGGCTTCCCCATGGGCTTACCGTTCGCTTTTTGACGGGCCTCCCAGCGCCGTTTCATCGCGAGGCCACCGAGCATCGCCGCTTCGCTGGAGCCAACCGTGGAGCAACCGACGCCGTTTTCTGCTTCCGGCGCATGCCAGAGGTCTGCCAGCATATGCACGCACCGCGATTCGATTTCGGCTGTTTGCGGGTACTCGTCCTTATCGACCATGTTCTTGTCGATGCACTCATCCATCAGCTTGTGCAATTCCGGCTCCTCCCACGTCTGGCAGAAGGTCGCGAGATTCTGGCGCGAATTGCCGTCGAGCATCAGTTCGTCGTGAACGACAGAGTAGGCGTTCCTGGGCTCGAGATCGGTATCGGGAAAGCGATACTTCGGCATCGATGCCGACAGGTCTGAAGAGGCATAAACCTCATCGTTCAGTTTGTGTCGTATCGAGTCCTTGTCATGCAGGGGCATAGTACTCTCCGGGCGACGTATAAAATTTCCGAAACATGATACGCGAACCGCAAGGCCATTTTGTGCCGTATTTTCGTCGGTGCCTTGGTCCGACGGGACACCGCGCTTGCGCGCACTTGCACCTGAAATGATTCGCTCGAGGCATTATCATGATTCCTTGCATTCCATCCCTTCGGGTCTTGCCATGTTTCGCTTTCTGCCCTGGTTCACTGCTGTTTTCGCCAGCATTTTGTTCGGGATTGCTGCGGCGCGTAATTCTGCTTTCGGCTGGGGATTGGTGGTGACCCTGCCCCTGGCGCTGGTCGGCCTCCATGACTGGTTGCAGCAGCGGCATACACTCACCCGCAATTATCCGCTGGTCGGTCACTTGCGCTGGATGCTCGAGGCCATTGGGCCGCACCTGCGCCAGTATTTCTTCGACGACGACCTGCAGGGCGCACCTTACAACCGGGAGCAGAAGTCCGTCGTTTACGCCCGGGCCAAGGGCGACAATGACTTCGAACCTTTCGGTACCGAAAAAAATGTGCTCAGGTCCGGGTTCGAGTGGATCAACCATGCCATCGTACCAGCTGACCGCATCGATCCACCGCGAGTACGAATTGGCTCCGATCAGTGCGACAGGCCATACGATGCTTCACTGCTGAATATCTCGGCAATGAGCTTCGGCTCGCTGAGTGGTCGGGCGATTCATGCACTTAATATCGGTGCCCGTGAAGGCGGGTTCGCGCACGATACGGGGGAGGGCGGCATCAGCGTCCATCACCGGCACGGCGGCGACCTGGTCTGGGAGCTTGGCAGCGGCTACTTCGGCTGCCGGACCGACAATGGCGAGTTTGACGCCGAGCAGTTCACCGAAACGGCAAGCGACTCGCAGGTGCGTATGGTCTCCATCAAGTTGAGCCAGGGCGCCAAGGCCGGTCACGGCGGTATCCTCCCGGGTGCGAAAGTCAGCAAGGAAATTGCGGCTGCGCGTGGCGTAAAACCTGGTGAAGACTGCATTTCGCCTTCACGGCACAGCGCATTTTCGACACCGTTGGAGTTGATGACGTTTGCGGGTCGCTTGCGAAAACTCTCCGGCGGCAAGCCAGTCGGTATCAAGCTGTGTATTGGCCATCCATGGGAATTTCTCGCCATCTGCAAGGCAATGCTGGAGACCGGTATCGTGTTCGACTTTGTCATCATTGACGGCAAGGAAGGCGGCACCGGCGCGGCGCCTGAAGAATTCTCCGATAACGTCGGTACGCCGCTCCGGGACGGCTTGTTGTTTGCACGCAATTCGCTGGTCGGCTGCGGCCTTAAGGACCAGGTGCGGATCGTCGCAAGCGGCAAGATTGTGACCGGGTTCGACATGGCGCGCACCATGGCATTGGGTGCCGACCTCTGCAACGCGGCGCGAACCTTCATGTTCGCGCTCGGTTGTGTGCAATCGCGGCGTTGTCACCTGAATACGTGTCCCACCGGTGTCGCGACTCAGGACGACTGGCGGCAGCGTGGTCTCGACATCGAGGACAAGGCGCAACGCGTGCGGCGCTACCAGTCGGCGACCTGTAGCAGCCTGATGGACATCATTGCCGCGGCCGGCCTGGATTCGCCGGCAGCCATCAGGCCGCAGCACATCAGGCATCGTTTGAACGCCAGAGACACGGCGACGTATGCGCAACTCCACACGTTGCTTGAACCCGACGAGTTGAAGGATGGTGCACACGATCCCTGGTACAGGGAGCAATGGCAACTGGCCCAAGCGGGCTCTTTCACACCTGCCTGAACCTGCCAGCGGCTCGAACGCCTTGATCAAACCGGACCCTGGCAGGCCATGATTCGAGGTGCAACATCAAGCAGCGCAAAAGTCTATCGCGACGTTATTGATCATACTTATCGGTGGCATCGGTTTCTTTCGAGGATTGAAACGACTCGAGCAACTCGAAGAGTATTCGGTCAATACAAAGCTGGCGATTATTGCGGGATTCCTGCTTGGTCTTGCCGTCGTCAATGTACACGATGACGTGGTCGGCTCATGTTCTCGATCATTGCCTATGCCAGTCGCGCTTTCGCGGCGTACTACGCGATCCAGTGTGGCATGGCTGCCCTGCACCTCGTACTGGTGCAACGTGATCCGCGGGGTCTTATCAAGACTGCGTTTTTCGTGTTGTTGTCAATTGCCATGATAGTGATTGCGATATTCGGTATATCAGCCGAATCAGCCGGTTCGGCATAAGTGTGCACCGCTCAGATCCCGAGCTGCAGCCCGATTTCGACGACCCGGTCGGAGGGGATTTGAAACAGCGCCGTTGAGTGCCTCGAGTTACGTACCATGAATGCAAACAGCCTGTCACGCCAGGTCATCATGCCGCTCTCCTTGCGGCCGGCAATGACCGAGGTTCGGCCGACATAGTAAGTCGCGCTGGCGAGGTCGACAGTCAACTCGCCTTGTTCTGCAGCGAGAGTAAGGTCGGATGGAATGTTGAAGCCCTGCATGAATCCGTATCTGAGGTTCACTTCGTAAACGCCTTCGCCAAAATCTTCCACCTGAATTCGTTTGTCGGGACTGACTCGCGGGATGCGCTCCACCCTGACGTTAACGATCACGGCTCTCTCGGGCAGTATTTGATTGTGTGAGATGAGTTGCATCAGGGCCTGCGGTACTTCTTCGGCGCGTGCCGTGAAGAAAATGCCGGTTCCGGCGATTCGGATTGGCGGATCGTTTTTCAGGCGACCGACGAGTGTATCCATTGTTATTGTATTCGCCTCGAAGGTCCGGATCAGGAGCTCCGTGCCTCTTCGCCAGGTGACAATTATCGTGAATATTACGATGCCCATGGCCACCGGGAACCAGCCGCCATAGGGAATGGTTTCCATGTTGGCGGTCAGGAATGCCAGGTCCACAGTGAGAAACACCAGCAGGAACAGTCCGGCCTTTTGCAGACTCCACCCGGCGCGTTCGCGGGCAACATTGAAGGCGAGTACGGTGGTGACCAGCATCGTTGCATTGACACTCACGCCATAGGCTGCCGCGAGATTGCTGGAGGAGCGAAACGTCAGTACCAGGGCGAGGGCGGCGATCATCAGCGTCCAGTTGACGGCAGGCATGTATATCTGGCCGTGCGCATGTTGCGAGGTCTGCAACACTTGCAGTCGGGGCATGAGACCGAGTTGCACCGCCTGCCGGGTCAGTGAAAACGCGCCTGTGATGACTGCCTGGGAGGCAATGATCGTAGCGACCGTGCTGAGGGCGACGAGCGGATACTGCGCCCATTCGGGGGCCAGGTGAAAGAAAGGCTGCACAGTGCCTTGCGGATGAGCGAGCAGATAAGCGCCCTGCCCGAAGTAGTTCAGCAACAAGGCGGGCAGCACGATCAGGAACCACACGCTGCGTATGGGCGTCACGCCGAAATGACCGAGGTCGGCATACAGCGCCTCGCCACCGGTAACGACCAGGAATACCCCGATCAACACCAAAAAGCCGCTTAACTGGTTACTGGCCAGGAACTGCACCGCATGCCATGGTGCCACTGCCGCGAGGACCTCCGGGTGTTCTGCAATACTCATTGTGCCGAGCGCCGCCAGCGTGGCAAACCAGATCACCATGACCGGGCCGAACAACGCGCCGACACGAGCGGTGCCGAACTTCTGCACGGCGAACAACGAGAAAAGGATGACGACCGTGGCCGGCATTACGTAGGGCTGCAGCGAAGGTGTCGCGATGCCCAGCCCCTCCACGGCGCTCAGCACTGATATCGCCGGCGTCAGCATGATGCCCCCGTACAGGAGGCTCGCACCGAACAGGCCGAACAGGATCAGCAGGCGGCGCGAGGATCGTTGTTGTTCTTCATCAGGCCGCAGCAGGGCAAGCAGCGCAAATATGCCGCCCTCACCGTGGTTGTTCGCGCGCAGCACGAAGACCATGTACTTCGTCGAGATGATGACCGCGAGAGCCCAGAAGATCAGTGACAGGATGCCGAGGATATTGTCCTCGGTGACTGCCACCGGACTGACGCCGCGGAAGCATTCCCGCAGCGCGTAAATGGGGCTGGTGCCTATGTCACCGTAAACAATGCCGAGCACCGCCAGGCCGACGGCCGTGCGGCCTGGCTTCTTGGCGGTGTGCGCTTGAGCCATCCGGACTCCTGGTCTCGCATTCCGGTTCGCCAGGCAAGTGACGCCGGTAGTCGGCGCTGAGTCGCTATTAAACCGGGGCCACAGGCAGCGTGCTTCCGCGGTCGGCATCCGCATCGATGAAATGAAAAGTGAAGTTCACCGCCCGGTCCACGCTGACCCGCCAATCTGCGCCGTGGTTGGGTGCAGCCCCGTCACAGCCAGCAAAACACTTTGTTCGCCTAATCCCGTACATTTGCTCAATTTTTTGCTTGTAGCAGGGTACAGGATCATTGCGAGCGTAACGATACACCGGCAATCGGGTCTTGGGACATCGTATTTTCCCTGATGTCCGTGTTCGCACGCAGGGTCGTTCCACGATAGCCGAATGGTATCCAGCAAAACTGCCGCGATTCATACCAACCCGCGCTCACCTCCCTGGTTTGATGCTCCGCGGGGTGATCGCTACTTGTGTCAGCCTGGAGACCCCGGTTCGGGCCAATAGTCGTCAAACCAGATGTGCTGCAGCGTACGGGCGTCCGCGAGCCATTCGCGGACTGACTCGCGTGACAGGACCGCTTCGAACCACTCGCAAGTCAGCGGCCAGTTGCGGAAGTCGGGTTTGTGCGCGCCGAGTCGAATGACGGTTGGCGCCAGGGCGAGGTCAGCAAGAGACAGGCGGCCAAACAGGTAGGGACCCTTGTGCGTTGCGAGTTCGTTCTCGGTCGCTGCGAATAGTCGATTACAGTCACCGATCTCGTCGGCTGTCATCATGCGCTTGTCCGGATAGAATGAGCTCTCGAAAGACAGCCGCGGACAGATTCCCGACAGCCCTGAGTGTTGCCACGCGGCGAATGATCGGGCTCGCGCCCGCAGTTGCATGTCTGCAGGCAGGAGGGGCTCTTCACCGAATTCGCTGGCGAACTCCATGATCGCGGACGAATCGAAAATCGTCGTCGTATCTGTCACGAGGACCGGGACGGCCGCGGGCGGCGAGAATTTCCCGACAGCGGCCAGCTGCTCGAACCGCTGCGGTCTGCGAAGATCGACAATGCGCTCGTCAAAGTCGATACGTTGCTCGCGCAGTGCGAGCCAGGCACGCATGGCCCAGCTGGAGGCGTTCCGCGTGCCTGAATACAGGACGAAGGTCATGCGTCACCCGACCTTTTCAGGCGTTGTGCCCATCCCTTGGACCAGCGCGACAGTGGTTGCATGTACTCGTATAGCTTTATCCCCGATGGCGTCAAGCGATAGCCATCGCCCGCCAACTCCACAATGTGTGCTTCGCGCAACTCCTTGATACGCCGGTTCAGCGTCGTAGGCGACACAGACTCACAGCGTGCCTGCAGCTCGCGAAAGTTGAGCGTGCCCTCGCGAAGGTTCCAGACGATTCCCATTGCCCAGCTTCTTCCGAGAAGGTCGAATAACGCCATAATTGGCGCCCCGGAGCGGGAACCTCGTACTGGTTTGCCTGGTCGCGGAATTGGCATCCTTGATTCTCAACTGTGCTACATATAGTGTAGCGATGTATGCTACAGAAAATGTAGCATAAGTCAAATTGTCGGAAGTATAATGATTGGCATCGCGAACATATGAGGGTTTGTGACCGATGAAGATTCTCGTAGCAGGCGGTAGCGGCCGCATTGGCAGGGAGCTGATGCCGATGCTGCGGGACGAGGGATTCGATGCCATCGCCTTATCGCGACCTGGTCGGGGCCGGGATTGGCTCGACCAACAGCGCTTCGCACATGTCGATTGCGATGTCCTGAACCAGGCATCGCTTGATCGGGTATTTGCAGAGGTGCGGCCAGATGCCGTTGTCAATCAGTTGACCGCCATTCCGCAGAATCTGAATCCCAGGCGCCTGCGATCCGAACTGGCGCCGACCAATCGCCTGCGCATCGAAGCGACGAAACTGTTGGCGAACGCGGCGAGGAATCACGGCGCGAATCGACTAATCAGTCAAGGGATCGCGTTCGCATACGCTCCGGGGCCATTCACGCTGGCCGATGAAGATGAACCTCTTTTCGAGGGCGCACCATCGGGATTTGACGATGCGGTCAAAGCGATACAGTCGCTGGAGTCCACGACACTCACGACGGACGGGCTGCGGGGCACCGTACTTCGCTACGGACATTTCTGTGGACCTGGAACAGCATACGGCAGAGGCGGATCGATCTGGACGGCAGTCACAAACGGCCAGTTTCCGTTGCTGGGGGATGGGCGCGGCCAGTTTTCCCTCGTTCACGTTCGCGATGCGGCCTTGGCCACCGTCTGTGCCCTCAGATCGGATGCCGTCGGAATTTTCAACATTGTGAACAGCACCCCGGTTGCAGTGTCAGAATGGCTGCCGTGGTACGCGCGACGCCTCGGGGCACGGCAACCGAAGTCTGTACCGGCCTGGTTGGGTGGACTCGTTGCAGGCGGGTATGCCCGGCATCTTATGGTCTCACAACCTGGTGCCGACAATAAGAAAGCCATTGGGGAGCTGGGGTGGCAACCGCAGTACGAAACATGGCAGGCGTGCCTTGAAGATGGCCTGCAGCCCGATGGCAATCTCTGAGCTCGTAAGCGTCGGAACCACTTGATCTCCGTGTTTACAGGCACACCGGCTGCAAAGAAATTTAAGGGAGCCCGCACCACTTTGTCGCTTACGTACATCAGCAGCGCCGACCAGGCCTGTGCCGCGGCAATCCGGATCGCGACGTCCATTGAGCCGCGTCCGGTCTCCCTCTTTATGCCCCGCCAGTCTTCGCTTGCGCCGCCACAATCCAGCGCAAGCCAAGGTTCGCGATTTGCCTGTCGTCTAGCTGCTGGTGTCGAAGTGAATCCCTGGTACTGGGGCCTGATTGTTGTCTTCAGGAACCCGGGCTCTGGACCCCGGGGTTGCCAATGCAAGACCAGGTCGTCACGAATTCCTCCGAGGAATTCGTGAAAAGCACCCAGCGAGCCCTTCATCGCGGGGGACCTGGTCGATACCGCGGTAAACCCGCCGCCACATGGAGCTCGTGTGGCGGTAATAGTCGCAAAATGTGTTTTACGCCGGCACGTTCAACTCGTTCGGCCGGAGGATACGCAGTTGGCTGAAACACCGGTTACAGGGCCTCGAACTTGAAGGGCGGATCAGAGCAGTTGAACCGGACGCGATCAGCAACTGGCTGGCCCTTTTCAATTTGCCGAGTAAGCTCTGTTTCAGTCTCACTGTACCGCGGGATAGATGTGCGGGACACTCAAAAACGGCCCGACGATAACGCCGGGCCGCAGCCATACGCTTTGCTGAGCCTAAACCGCTAGTCTGCGACTACGATCATATTTACCGAATTACCATTGTTGAGTGTGATGGTCGTGATGTAGTCCCCGGCCGTATCTCCTGCAGTGAACCTCATATCCAAGCGACCCACCGGATCCGGGCCAATTCCCGGCGTCGGCCCAATGACCGGTGCAGCACCGAGCATGGTCGGGCAACCGAGCGGGTTGACCTCAATGCGATACCCGCTCGCCCCCGGAGGCGCATCGATAAAGAGATGACCGATGGTCGCATTTGCCTGTTTTATTTGCGCGTGATCGGCGTTCACCCAGTTGAACCAGATGTCGGTCAGCGGCTCATTGTCATCGCCCCAGACCAGAAACGTCCACAAAAACGGCGCGTCAGATCCCACGGAAGCAGTCTGATAGATCGGGTTGTCAGGATTCGGCGGAAGCGTTCCGGGGCCACAGGCAGGACCACCCGGTAGCAGGCCAGACAGTGCCTTCACGAGCACAGAGGTCGCTTGGACACTCGGTCGCGGATTAGGCAGTACCTGGAGAAGGGCGGAGCCTGTTTCCCACGCACCGCCCGGGCCGGTCTGTGCGTCGACACGGATCGGATACTGGCCTGGGTGCGGATTTGTTACACCGTGCAGCATCAGAAACAACTGCTTGATTCCTGGCGATACCGGCGGATTCGGTACGATGTCCTGGACTGCGGTAAATACGAGTGCGTTCTCAGTTGTGTCAATGCTGAGCGTTGCGAAGCTGGCCGGCAGAAAGTATGGTTCCTCCGGCCAGCCTTTCAGTAATACAGCCGTCGTACACTGCAGGTTGCCCGGTACGCAGGGCAGCGCCGGCGCGGGCACGTCGGCGAGTGGATATGATGGATCGAGATTGCCGAGGTCGAAGTCATCTGGAAATACGACCTTGATCTGATTACCTGCCGCGAGACCCCTGCCAGCTACGGCCGGGTCGAGAGAGCCCTCTAACGTGATGAGATAAACCGCTGCCTCGCCACTGACATTGCCATCGGGCACGACTGTCGCCTTGTCTATGCCTGCGACAAGGCCTGCCGCTCGAGAAGGTGTCGCAAGAATAAAGAATGCCACCATCAATGCGGCGGTCATTACGGAGAATTGCACAACAGTTCGCATATTCTTCATCGTCTACTCCTCTCACTAAACTTAGAACCAGTAAGATCCACGTCGTCCTCCTGGTCGCGACGCGTAAGAGTCGCGCTCGTGGAAATAGAGTCTAGAATTACTAGAGGGAACAACCCATCGTCAGAATTGACGATTTGGAATTTGTAACGCCGTTGTTAAGTTGTGACTGAGAATGCGGTGTTGTAACGGACACACTGATCCGCAAGAGAGAAAGCCAGTGATACGTGAGCAATGAGTATCCGTTTTGCAAATCTGCCTTTTGTGGGCCGAACAGAAGAACTGCGTACTCTTCGTACGTTACTGCCGGGCTCAAGTAGCAAGTCTGGAAGATTCATCGCGATCGCCGGTGAGCCCGGTATCGGTAAGACGCGTCTGATGTCCGAGATTGCAAACATTGCTGCAGCCGAAGGCGATCGAATACTCTGGTCCCAGATGGGCGAAAATTTCGGGGCGCCACCATTTTTTTGTTGGACGCTAGCGCTGCGAGACTACGTACAGCAATTCGGCGACGACGTAATTCGCACAGATATCGGATCCGGGGCGCCGGACATTGCAGACATACTGCCGGACATTCGCGATCGCTTTGGCATTGACCTGGGTTCAACAGGCTCGTCCCGATCGGGAGGCCATTACCCGCTCTTCGACGCGGTCACCCGACTCCTCCTGGCTGTTGCTCGCCGCGAACCACTCATTGTTCTGTTGGATAACCTGCATGCGGCGGATCGTTCCTCTCTGATGCTGCTCGAGTATCTTTGTCAGCAGATCGCTGGAAGTCCGATTCTGATAATTGGAGCTTATCGGTATGCCGACTTCGATCGACGCAATCCGCTGCGCTCTTTACTGGCCCAACTCTCAAGAACTCCAGGCTTTCATCAGTTTTCGCTACGCGGTTTGTCGCTTGATGAAGTTGCATTGATGCTGAGTACTCGTGTGGGATCGCCTGTTCCATCCTCGCTGGTCAAGTCGATCCACGAACGAAGCGACGGCAGCCCCCTGTTCATTTCTGAAATGGCAAACATGCTGTCTCAGCCGGATTCACTACGCTCACTGAACCAGTCGAACGATCTCATCAATGTCCCCGCGAGTCTGCGCGACGTCATCAACGTCCGCTTGGATGCGTTGGGCGCGGATACACTCAAGACCCTCGGTGTAGCGGCTGTCCTGGGGCGTGACTTTGATGCTTCCGTGCTTGTGGATCTCGCCGAATTGCCGAGAGAGCAGGTCTACACGCAGCTCGATCAGGCTGAAGAAGCCGGAATAATTACGGCGTGCCGCCTGGACAGGTTTTCGTTTCGTCACGCGAGCTTTCGCGAGGTGCTTTACCGCGAGCACAGTACGGTCGTGCGCGTCAGATTGCATCGTCGGGCTGGCGAGCTACTGGAATCCCATCACAGCAATGAGGAGGCGGCGTACTACTCAAGACTTGCGCACCACTTCTTCGAAGCCACGCAGGTCGATAACGGGGAGAAAGCCCTGATTTACTGCCGCCGGGCGGCTGAAGAGGCGGCCCGGCGGCGAGCGTTTGCGGAGGCGGTAGCAATGTATGAACGCGCCCTGCAGGTAGTCGAATTCCAGCACGAGCCCAATCCCGAGACGCGGTTTGACTTGTTGTTTCGTGTCGGTCAGGCCCAGTTTTCAGCGGGCGAACTCAATGCCGCTACTCAGTCACTGATGAAGTCGGCCATCGTGGCCTATCGTGAACGCTGGTGGGTTCGACTTGCCGATGCACTCTTCGCTTACCAATTCGTGTGTCAGCAGTGTGGCTTTCGACACATTGCCTCAATACCGCTACACCAGCTGGCTCTGGAACACATACCGGACGAGTCCCATGGTGTCCGGGCTCGTACGCTGGTATCGCTGGCGAAAGCCCACAGAACGGCGGGCAACCCCGATCTTGCTGAAAGTGCGTTCAGGAGTGGTGTCGAAGTCGCGAGGCGCTGCGCAGATCCGCGCATCCTCTTGGACTGCCTTCGCAAGGGCAACTGGACAGTGGGGCGACTTCCGTCATCGATACGCGAAGGCTTGGAAATTTCACGCGAAGCGCTCGAGCTCGCGCGATTGCACGAGTCAAGAGAGGCGGTGATCGATTCGCTAATCGACGTCGTGTTTCAGCTTTGCGACCTGGGCGAAGTTGACGAGGTGGAACAACTATTGGCCGAGATCTTGGACCTGGCCCAACGGGAGCGCCAGCCGCACTATCTGAATGTGCTGGCTGGCTTCGAGACTTCCGTTGCAATCCTGCGAGGCAAATGGCTGGACGCCTACGCAAAAGCGCAGAAAACACTCAAACAGATTCCGGTCCAGGGCGTCCTTGGTCTCGAAGGCCGCTACGGGTTTCAGCTTTTCTCAATCAAGAGGGCACAGGGCCAACTGGACCAAATGCGGGAAATCGCCAACGCCATCTTGGCCACGGGTGCAATCACCAGATTCTGGCTACCCGGTCAGATCATGCTGCATTGCGAGCTGGAGCAATATGAACACGCACGCGAATCGCTGCAGCAACTCGGCGATCTCAGAAAGCTCCCAAAGGACGACCTGTACGTAACTTCCCTTATCTACCTGGCTGAATCGTGCGTCGCCCTGAGGGACAAGGCACGGTGTTCGCAAATATATGAGCTATTGATGCCGTATCGTCCACTGAATGCCACACTCCCCGGCACCTTGATGCTGGGTGCCATCTCCGGTTACCTTGGATCGCTCGCTGCTACGATCCAGTGCCAGGCAGAAGCGAGCTCGTTATTTGAGGAAGCAATTGCCATGAATACCGCGATGCGAGCGCTGCCTTTCCTCGCTCGTACCCAAGTCGATTATGCACGCTTGCTGCTTGCTTGCGACAATCCCGATGCGCATCTATATGCTCAACAACTTGTTGCGGCAGCAAAGCCCGTTGCGAGCAAGCTGAATTTGCTGCCCGTCCAAAACGCCATCGCCGGGCTGCAGGAAACTTCCTCAATCGAGAGCCTGACTCGTCGCGAAGTCGATATTTTGCGTGTCGTCGCGGTTGGTTTGTCGAACAAACGAATCGCAGACACACTCCATATCAGTCTCAGTACAGTTACTACACACATGAGGAACATATTCCGCAAGACAGGAGTGCAGAATCGGACAGAAGCGGCAGAGTTTGCGCGCCGAGCCGGACTACTTGAGCAAAACTAGAGTTACGGGAGGGGAACTATCATGTCACTGTATTTGGTTGAACGAAACTTTGCAGAGAAACTGAAGCTTAGTTCAGAGAGCATGCACCAGATAAATGATATAACCGACGAGCTCGGCGTTCGCTGGTTATACTCGTTTTTAAGCGCCGACGGCAAAAAAACGTACTGTCTTTACGAAGCAAAGGATCCGCAGCAGCTACTGGAACAAGCACGAGTTGTCGGGATTCCCGCCGATGTCATCGTCGAAGTCAGCCGTTTCTGGCCAGACGCCGTCGACGTCACTTAGTGCTACTTAGCCACTTGGGCGCTGGTGGCGATGTAATCGCCAAAAGATTGCGAGCCGACCAGCGCGGTCTTGTCACGGGCTACGGCGTCGCTCGCGGGCAGTTAATATTCGATTTCTTCTCTTCGAGGCTCTGAATCGCTTAGAATCGGATTACTCTCTCTTTTATGCTCAGCCAGACCTGAGTGAGACGTAACTCCCTGAAAAGCGGGTGTAGTTCAACGGTAGAACATCAGCTTCCCAAGCTGAGAATGAGGGTTCGATTCCCTTCACCCGCTCCATCAATCGTCCTTGAATGCTCCGACAAACCTCAGGGTAATGGCGTTAATCGCCGACATCAGGATGGCGACCTCGTAGCGGCCGAATGCGACGGCAATGCCGATCAGGCCCATATTCCAGATGCTGGCCGCGGTGGCTGTGCCGGCGACACTGTTTTTCTGTTTGAGTATTGCGCCGCCCCCGATAAAACCGATACCGGTTATCAGGCCCTGCAGAACCCGCGACTCGGCTTCGGTCGAGGACAGAACCGACATGCCGACCAGCGTGTAACCGCAGGCCGCGACCGCAACCAGCGGAAAAGTCCTGAGCCCCGCACTGCGACTCTCCTTCTCGCGATCAAGCGCGATCGGGAGAGCCAGAAAGTAGGCGACGCCCAGGTGGGTCAGGTTAGTTAGAATCAGGGACCAGTCGAGATCCAGGTTCACGATATGCTACCCCTGCTGGCTCATGCCAGCATGTTTGCCGGTCCTGTTACGGTGTGTCCAGTTCGTCCGTAGCTTCCTCGACCTCGTCTCCGGCTTCTTCGACCTTTTCCTGGGCGGCATCCATGGCTTCGTCCATCTCGTCCGCCAGGTCATCGGAACTGTCGCCCATTTGTTCAACAGTTTCGTCGATCTTTGCGCCCGCTTTTTCGGCCGGTCCTTCTTTTTCGCACGCCGCCAAAGCAAAGCTCAGTATCAATACAAACATCGGTAGTAAGTAGCGCATACAAATTCCTCTCAAGCTTTTCGCGTATTAGTCAAAAAATGAGTTTCTACCATATCGCAAACGTTGCGATAACGCAACTATCGTGGTAGCATGCAATTGCATTTGGGAGGAACCATTTTGCAAGGAGGTAAAACCATGACCATTCAAGATCCAAAGCTACCCTATGACATGAACGCGCTCGAACCGTACATGTCTGAAAAGACGCTTTCATATCACTTCGGCAAACACCACCATGCGTACGTCAACAAGTTACGCAAGCTGGTCGAGGGCACCGAGTACGCGGACCTGGAACTCGAAGACATTATCGCGAAAGCTCGCAAGGAAGGTAATGTCGCGATCTTCAATAACGCCGCACAGGCCTGGAACCACGACTTTTTCTGGAAGAGCCTGTCGCCGAAGGGCGGCCAGCCGGACGGTAAGATCAAAGAACTGGTCGAGTCGGAGTTTGGCAGTATCGATGACTTCAAGACCAGGTTTGCCGCGGCCGCGACCGGACTGTTTGGTAGTGGCTGGGTCTGGCTCGTACTGGATCAGGGCAAGGTGAAGATCACCAGCGGCAGCAATGCCGACACGCCTGTCGGAACCTCTGCGGTGCCAATGCTGACACTCGACGTCTGGGAGCACGCCTACTACCTGGATTACCAGAACGAGCGCGGCAAGTTTGTCGATGCATTCCTGGACAGGCTAATTAACTGGAATTTCGCCGAGTCGAACCTGAAGTCGCAACCGGCGACCAAGGCGGCCTGATAGTTCGGCTTCGAAATTGCCAGGAAATACAGTTACCAGAATTGAAGGAGCGCCATGAATTCCCAGGAACATTACAAGGAGAAAGTCTCTGCCCAGCTCGACGAGCTCGAGGCGGAGATTAACAAGCTGAAAGCGGTTGCGTCGAAGGACAAGGCCGAACTCAGGATAAAATTCGACAAGTACATCGATGAGCTGGAGAAAAAACGTCAACACGTCGGCGAGAAGCTGGCGGATATCAAGGACTCCGGTGACCAGGCGATGGACGACGTCCAGCGCGGGCTGAAGGAAGCCTGGGATCGTCTGGAAATCGCACAAAAGGCCGCAAAAGCGCGCTTTCACTAACAGGACGACGGCGGTGGTATCGCTTTTACTGCGGTACCGCCGTATCTCTTGCCGGAGCCCAGATGGCTGAAAAAAATGACCTTGATACGCTTTCCGTCCTGGATCGGGCATTACGACTGGCGAGAGCCAGGCTGAGTCCGGACATCACGGCCCAGCGGCTGTTGATCCTGCTGGCCGTATACAAGCACGAAGGGTTTAGCCAGCGGGAGCTGCTACAGCAACTCGATTCAACGTCGATCACAGCCCTGTCCCGTAATCTCGCGGACCTGTCGGCCCTGACGACAAAGAAGCGACCCGGTCCGGGGCTGCTGGAGCTCCGGGTCGATCCTCTGAATCTCCGGGTCAAGCGCGTTTTCCTGACGGCAAAAGGCAAACGCTTCATGAAGACCTGGGTGCACCACGCCGGTGCCGAGTGAGCAAAAAAAAGGCCTGTCGTCTGACAGGCCTTTTTGTTATTGCGTCTGGTCGAAGCGTTCCTAGAAGCTCCAGCCATATTCGAGGCGTGCACCGGTCAGATCTTCGTTGCCCGACGCACCGACGCCATCCAGCCACCACTGGTTGACGCTGAGCTTCAGGAACGAGTTGCCGATGAACCGGTACTTGAATCCAGCCCCGATACCATAGGTGAAAGTCGTTTCCGTATAGGTATCGTAAAAGCCGTCACAGATGTATCCCCACCATGGATCCCACCAGCAGCCGACGACCGGCGGGCCATCTGCGATGTTTGAGTCGAAATACGACCAGCCGATGCCGGCTTCGACGAATGGCCGAAACGGGCCTTCGAGGAAATTGTAGTTCGCCTTGAAGCGGCCGTTGAACTGGTACAACTCGTAGTCGATCGTTGTCTGCTCGGGCGGGACGGCGTCGTCGACGAGTACGGCCGTGTAGTCAGGACGCAGGAAGTCGAAATCGAAGCCGACACTAAAATGGTCAGTCAGGTTATAGCTGAGGTTCATGCCGATGCCGACTGCACTGTCGACGTCGAGTGACGAACCACCCTCACTGCTCATGCTCTTGGAATCCTGGTACAGCACGCCAACCGACCACTCCCAAGTCTGGGACGCATCCTGTTGCGCGTTGGCGGCGAGCGATACGCCGAGCAACATAGTTGCAAGCAAAACCTTCTTCATCCTTAGTTCCTTTTTCAAGATCCTGATATACAGCAGCGGGGGATCATATAGATGGTCGATAACGATGTCATTACGTAATTCTCACCAGTTCGCGGTTATAAATGCCGGCCCGGCCGAATGTCGCGGACAACACCGCCGTGAACCGCGCCCCGGCGAGCGGTGTTCTAGCGAATTCTCGCCCAAAAAAAGGGGCCCCAAACGGGGCCCCTGGCATGCTTTAAGCTGCGTCGGTCAATCCAGCAAGCTGGCTGCTTCCGCAAAGTAATTCTGCGCGGCATCGTACTCCTGCTGAGCCTTTGACTGGTCGTTCTTCTCCAGCGCCTTGACACACTTATCGAGCGCGTCCAGGCCTTTCTTCAGTGCCTCAACCGCCGGCTGGTCCTCTGGCGGCAACGTGGCCTTGGCATAGTATTCAACGGCTTTGTTGAAGTCCTTCATTGCCTTGTTGAAATGCCGCATCGCCGATTTTTCTTTGTCATCGTCGAGCTTGTTGACGACCTTGCCAATCTCGGCATAGCCCTTGTTCATGTACTTGGCGGCATCGTCCATATCCTTCGTCGAATCGTCGGAAATCGCTGCAGTCGACAAGAGCAGCGTTGCGACGCCGGTGAGCAGGGCACGCCCAACAAATCGGCGCGTGAAAATAGTTGCAGGTGACATCGAATTCTCCTCGTGCATTGTCCCGATCCTCATATATGCCGAATATTGATATGTAACAAGTAGTGGAATGTCACTATACATTCATTCCGTATATAGCGTACAAAGCCGACAGGAAAATGAAACGCCAGCACCTCAACATAGTCTCTGCCTGCGTGATGGCTGCGTTGCTGTATGGGCCAGTCGTGGCCGACGATACCCCTGCTACCGATGTGGCGACAGGCGAGAAAAAAGAGAGCGTACTGTCGCAATTCAAAGACCCGGAAGATGGCAAGTTCGACGTCAGCCAGTGGCTCCTGGAGAATATTGTCGGCTTTATGCCGGTGCCGATCATCATCACGCAGCCTGCCGTGGACGACGGTCTTGGTCTCGCCGGCATCATCTTTCACAAGCCCAAAGGGGACCAGATGAAGCGCGGCGCCCGCGGCGAACTGATCCTGCCGAACATTACCGCGGTTGCCGGTGCCTACACCGGCAACAGCTCCTGGATGGTGGGCGGTGGCCATTTCCGCAATTGGGACAGTGACCGGCATCGCTACAACATCGTGGCCGGCTATGCGGACATGAACCTCGACTGGTACGGCAGCCCGGACTTTCCGCTCCCGGGTGGTGGCGTCGGTTTCAATATTACCGGTGCGTTACTGCGCAATACCTACCTCACACGGCTGGCGCAGAGCCGCTGGTACCTCGGCGCACAGTGGATCTATCTCGACTCCGAAGTCCAATTCCAGACAAGCCTGCCCATTACCCTGCCCACCGTGCAGGATGCCGTTTCGGGACTCAGCGCAGTTGGCAAGTACGAGAATATCGACTACCAGATCAGCCCGAGGAACGGTTTCACGGCGGAGTTGACGGCCACGTTCTACGGGGACGCCATCGGTTCGGACTACGATTTCGAGCAATACTCGTGGTTCATTCGCCAGTATTTCCAGTTCGGCGAGAAATACACGTTCGCCTGGCGCTTTGACGGCGCCACGACGAGCGGGGATGTGCCGTTCTATCTCGAGCCATTCGTCCAACTGGAAGGCATAGCGGCTCTGCGCTACCAGGG
>Ga0210093_1000036_pt1 | contig 18668 bp, 17 predicted proteins | sample White_ThreeSqB_D_2_FD_185590 | JGI IMG/M metagenome (GOLD analysis project Ga0210093, IMG submission 185590) | Wetland microbial communities from the San Francisco Bay, California, USA, that impact long-term carbon sequestration -... | ecosystem: Environmental > Aquatic > Marine > Wetlands ... | reverse complement strand
AGCACAGAGCTCCCGCCCGGACCGTTCGTGCACAACGTAAGATCTTTGCCGCGTTCGGATATCAGCTAAACCGAATCTGCCCGTTGAGCAAAACCAGGAATCACTCGCAGGTGTTTCCGGGCCGGAAAACGAAGTCATCGGCTCTTGACGTCACGCGCGTGCCAGACCGCAGGAAGCGATCGAGATCGGCATCGTCTGCGTCGCGCAGTTCGGCAGGAAGTGGAGCTCTCGTGCTGCGGTGATCGGCAGTTGACCTGTTGTTCATCCAAATACAAACGACCTGCCGGAAGGGCCGCCCTGCCGGGCCCGCTGCCTCCGGCGACGCGGCGCTCGATTCGTGGCCGATCTCCCGAAAAAACGAAAATATGACTTTTCGGTGTTGCATTGTCTTATATATGTGCTAAAGTGGCCCACATATAAGAACTTTCGGGTGCGCTGTGGACGTCAAGAATCATGTCATAGGGAGTTGCCGTTACTTGCTGCAACCCGTGGTGCGCTTCCTGCTAAGGCATGGTGTGACGTTCAGTGAGTTCTGCGTCCTGGCGGAGGAGGCCTACGTCGGGGTGGCGAGGGCCGACTACGGAATTCAGGGGCGACCGACCAACAACGCACGGGTGGCGATGATCACGGGCCTGAGCCGGCGGGAGGTTGCCAAGGTGCGTGACCGGATGCTTGAAGGTGGCGCCGAAAGCATGAGCGGACAGGGAACTCGCATTTCGGAGATCCTGACTGCCTGGCACGTCGACGAAGAGTTTTGCGACGGGCCGGGCCAACCCAAAGTACTGCCTCTATCTGGCCCTTCGGGGAGTTTGTCGAGTCTGCTCAGTCGTTATGCTGGAGACCTGCCGCACGGGGCGATTCGCAAGGAAATGCAGCAGCGCGCGCTCATCGAGGAACTAGGCGATGGCAGTTTTCGCGTACTGAAACGTGACTACGTTTTTTCGGAGCTGGAGCCGGAGATTATCAACCGTATGGGGACTGCACTACACGACCATGCTGCCACCCTGGAACACAATCTCAATGAGCAGCGCCGTTCCCCGCCGCGATTCGAGGCGATAGCCGACAACGCACGTGTACGACCCGCCACATACCAGGCTTTTCAGAAACTCGTCGAGGAGCGAGGACTCTCATTCCTCGAGGAGATGGACAACTGGTTAGCGGACAACGAAATCGATTCTTCACCGGATACCTGCGCGAAAACAGTTCGCATGGGCGTTGGTGTCTTTCTTATTTATGACGAGAGTCAACAAGGACTAGAACCATGAACATATTTCGCAGGATTGCTGTGATAACTCTTGCCTCGTTCACCCTTGTTGCCACGGGATGTGGCGGCGGTGGTGGCTCCGACGGTGGGTCGAACCCGCCACCGGACGGTGGCAATCCGCCACCGACTGGCGGCATCACACGTACCGGCGCAGCCGTGGCAGTCGGCCCGATTACCGGGTTTGGCAGCGTCATCGTCAATGGCGTGACGTATGCAACGGATAGCAGCACGACGTTCAGCAAAGATGGCCAGCCTGCGACGCAGGACGACCTGTCGGTAGGCGAGATCGTTGTGGTCAAAGGCACCATCGATGACAACAACAGTAACGCGAGCGCCGCCAGCATCGAGTCCAATGATGTTGTCGAGGGCCCCGTAAGCAGCCACGACACGTTCACGAACACGCTTGTCGTGCTTGGCCAGACGGTACAGATCTCCGGGACGACATCGATCGATAACAGCTGCCCGGCCGATCTTACGACGGCTCCGGCTGTTGAGGTCTATGGTCTTGTCGACGCCACCGGCGTCATCGATGCGACACGTATCGAATGTCGCGATGCGACCTGGGATGGTGTCATGGAGATCAATGGGCTGGCGACAAATGTCCAGGCATCGACCTTCGAAATCAATGGCCTTACGATCGACTACAGCGGTGCCGCCGTGGACAATTTCCCGACCGCAGGCGTTATCAGTGAGAACGACCCGGTAGAAGCCAAGGGAACGACCCTGAACGGCACCACGCTCGAAGCAGACCGGGTCGAGTACAAGGGCAATCAGTTCGCCGATGATGCCGGCGATCACATCGAGATCGAAGGCTTTATTACGCGCTTCGTATCGGCTACCGATTTCGACGTCAGCGGCATACCGGTTACGACGAGTAGCAGTACGTCGTTTGTGGGCGGCGATGCCGCCAGTCTTGGCCTCAACCTGAAAATCGAGGTCGAGGGTGAATTCGACAGCAATGGCGTGCTGAATGCGAGCAAGCTGGAAATCAAGACGGCTACCGCAATTCGAGTCACGGGCACGCTGGACTCGGTGACGGGCGACACGCTGGTCATCCTCGGCATCACCGTGAATACGTCGGCCACCCTCACGCGGTTTGAAGACAAGAGCTCAGCGGATGTCGATCCGCTACGTGTTGGCGACCTGAACATGAACGACTACGTCGAGATACGTGGTCAGGAGCAGCCGCCTGGGCAGATAACGGCCGTAATCGTCGAGCGCGACGATGCCGACACACGGACCGAATTGCGCGGCTTCGTCGAAGCCGGCGGCAAGAGCGAGCCAAACCTGACGGTGCTCGGCGTCACCATCGCGACAAACGGTGGCACGCAGTACCGCGATTCACGCGGCGCTTCGGAAGTCGGCATGACCTCCGGCGATTTCTGGGCCGCGGTGCAGGAAGGCAGCCTCGTCGATGCGCGTGGCACGGAAACGGACGTGACGACGCTGACAGCAACCGAGCTGACGCTAGAGATGGAATAAGAAAATAACCGCGGGCGCCCGGCGGTGCGGGGCCGGGCGCCACCCAAAAAAAAGAAGAGCGACGGGGAAATGAAAAAAAACGCATTGATGTATTGTTGCCGCAGCGAGAAACACATGGGCAGCCTGCACCGGTCCATTGGGCTCGCGACCGAACTGAGCCAAACACTGAATGTCACGCTGTTACTGGACGAAAATACGCCGGCGCTGGTCGATATCCCGGAATCGATTGACCAGGTCTATCTGCCGTCGCTCTGTGTGGATCCTGATTCCAACGTCTTCGAGTTCGGGGAGATGCAATTCCTGAAGGAAAGCATTATCCAGCGCCGTGACATCATTCTTGCCAAATTCGAGAGCCTCAAACCGCGGGTGGTTATCGTTGATAATTTCCCGTTCAACCAGCATCGGTTGCGGGGCGAGATTCTGCCTGTGGTTGAGAGAGCCCGGAACGGCGTGTACGGTGAATCCCTGGTCGTCAGTACAACCGACAGCATTATGGTCGATGACTCGGCGAATGGTGAAAGCCGGGCCGATATCGCGGCCTTGTTGCTTGGCAAGTATTTCGATCTTGTCATCGTACAGTCGGACCCGGTTTTTGCCCGTCTTGAAGAGTTCTTCAAACCGAACAACACGCTGCAGACGCCCCTTTATCACACGGGCTTCGTGATGCCTGATGAACAGACTCGCTGGACCGGGGGTCGCGGTGACACGATCCTGGTTTCTGCCGGCGACGGACGATTCGGCGGCATCCTGTTCCGCACCGCGGTGGAGGCGCATCGCGTCTTGTGGCCGGTCTCGAATTTGCCGATGAAAATAGTGGCGGGGCCGCGTTTGCCCGAGGATGAATACCTGGGCCTTGCACAACTGGCCGACGAACTCGAGGGGCTCGAAGTAACCCGGGTAGTCGACAGCCTGCGCTCCGAGATGGCCCGCGCCCGGTGTTCAATCAGCCAGTGCGGTTACCACACTGCGCTGAACTCAATAACAACGCAGACGCCGTCGCTCTTTGTGCCCAGCAACGCAAATCAGCGCAGCGAACAGATCGTGCGCGCACAACGGCTTGTGTACTGGGGCGCCGGTCGGCTGATGATGCCGCACCACCTGAACGCGGCGTCACTGACTCACGAAATCAATCAGCTGTTGCAGTTCTGGCCGCGCAAAGTCCGTTTCGACACGCGCGGCGCGGCAAACGCGGCCAGGTTGATCGACAGGGCATTGCACTTCGGCGAGATCGGGCTCGGGTCGTCCCACCTGTCCGCGGATAGCAACAACCTGTATTAGCCACCCGCCGGGCACGGCGTGCCTGGCAACTTTTTTCGGCAGCTTGTTTCTGTAGCGCCCGTGTTCCCGGGCTTCCACTGCCGACGATCAGCTTAAGTCAAGCGAAAACCTGATCGAAAGTCGGGTTTAATTGGCCGCGATCGGGCGTACCCTAGGTATCTGGCTAACTGCGGAAGAAAGCTATGATAAACAGGGCCTTACAGCGAGCCGCAATGGGTGCGGCGCTGGCCCTGATCGGGGCCTGTGCAAGTGCGCCGGCGACCGTCGGGGAGAACAGCGAAACGCAACCAGTTGCAGTCACTGCGCCGGCGCCGGCCGAAAGCGGCAACGAGCACGCAGACGACCGACCGGTGGTAACGGGCGCAGGCGACTCGGGTGACCGGGAGGTGCTGGGCACCGGCGATTTCGTGCAGGCTGCACGCGGGCCGGAGCGTGCGGTTTACGCAGGCGATGATGGCGTCACGCTGAATTTCGAGCGCGCCGAGCTGCATGAGTTCCTGCGCGTCATCTTCGATACGATTCTCAAGCAGAACTACATTGTCGACCCGTCGGTCAACGGCACCGTGACCCTGCATACGACACGTCCGATTGCGATGGATGCCGTATTGCCCACGGTCGAATCGGTCCTGTTGCTGAACGACGCGGCCTTGCTCTTCGATGACGGCGTCTACCGCATTGTGCCGCTCGCGGCGGCCCCCCAGGCTGCGCGTGCTCCGGCAGTCGGCCGCTATTCGTCCAGTTCGAATATCGGCTTCGGGTTCCAGGTGGTTCCACTGCAATACGTCTCGGCCACCCAGATCCAGAATATCCTGGCGCCGTATGCGGCGGACGGTGTTTCGCTGCAGGTTGATGCGGCGCGCAACGTACTGATCCTCGGTGGCCCGAGGTTCCGCCTCGAAGAGTTGCTGGCGACCGTGCGTACATTTGACGTCGACTGGCTCAAGGGCATGTCCTTTGCAATATTCCGGCTCGAATACGCGGATGCTGTGACAATGGTCGAGGAACTGGAGCAAATCGTTGGTTCTGGCAGTGATACGCCGCTGGCCGGAATCGTGCGGCTGATGCCGATTGAACGACTCAATGCCGTGCTCGCGATTACGCATCGCCCCGACCACATCGCAGCGGTACGTGCCCTGGTCGAAGAGTTTGACGTCGGCGTCGAAGGTAGTGGCGGCCGGCGGCTGTTTGTCTACGAAATCGAAAATGGCAAGGCAGAGAGCATCGCCGGGGCCCTGCAGCAGATTTTTGGCAGCGGCATTGAGGACGAGGACGAGTTGGGAACGGGCGGACTGCGGGCAGACGACGTATTTCGACCGGCATCCGGCATTGCAAGGCCCGTGCGGACGGCGCCGGTGGTACAGGAAGCGATGGCGGAATACGAGGAAGTCGGGGGCGTCGCGGCCGAGCAACAGGGCAACATCAAGGTCATCGCCGATACCGACAACAACTCCATTCTTGTCCTTGCGAGCCAGGAGGACTATCGCTCGATAGAAGCGGCGATCCGCCGGCTCGATGTCGCTTCGCGGCAGGTTCTGATCGAAGCGACAATCGCCGAAGTGTCCCTGTCGGGGAATCTCAGTTACGGCATTCGCTGGTTCCTGGAAGAAACCAATTGGCAACTCGGTTTTAACGCACCGGTACCGGCCGCCGCTCTTGGTGATGGTCTGGCGTTTGCGTTCTTCGACGAGGACAGCAACGTGCGGGCGTTTTTCGATCTGTTGGCTGCCAATTCCAACGTGAAGTTCCTGTCGACCCCGCAGGTCATGGTGTTGGACAACCAGACGGCCAATATTCGCGTCGGTGACCAGATTCCGGTGACGGTACGGAGTGCCCAGAGCACAAATGACCCGGATGCACCGATCGTGACCGAAGTCCAGTACAGGGATACCGGAACGCTGTTGACCGTGACTCCGCGAATCAATGCCGGTGGCCAGGTGACACTCGAGATCAGCCAGGAAGTCAGTCTTCCCGGCAACACGCCGGCGGTCGGCGGCGGGGGTAACGTCGCCATCGCCCAGCGCACGATAAACAGTAGCGTCACGGTCCAGAGTGGCGAAACCGTGGTATTGGGTGGCCTGATACTTGAGAATACGACAGAAGGCCGCTCCGGAATTCCGCTGCTCCAGGACCTGCCGCTGTTGGGCAAGGCTTTCAGCCGGACGACGCAGGACACGTTCCGGACTGAACTTCTCGTGACGGTCAAGCCCCTGGTAATCACGAACGACCGCGAGATGCGCAAGGTCACCGAAGAGTTGCGCAGCCTGATCAGCAATGCGAGCGAATACGAGCAGGCGGTCAAGGCAACGCGCAGCACGACGGAATAGGTACATAAAGGAATATCGGGAATATGTCGTCGATCACCGGCAGGTTCTGGCGTTTTGCAACTGTCACCTTGTTGGGGATCATTGCTGTGGCCGTCGCATTGGCGGTCCTGTATCGATATGTCGCCGTACAGAACTTCAGGGAAATGCGCGCGCAGCAGAATGTGGAACTGGCAGTCGCCCTGTCGCGAACCCTGATTGACGAGATCCTGGTGCTCCGGGACATTACTGCGACCCGCAGCTGGGCAGAATTGCAGTCCAGTCCTGAAGTCGATCGATTCGGTTCCCTGGTCGACGCGCAACTGGATCTTCTGCCGGTCTATGTCATCAACATTTTCGACACTGATGGCCTGGTGCTGTACTCGACCGAGCGCCAGCGGATCGGTGCAAAGATGCTGATGAACGAAGGCGTGGAAATGGCCACAGCAGGTGAGCCGGTCAGCGCTATCGTCCGGCGCAATGCCTTCAATCGGTTCGACCGCATGGTCGAAGACCGCGACATGATCGAGACCTACCTGCCGCTGCGGGACGAGTCGGGAGCCGTGGTCGCTGTGTTCGAGATTCACTCGGATATCTCGGATTATTTTGCGCGCATCGACCGTACCCAGACCATCGTTTTCATCGGCGTCGGTTCCGCATTGTCGCTGCTGTACCTGCTACTCATCGCGTATTTCTGGCGGTCGGACAGGCGCCTGTTTCTGGGCCTCGGCCCGCGATGGCGTAACCGGACCGGCAGCGAGTCGGAGACCATCGATCGCGCCAAGTCGGAATTTGTCGCGACGATCAGTCACGAGGTGCGTACGCCGCTCAACGCGGTCCTGGGCATGACGGACCTGCTTGCGCTGACCAGTCTCACTCGCAAACAACGGGAATACATCCAGACGATCCAGTCGAGTGGCGACATGTTGATCAGCCTGGTCGACAACCTGCTTGATTTCGCGCACCTGGAGTCTGGCCAGCTGGAACTGCAGACGAGCGATTTCGATGTGATGGACCTGCTCGAACGCGTCCTGCGGATCCTCGGGCACTCGGCTTCGTCCAAAGGACTCGAATTGGTCCTCGACATACGTCACGAACTCGACCTGCGCGTTGCTGCCGACAAACGACGGATTCGCCAGATACTCGTCAATGTCATCGGTAATGCGATCAAGTTCACCGATCAGGGAGAGGTTGTCGTGAGGTGCGATGCGAACGCGGCCCTGGACGGGCGGCTCTCGTTACGCTTCGAGATCAGTGACACAGGACCAGGCATCGACGACAAGCAGAGAGAGCGCTTGTTTGCAGCGTTCGCGAGTGGCATCCGTCCCGCTTCGGACCAGCGATACGGCAGTGGCCTCGGCCTGACGATAACGAAACAGCTGCTCGATTCGATGGGGGGCAGCATTGACCTTCACTCCAGGGAACAAGGTGGCACCGTCGTTACCATCGAGGTACCCGTTGACGCCGCCGCCTCATCGAATACCGAGGATCTCGCTATTTCGCGCGAAGGTTGGCCGCGCCGAATCCTCGCCTTGCACGCGAATCACGCGGCGGCCGGAAGCATGTGCAGGTTATTGCGCAAATGGGACATGCACTGTGAGATCTTGTTTGACGTCGAGGAAGGCATGCATCGGCTCCGTGTGGCAGCATCGGGCGCAAACCCGTTCGATTGCGTCATTGTCGATTCCGCGCTGACGCCGAACGATCGCCTGCTTACCGTGCGACGCATTCGCTCCAGCCCGGAAGTTGCCGACATGCCTGTCGTGCTGCTGACCTCTATCAGCGAACCACTTGGCATCGGCGAGGTCTCGGCCCTTGGGTACGTGCGTTGCGTCAACAAGCCCGTGCTGCCGCTCGACCTGCGCTACAGCCTCCTGCAGTCGGTGCGGACCGGGCCTGACCCGGATCGTGCGCCGCAGTCGTCGGAAGATGCCGCGACGGAAGCGGGCGAGATTCGCATCCTGATCGCGGAAGACAATCCGGTGAGCAGCAGCGTGCTGCAAAGCATGCTAAGGACGGAAGGGTTCGGGGCGGATGCCGTCGACAACGGGCCAGCGGTGCTCGATGCCATGGCCAACCACCACTACGACTTGCTGTTGCTCGATTGCCAGATGCCCGGAATGGATGGCGACGAGGTCACCGGCGAGATCCGCGATGCGCCCGAGCGCTACTCCGGCAATCCTGTTGTCGTCGCGGTGACCGCCGATACGACCGAGGGTCACCGGGCAAAATGCCTTGCTGCCGGCATGGACGATTTCATGCCGAAACCGATCAGGCTGGACAGCCTGCGGAGCGGGCTGCGCCACTGGGTCGAGATGGTAACCGAGCGCAAAGCCGCGGGTCGTGGATTGGCCAAACCACGATTGACTCGAAGCATTTCCGAGCGCATGGGCAACGCGGACGAGTCATTTGTCAGCGATTACATCGGCCTGTTTCTGAAAGATACAGAGCAACGACTGTCAGCGATGACGAACGCTTTTACCTCCGGTGACACGGAAACCGTGCGCCGTGAGGGGCACGCTCTCAAGGGGTCCTGCCTGGAACTTGGCGCAGACCGCATGGCACGATTCTGTGAGGACCTTACGATGGCGGCGCAGCATGACAACCTCGACGAAGTCGGCGCCGTGATAGGGAAACTCGACCGGGAATTTGCCCGGTTGCGGCCGGTCTACGAGTCGGCTCAGGTCATTTCCACCAGCCCCAGCTGAGCAGCGATTGACACGGCTTCAGTACGGTTGCTGGCGTTGAGCTTGTGCAGGATTGCGTGTACGTGAAACTTGACCGTCGACTCGGAGATGAACAGCTTTTCACCGATGTCCTTGTTGGTCTTGCCGCTCGCCAGTAATCCCAGGACCTGGGTTTCGCGCTTGCTGAAGCGCACCGGGTCTTTCTTGGCTGCGGCGGACCGGCGATTCATGTGCTGCATCAGTTTGCCGGCCACCGATGACTCGAGCGCGATGCCGCCGGTATTGACGCTTTCGATCGCGCTGACCAGCTCGCGCTGCCCGCAACCTTTCAGCAAATAGCCGTCGACACCGAGTTCTGCCGCCTGCACGATGCGCTCTTCCTCGTCGTGCGACGTGTAGATGATCACCTTGATATCGGGTGCTTTCTCGCGTACGTGGCGCAGCGCCTCGACGCCCTGGGAATGCTCAAGTTCGAGATCCAGCAGGACGATGTCCGCATTCGTCTGCTCGAGCGTCGGGATCAGGTTATCCACGTCATCCATCTCCGCCACGATCTCGATATTGCCGGCGGCGCTGAGCATCTGCCTTAGACCGAATCTAACGACCGGGTGGTCATCCACAATTATCGTCTTGATCGTCAATTCTCGAGTTTCCTTTCGTCGTGGATTCCGATGGATATGATCCTCCTGCGGGCAGCTCCCAAATCTACATTGTTCCCGCCGCCGTTGCTACGGCACCGGCCTGCCGAGAGTCCGGGATTTGGCACCACCCGTCCATAGGGGTTTTCCCCACCCGCCTTTCGATCAGGTTTTTTACGTCAAATTCTGCTCCGATGGCCGGTCACGCCACGACGCAACGTCGTTAATATTGATGTCGACTAAAAAAACAATCCATCAGTGGAGCTGCGCCCGATGAAACCCGTAGCCGCAGAAAATATCGGGCCTGCGCGACTCGTTACCGTAGGCACTCCCGAGCGACCGCCATTGTGCGATCTGCTGGTCGACGCCGGCAAGCTGGCGTCGCCGGATGTCGAGCGTGCGTTGCGTCTGCAACGTGAGCAGGATGAGTGGGAACGCGTTGGTTCGATCCTGGTCAAGCTTGGCCTCGTCTCCGACGTCGACGTCGCCGAGGGACTGTCCGTCCAGCTCGGGCTACCCCTTGTCGACAAGTCCGAGTTTCCTGACGAGGTGCCGCGTGACAGCCAGATAACCGCGCGCTTTCTCAAGAAGAACAAGGCACTCGTCCTCGGTGAAGATGCCGGCGAGCTGACCGTGGCGATGGCCGATCCGCTCGATGATTACTGCATCGAGGCACTGTCGCTGGTCAGTGGCAAGCACATCATTCCCCGTGTCGGCGTGCCGACCGATATCGAGGCCGCGCTCGAGAATCTCTATGATGCCTCGCGGGCAGAGCACGCCGGCGCCGACGAAGACCACTCCGCGCGGTACCTGGATGACGTCGAGCAACTCAAGGAACTCGCCGGTGAAGCACCGGTAATCAAGCTCGTCAACCAGCTGATCCAGAGGGCGGCAGAGAGCGGTGCGTCTGATATCCATATCGAGCCCTTCGAGTGCCAACTCAAGGTTCGTTATCGCATCGATGGTTTGCTTCGCGAGGTCGACGCCCCGCCGATGAGATCGGCTGCGGCGGTCATCTCGCGCGTCAAGATCATGGCCAACCTCAACATCGCTGAGCGTCGTCTCGCCCAGGATGGTCGCTTCCGGCAACGTGTTCGCGGTGTCGAGTACGATCTGCGCGTGTCGACGGTACCGACGATGCACGGTGAAAGTGTCGTCATGCGGCTCCTGCGCCGCAATGCGCAGGCAATGGATTTCGATGCGCTCGGGTTCGACCGGGAACAAACCAGGATAATGCGCGATATCCTCTCGGCGCCGCACGGCATCCTGCTCGTCACCGGGCCGACCGGCAGCGGAAAGTCGACGACGCTGTACGCTGCGCTGGAGCACCTGAACCAGCCGGAGCGCATGATTATCACGGTCGAGGACCCGGTCGAGTACAACATTCGCGGCATCAACCAGATGCAGGTGAAGCCGCAGATAGGACTGACCTTCGCCAACGCGCTGCGCTCCATCGTGCGCCAGGACCCCGACGTCATCATGATCGGCGAGATGCGCGATGCGGAAACCGCCGAAATCGCCGTGCAGTCCGCGCTCACCGGCCACCTCGTTTTGTCGACGCTGCACACCAACGACGCTCCCGGCAGCATCATGCGCCTGCTCGATATGGGCGTGCAGGACTACCTGCTGACGTCGGCCGTCGTCGCGATCCAGGCCCAGCGCCTGGTGCGCACTTTGTGTACGGAGTGCCGCGAGAAGTACACGCCCGCGGAGGAACTCGTAGAGCGGCTCGGCCTGCGGCGCTTCAGTGAGGGAGAGCAAGTCACGTTGCATCGCCCGGTCGGCTGCGACGCATGCGGCGGTACCGGATTCACCGGGCGCATTGCGATCGTCGAAATCCTGCGCATGTCGGACCAGATCCGGGACCTTGTGCTCAAGCGCTGCGACGTCGGCGACATTGCCCGCGCGGCGGCGGAGCAGGGCATGGTGACGATGCGTGACGACGGGCTTGCCAAGGCGGCCGCCGGCCTCACGACGATCGAGGAAGTCCTGCGGGTAACGCCGGCGGCGCCGGAAGAGGCCGGCTGAGCATGGCGGTATTCGCATACAAGGCTGCAACCGGCGCTGGCGAGGTCGTCAACGGCGTGCTCGCCGGGGCGTCGCGGGCCAGCGTGATCGCACAGTTGCAGTCGCAGGGGCATGTGCCGATTCGCGTTGACGAGGCGGCGGAACCAAAGAAATCGCGGCGCAGTTTCGAGTGGCGCCGGGCTCGGGTGACGGCCGAACACGTCGGCGATGTAACCCGCGAGCTGGCCACGCTTCTAAAGGCGGGCCTGCCGCTCGACCGCGCCCTCGGCATCCTGACCGCACTCGCCGATAACGAGGCACTGGCTATCGTCCTTGGTGACGTTCGCGAGCGCGTCAAGGAAGGCTCAACGCTGGCCGATGCGATGGAAGAACAGGGCGCTGTATTCAGCCGTTTCTATATCAGTCTGCTGCGAGCCGGGGAGTCGGGTGGCGCGCTCGAAGTCGTGCTGGAGCGACTCGCCGACCACCTGGAGCGTGCCAGGGAGACGCGCAGTGCGCTGACGTCGGCGCTGATCTACCCGGCGATACTCGTTGTCGTGGCCATCGTTTCGATCTTCGTGCTGCTCGGCTACGTCGTGCCCCAGTTCACCGAGATGTTTGACGGCGTCGGCCAGGCGCTGCCCCTGTCGACCCGGATTACCATTGCAGTCGGCGAGGGCCTGCAAGCCTGGGGATGGGTGCTCGCATTGTGCATCGTTGCGTGCGTGATGTTCATGCGGCGCCAACTGGCAGAGCCGGGGAGCGCATACAAGTGGCATGCGCTGATGCTGAGGGCACCGGTAGCCGGCGAAATAGCGGTCAAGATGGAAGTCGCGCGGTTCGCGCATACGCTGAGCACGCTGTTGCACAACGGCATCCCGCTGCTCAGGGCACTCAGTATCGTCCAGGACACGATGGGTAACCTGGTCCTGTCGCGTGGCATCAGGAAGGTCACGGACGGCCTGAAGGACGGTCAGAGTCTGGCCGATCCGCTGTCCGAGGTTCCGTACTTCTCCTCGTTCGCCGTGCACATGATTCGGGTCGGCGAGGAATCCGGTGAACTCGAGCAGATCCTGCACCAGGTTGCAGTGACCTTTGATCGCGATACGCAGGTGACGATCAAGCGGGCAATGACGCTCCTCGAACCCATGTTGATCCTGCTGCTCGGCGTCGTTATCGCGGCCGTGATCATCTCGATCCTGGTCGCCATCCTGAGCATCAATGAACTCGTAATATGAAGCGGAGGCATGTGAACGATGATTTTCAATACAAGTGGTGCATGGAGACGTAGCCGCGGCTTTACGCTGGTTGAGCTGCTCGTCGTCCTGTTGATCCTCGGGCTGCTGGCCGGTCTCGTCGGCCCGCGCGTCCTCAAGTACCTCGGTGGCGCGAAGTCGGATACCGCGCAGCTGCAAATCGAGGAGTTTGGTGCGGGACTGGACCTGTTCCACCTCGAGGTCGGACGTTACCCGACAACCGACGAGGGGCTCGTCGCCCTGACCGAGAAACCGGCCGGCGTCGATAACTGGAACGGACCGTACCTGAAGAAAAAGAACGTCCCGGCGGATCCGTGGGGTAACCCCTATCGCTATCGCGCTCCCGGAGAGAACGGTGACTACGACCTGTATTCGTTGGGACGTGACAATTCCGACGGTGGCGAAGGCGAAGACACGGACGTGGTGAGTTGGTAAAAAAGCGCAATAGTATGCCGCACCGGGTTGCCGGCTTTACCTTGCTGGAACTGCTCGTCGTACTCTTTATTGCGGGCGCCATGGCGGCGCTCGTGCCGCGGGCTGTCTCAGCCGTCGTGCCGGGTACGAAGGCAAGGGTCGCAGCGCTGCAGCTTGCGTCGGCGCTTCGCGATGCGCGCAACCTCGCTGTAACGGGCAGCCAGACAATCGATGTTTTCTTCGACTTCGAACAATCTACCTACACGGTCGCGGGTGCGGCCGTAAATGAATTACCTCGTGGCATGGCGGTCTCCATGCTCGATTTCAGCGGCTACGAAATCGAGGACCGCCGCGCCACGAGGGTTTTGGACGATACCAGGAAGTACACGTTGCGGTTCTTCGCCGATGGCAGCTCGAACGGGATACGCGCTCGCCTGGGAAGTGCATCCCGCGGCTACGTAGTCGCGGTGGACTGGTTGCTGGGTCGAGTGACGATCGAGGAGGCTCTGCGACATGCTTCCTAGACGCCGCAGCCGCGGGTACACGCTGATTGAAGTGCTCGTCGCCTTCATGATCATGGCGCTGGCACTGACCGTGCTCTTGAGAATTTTTTCGGGCGGAGTCCGGAACGTGGCGGTGTCCTCGGATTACGCCCAGGCCGTGCTGATCGCCGAGTCACGTCTCGCGACAGCCGGTATCGACGACACGCTTGCGCCCGGTGAGACCGGCGGGCTCGAAAACGGACGCTTTCGCTGGACACGTGTCGTGAGCGACTACGAGCCGTCTTTCGATTACCGGCCGGCAGTGGACGGGTTGCATGCCTATCGGGTTGCGGTCAGCGTCTCCTGGCCCAACGGCGACAAGGAACGTCGCGTCGAGTTGAAGACGGTCCGGATCGTCCACGAAGGACCACAGTCATGATGCGGACCCCGAGACATCGCAGCGCCGGTTTCACGCTCGTGGAGTTGCTCGTCGCGATCATGATCCTGACATTATTCATGACGGCGTCTATGGGCGCTGTGCGCATCGCCAGTCGCAGCTGGGCGGCAGGCCAGGAGCGCGCCGACGCGACCGAACAATTGCGCGCTACCGCCGATTTTCTGAGACGCCAGTTTGCCCAACTGCCGCCGCTCCGGGTCGGCGATGGCGACGATGAGCGCCTCGCGTTTATCGGTGAGGGCGAGGGCGTCTTGTTCGTCACGCCGGCGCCACAGTATTCGCTCGGCCCCGGGCTCATGACCTACCTATTGCGTGCCGAAACCGTAGACGGCATGAAATTGCTGACGCTGCGTTACGCTCCGTTCGATCCTGGCCGCGATGAGTTCGTGCTGCCGGACGTAAGTCAGCGCGTCGTGCTGGCCGAAGACCTCGAGACGATCGAGTTCCGCTACTACGGTGCGCCAACCGAAGATGATGTCGTCGAGTGGCGCGATGCTTGGCCCGAAGACGCCGAAGCCTACCCGCGGGCGATTCATGTTCGTACGAGTGACGCAGGGCAGGATGACGGCTGGCCGGACCTGGTCTTTGAACTGCGCAGTGGGGGCAGTACGTGATCGCCCGGCAGAATGGCATGGCGCTGGTCGTCGTGCTCTGGCTCATCGTCCTGCTGAGCATCATGGCGGCCGGCCATGCGCGTGGTACCCACGTCGAAACACAACTGGCTTCCCGCCAGGTTGCGGTGGCCCAGGCGCGCGGTTACGCCGAGGCGGCCATCAATCACACGCTGCTCGTCCTGTTATCGGACAACGGCCGCGATGTGCCGGTCGACGGCCGCGTCTTCGCCGTCACGATAGACGATGAAACCGTTGCTTTGGCCGTCCGCAGGACGACGGGACTCGTCGACCTCAACGGTGCATCAGCGGAGCATCTCGACGCCGTGGTCGAGGCGGCTGGCGTCGCCGATACGCATCGCCGCGGGATCGTCGATGCCATCCTGGATTGGCGCGACGGCGATAACCTGCGCCACCTCGACGGCGTCGAGGACGACGATTACACGGCCGCGGGGCTGCCCTGGACGTCGCGCGACGGGCGTTTTGTGGCGATCGACGAGTTGCGCTACCTGCCTGGCATCGGCCAGGGTGTATTCGAGCGAATCGCTCCCCTGGTCACCGTTTATTCGGGTCGGGGAGGGATCGATCTCGAGCTGGCGCCGCCGATTCTTGTCGAGGCGATGACCGGCGAGATGGTCGAGCCGGCTTCCCAGGACGAGAACGCTGGCGCGAGCCGCGGACCACAGTCCGGTACGTTTCATATCTACGCGACCGCCGCAGTGCGGTCGGGTGGCCAGGCGGCAATCGAAGCGGTCGTCACGACTTCCCTGTCGGCCACCGCGCCACTCGTTATTCGAGACTGGCGGGAGCCGCCCCGGCAGGTCGTTCCACCGATCGGGGGTACGGACGGATGAATGTCAACGTCAGTCGTTCGCTGCACCCCTTGCGCATCCGTTACGCAGCGCCGGCGCTGGCGCGCCTGCGCGAGTTCTGGTCCTGGTGGAGCGCCGAGCTCCTGGCGCTGCTGCCGCAGCGTGCTCGCACCGCAATTGCGCAGCGTCGCCAGAAACTGTTCATAGAGGCCGCCCCCGACAATTTGTCGCTGGCGCTCGGTACCTGGGCAATCAGCCGCAGTGTCATGGATCTTCCCGTCGAGGTGCGCGATAAGGCGCTTGGCGATGTGCCTCGCGACGCGCAGCAGAACATCTTGCTGATGCCGACGAGCAAGGTCCTCGCGACGTCGCTGAAGCTGCCGCTGGCCGCCGAGGAAAACCTGCGCGAGGTACTTGGTTTCGAAATGGACCAGCACACGCCGTTCCACGCGGACAAGGTCTTCTACGATTATGTTGTCACGGCGCGCAATGCGGAACGCCAGGAACTCGAAGTCGACCTCGTTTATGCGCCGCGCAACGAAGTCGACCGCTACTGCAAAGCAGTTGCTGCGTACGGCATCGATCTCGATATCGTGACGAGTCGTGGCAGGGATGGCTACAACCTCAGGGCGATCAACCTGCTGCCCCAGGAGCAACGCCGGCGTCGGCGTGTCGTCGTGCATCGCCTGAACCTTGCGCTGGCGGTGAGCTTGTCAGTGTTGCTGGCGATCGCGATAACGGTACCTGTTGTGCAAAAGAACCGGGCCATTGAAGAACTGGAGGCAAAGGTACAGGTGGCTGCGGACGCGGCCCGTGAAGGAAACCAGCTGCGGCGCGATCTCGAAAAGATGGCTGCTGCGACGCGCTTCCTTGTCGAGAAGAAGCGTGCCGGGATCATGGCCGTGCAGCTTGTCGACGAGGTCAGCCGCATCCTGCCCGATCACACCTGGGTCACCCGCCTCGACATATCGGAAACCGAGTTGCAGATTCAGGGCCAGTCGGAGGCGTCATCGTCCCTGATCGCGATAATCGAAACATCCCCGTATTTTCGGAACGCCAGCTTCCGCTCACCCGTAGTACAGGTCCAGGGGACCGACGCAGATCGCTTCCACCTGTCCGCGGAAATTGTCAGGAGCCAGGAGCAATGATCGCGCAGTTGAACGAACAGCAACGTCGACGTTTGGCAGTGGCAATTCTCGCCGTCGTGGTGGCCTTTGTCCTGAGCCTGACCCTGTTGCCGATTTATGTCGCCAACGCGTCGCGGCAGAACACGCTTGACGAAACACAGGAACGCCTGGTTCGCTATGAGCAGATCGCCGCGCGCGACAGGGAATTGCTCCCGCAGTATGAGGCACTACGCACTCGCCAGAAATCGGCAGGTAACCACCTGCGCAGCGATACCGTTGCTGTTGCGGGCGCCGAGTTGCAGCGCATCGTCAAGCAGATCGCCGGGCAGCACCAGGCACAGATTGTCAGTACGCAGATCCTCCCGGCCTCCGAGGAAGAAGGTTTCGTCCGCATCGCGATCAAGGTCCGCGTTCGCGGTGCGCTGCCGTCGATACTCCAGTCACTGTATGACGTCGAGACCAATGACGTGCACATGTTCGTCGATAACCTGTCGATCAGGAACAACGCGGCCGGATCCGGCCAACCGCAACTGGCCATGCTGCCGATGGACGCGGACTTCGACCTGATTGCATACATGCCGGAGGAATCATGATGCGCCTGCCGATGTTTGGTCGTTCGACTCAGCTGCTGGTCGTGGCTAACGTCGCCGTGGCAATGCTGGTCACGTTGCAGCTGCTGACGCCGGCGACCCCGGGCGCAAGCGCGACGGAAGGGGCGTTGCTCGATGATGCGACCATGCCCGAGTTCAGTGCCGTCTCGCTGAGTCCGCCGGCACTGTCAGGGTTGGCGGAGATGCTCGAAAGGCCCCTGTTCTTCACCAATCGCAGGATGCCCGTGCCGGAGAAGGCCGAACCGCCACCGCCTCCCACGCCGCTGCGGCTGAAGTTGGTTGGTATCGCGATTTCCGGAGGCTCGCGTGTGGCGTTGTTGCGTAACCTGGTAAACAACCAGTTGATGCAACTCGCCGAGGGTGAGAATCACGATGGCTGGTCGCTGGACGCGGTCAGCTCGCAGGCGGCGACATTCAGCCGCGGGCCGCAGGTCACGCAGTTGCCGCTCGAACTGGAGGGGAACCGCTAGGGGCACCGCCGGGACGCCCGAACCTGTCCATTGGTACAGGTGCAACTGTTCGAGTGACCGGTGGTGTTTGCGCGGGGTTTCCTTACACTGAACTGCAGGGACTGCGAATTCGAGGACAGATTGTGGACTACAGGAAAATCATGGTGGCGGTCTGCACCGCCATAATAATGGGTTTTTCGCCATATGTGACGGCAAGTGCCGGGACAGCCGATGCTGAATCGGAACAGAAGGCACGGGAGTACTTTACCAACCTCGAGGTGATCGACCAGGATGGACAAAGCCTGCGCTTCTACGATGACGTGCTGAAGGGCAAGGTCGTCGCGATCAACTTCATCTTCACCAATTGCCAGGGCGCCTGCCCGCTCATGACACGCAACATGACCGTCGTGCGCGATATGCTCGGTGCAGAACTGGGTGAAGACATTAACTTCGTTTCGATCAGCATAGACCCGGTGCGCGACACGCCGGCTGCGATGAAGGAATTCGCAGAGACGCATTACGCGGACCAGGAAGGATGGCGATTTGTGACCGGCGATCCCGAGAACCTCGAGTACATCGTGAAGAGGCTCGGGCAGTACAACGATAATGTCGAGGCACATTCAACCTTGTTGATTGCAGCAAACGTGCGTACGGCACACTGGACAAAGATTCCCCCCAACGTGCCACCGAACGGCATCGTCGAACGCTTGCGGATGTTGATCGAGGAAGACGCGACCGACTGACGCCCCAGAGTGTAGCCGACAAATGATCGTACCCTGGCCTCGTATCGCGC
>Ga0210093_1000033_pt1 | contig 19865 bp, 18 predicted proteins | sample White_ThreeSqB_D_2_FD_185590 | JGI IMG/M metagenome (GOLD analysis project Ga0210093, IMG submission 185590) | Wetland microbial communities from the San Francisco Bay, California, USA, that impact long-term carbon sequestration -... | ecosystem: Environmental > Aquatic > Marine > Wetlands ... | reverse complement strand
CCGAGACGTACCAGGACGAGTACCGCGACCGCCTCGACCGTGGCGAACCGGTGCCCAGGTCCTCGCTCGGCATGATCGGTAACGAATACACGGTCGACTGGACGCCTTACCTGCACACTCCCTGGGATGCGCCGGTCGATACGACGATCAGTCCGCGTACGGCGGCCGATCTCGGGAACGCCATCTCGACGTTACCTCCCGACATCAAGCCGCATGGTCGCGTGCAGCGCATTATCGATGAACGCAAGAAGATGGCCGCGGGTAAGACAGACATGGACTGGGGCTTCGCCGAGACGATGGCCTACGCGTCATTACTCAGGGATGGTGCCAACGTGCGCCTGGTCGGCCAGGACAGCGGCCGCGGCACGTTCTTCCACCGGCATGCGGTAATCCACAACCAGGTCAACAATCGCGAATACATACCACTGTCCCATATAACCGACCGGCGGGATGCGTTCCGCGTGATCGATTCGCTGCTGTCCGAGGAAGCGGTCATGGGCTTCGAGTACGGTTATGCGAGTACCTCGCCTGACACGCTCGTGATATGGGAAGGCCAGTTCGGCGACTTCGCCAATGGCGCCCAGGTCGTCATTGACCAGTTCATCAGTTCCGGCGAAGCGAAGTGGGGCCGGCTTTGCGGTCTGACGCTGTTCCTGCCGCACGGTTACGAGGGCCAGGGGCCTGAGCATTCGTCGGCGCGCCTGGAGCGTTTCCTGCAATTGTGCGCCGAGCACAACATGCAGGTTTGCATACCATCGACGCCGGCACAGATGTTCCACATGTTACGACGCCAGTACGTGCGGATGTTCCGCAAACCATTGATCGTCATGACGCCCAAGAGCCTGCTGCGACACAAGATGTCTGTGTCCCCGTTGGGCGAACTGTCGAGCGGCCGATTCGAACTCCTCATCCCTGAAATCGAGGCGATATCGCCGGAGAAGACGCGGCGACTGGTATTCTGCAGCGGCAAGGTCTACTACGACCTGCTCGAGGCGCGTGAGGTACATGGCATCGACGATATCGCCATCATCCGCATCGAGCAGCTTTACCCGTTCCCGATCGAGCAGTATGCGGAGATCCTGGAACAATATGCGCATGTCGAGGAAATTGTGTGGTGCCAGGAAGAACCGCAAAACCAGGGTGCCTGGTACCAGATCAAGCATCGCCTGCAGGAACCATTGGGTGACAGGCAGCAACTCTATTACGCAGGCAGGGATGGTGCCGCGGCGCCGGCATCCGGCATCTTCAAGATACACCTTCAGCAACAGCAGGCGCTGGTCGAAGCTGCCCTCGACATACACAGCGAGGCGAGCAAAGTGGTCAAGCCTCAGAAGACCAAACGGAAGAAGAAATGACAATTGAGATCAAGGTACCCGCGCTTCCCGAGTCCGTCTCCGACGCGACCCTCGCCAGCTGGCATAAGAAGGTCGGCGAATCGGTCGAACGCGACGAAAATCTCGTCGATCTCGAGACGGACAAGGTCGTTCTCGAGGTGCCGGCACCGGCTGCCGGGATCATCAAGGAACTCCGCGTCGAGGACGGTGCGACTGTGACTGCCGGCGATGTCCTGGCGATTCTCGAAGAAGGTGATGGCGCCGGATCCGGAGCCGCCAAAGACGACGCCGAAGCCAGGGCTGATGACGACGACGAGGAAGTGCGGGACGAGTCGGAAGAAGAGACAACCACACGCGCCGCCAGGAAGACGAGTGGCCCGGTCAAGACCAGCCCGGCCGTGCGCCGCCTCCTCGAGGAACACGATCTCGACGCGACGATGGTCACCGGGTCCGGCAAGGATGGCCGCCTGACCAAGGCAGATGTGATGGCGTTCCTCAAGGGTGACGACAGCAGCAATGTTTCCGCCGGCGAAGCCGCGACACAGGCGGTCGCTGCCGAGGGTGTGGTCGGGCCGGAACGCAGCGAGAAGCGAGTGCCGATGTCGCGTTTACGCGCACGAATCGCCGAACGACTGGTCGAGGCCCAGCACACTGCAGCGATGCTGACGACATTCAATGAAGTCGACCTCACCGAGGTCATGGCGCTCCGCAGCCGGTATCGCGACACGTTCGAGAAAAAGCACGGTGTGCGGCTCGGCTTCATGTCGTTCTTCGCCAAGGCCGCGGTGGAGGCGCTGAAGAAGTTCCCGGTGGTCAATGCATCGGTGGACGGCAACGATATCCTGTATCACAACTACTACGATATCGGCATCGCGGTGTCCAGCGATCGCGGGCTGCTGGTGCCGGTGATACGTGACGTTGACCAAATGAGCTTCGCTGAATTCGAGGCGGCGCTCGGCACGATGGCCAGCAAGGCCCAGGACGGTTCGATCAGTATCGAAGACCTGACCGGTGGCACTTTCACGATTACCAACGGCGGCATTTTCGGCTCGATGATGTCGACGCCGATTCTCAACCAGCCACAAAGCGCCATACTCGGCATGCACTCTATCCAGCAGCGGCCGATGGTCGTCAATGGCGAGATCGTCGCACGGCCGATGATGTACCTGGCGCTGACCTACGATCATCGAATCATCGACGGCAAGGAAGCGGTGCAGTTCGTCGTATCGATCAAGGAACAACTGGAAGACCCGGGTCGCCTGCTGTTGCAGGTCTGACGCCATACAAGACAAACAGGATTCGAGAGACCAATGAGCAAGAGTTTTGACGTCGTAGTAATTGGCGCCGGCCCGGCCGGCTACATTGCCGCAATTCGTGCAGCGCAACATGGGTTGTCCGTTGCGTGTATCGATGAGTGGCAGAACAAGGACGGCAAAAATGCGTTCGGTGGCACCTGCCTGAATGCCGGCTGCATTCCGTCGAAAGCCTTGCTGGAGTCATCGGAGCTGTATCACCGAGCGGAGCACGAATTCCAGAAACACGGCATCAAGGTCGGCAGCGTCGACATGGATATCGCGGCCATGCAAAAGCGCCGCGCCGGGATCGTGCGGCAACTGACAGGCGGCATCGCCGGGCTGTTCAAGGCGGCGAAGGTGGAAGGCCTCGTCGGCCACGGCCGCCTGCTGAAAGACCGCAAAGTCGAATTCACACCGCGCGACGGCGACAAGGAAATTTTCGAAGCCAGGCACGTGATTCTGGCTTCGGGGTCGGCGCCTATCGAGCTGAAAATTGCACCGTTCGACCACGAGCAGATTATCGACTCATGGGATGCGCTCGAACTCGACGCGGTGCCGAAACGCCTCGGTGTCGTCGGTGCCGGCGTCATCGGCCTGGAACTCGGCAGCGTCTGGGCGCGGCTGGGTTCGGAGGTGACTGTGCTCGAAGCCATGGAAGATTTCCTGTTCATGGCGGATCGTGACGTTGCGAAGGTTGCAGCGCAGGAATTCAGGAAGCAGGGGCTGGACATCAAGCTCGGTGCCAAGGTCGGCAAGGCGAGCGCCGGCAAGAAAGGCGTCAAGGTCGAATACGAGGACAAGAATGGCGCGCAAACGCTCGACGTCGACAAACTCATCGTCGCTGTCGGGCGCCGGCCGGTAACGGACGGATTGTTCGCGGAAGATGCGGGCATCCAGCTCGATGAGCGCGGCTTTATCGTTGTCGACGACGAGTGCCGTACCCGCGTCAAGGGCGTATTTGCGATCGGGGACTGCGTGCGTGGCCCGATGCTGGCGCACAAGGGCTCGGAAGAGGGCGTCATGGCGGCCGACCTGATCGCCGGCGAGGTCGCCGAGATGAACTACGACGTCATTCCGTCAGTGCTGTACACCAGCCCGGAAATCGCCTGGACCGGCAAGACCGAAGCCGAGGTGAAGGAGAGTGGCAGGGCATACAAGACCGGCCAGTTCCCGTTCGCGGCAAGCGGACGCGCGAAAGCGATGGAGCAGACGGCGGGCTTCGTGAAGATCATCTCGTCCGAGGACGATGACGAGGTGCTCGGCGTCCATATCGTCGGTCCGATGGCGGGCGAACTGATTGCCGAGGCGGTGCTTGCGCTCGAGTTCTCGGCCAGCACCGAAGACATCCAGCGGACTATTCATGCACATCCGAGCCTGGCCGAGGCCGTCCACGAAGCGGCACTCGCGGTCGACAGGAAAGCGCTGAACTTCCCGAACAAGTAAGAGTGGTTACTTCTTCCAGAAATCGGCGTTCCTGATACCGAGTGCCTCCGGATCGAAGGTGTAGTCCACAACGCCGGCCTTGCGTTGTGCCTCGTAATCCTTGAGCGCTTTTATCGCCGGCCTGCCCATGAAAAACAGGATCAGGATGCCGATGATGTTGAGCCAGGCCATCAGACCGACGCCGATGTCACCCAGGGCCCATGCGATGTCCGCAGAGCGAATGGTGCCGTAGAACACCGAGGTCATCAGCGCGATCTTCAGCGCCGTGATTTCATAGGGGATGCGGAATGTCCGCCGGATGTAGGCAACGTTGGTCTCCGCGATGTAGTAGTAAGCGAGCAACGTCGTGAACGCAAAGAAGAACAATGCAATCGCGACAAAGGTCTTGCCCATGCCGCCCATCACGCTTTCCAGAGCGAGTTGCGTGAAAGCCGGGCTCGCGATCGTAATGTCGCTGCCGAGAACGCCGCCGCTGATCGCCGCCTCGATGCCGGTCACGTAATACTGCTGGGTAATGAGGATCATGAAGGCCGTCGCCGAGCAGACGAACAGCGTGTCGACATAGACGGAGAACGCCTGCACCAGCCCCTGCTGGGCCGGATGCTGCACCTCGGATGCTGCGGCTGCATGCGGCCCCGTTCCCTGGCCTGCTTCGTTTGAATAGACGCCGCGTTTGACGCCCCAGCCGATTGCCGCGCCGAGCCCTGCCATGGGTGTGAACGCGTCTCGAAAAATCAATGCGATGATATCCGGCACCTGTGACGCATGCATGACGATGATCGCGAGCGCCATGACGATGTAGCCGAGCGCCATGAACGGCACCACCACCTGTGTTACATGAGCGATGCGCTTGACGCCGCCGAAGATGATGAAGCCAAGTATCGCCACAATGACAACCGCAGTGACCAGCTTGGTCAGGCTGATGCTGCCGAGGAACGACTCGATAATCGTGTCACCACCGAGTGCCAGCTCAGCGGCGTTGCCGATGCTGTTGGACTGGACGCCGGGCAACAGCACGCCGACGGCGACGATCGTGCAGATGGCGAAGGTCCACGCGTACCACTTCTGGCCCATCGCTTTTTCGATGTAGTAGGCCGGTCCGCCACGATACTGGCCTTCATCGACTTCCTTGTAGATCTGGCCCAGCGTTGATTCGACGTACGCGGTCGACGCGCCGAGAAAGGCGACGACCCACATCCAGAACACGGCACCCGGCCCGCCAAACCCGATGGCTGCCGCGACGCCGGCGATATTGCCTGTACCGACACGACCGGACAGGGACACCGCCAGCGCCTGGAACGAGGAAATGCCTTCGTCGGATTCCTTACCCTTGAACAGCAGCCGGATCATCTCCCCGACCAGTCGGACCTGGACGAAGCGTGTCAGTATCGAGAAAAACAAACCGGCGCCCAGGCACAGGTAAACGAGGTAATCGCTCCAGATAAACCCGTTAAGTGTGTCAACGAATGCGCGCATGCCGTTCCCCCGTTATTTTTTCGTTGTCGGCGCAGTGGATAGTAACCGAAATCGCGATATAGTGGGGCCATGCAATGACAGGAGTTGGACCATGCTGTGGTGGCAATGGATGATTTTGGGCGCGATCCTGCTGGGAGCCGAGATGTTTGCGATCGATGCCCAGTTCTATCTGGTATTTCTTGGCTTGTCGGCCGCCCTGGTCGGACTTGCCGGCCTGTTCGGTATCAGCATGGACCTCTGGGTCCAGTGGACTGTATTCGGCATCCTTTCGCTGGTGTGCATGTTTACGTTTCGCCGGCAGCTGTATCAAAAGATTCGCGGCAATGTCGAAGGTTTTCGGGATTCGCTGTCGGGTGAGTCGGTAACGGTCGCCCAGGATCTTGCTGCCGGGGGCGAGACCCGGCTGGAGTACCGTGGTACGCAATGGACCGTTCGGAACGTCGGTGCGGTTACGATCGCAGGTGGCTCCCGGGCCAGAGTCGTCAAGTCAGATGGGCTGACACTGCACATTGAAGCGGAATAGGGAAGGAGAATCGTAATGGATACCGGATTTATCGTCGCGCTGGTAGTCGCGTTCCTGGTCATCGTCGTCATCGCCAAGACGGCGGTCGTCGTTCCGCAGCAAAACGCGTTCGTGGTCGAAAGACTGGGCAAGTACAGCAAGACCTTGAACGCAGGTTTCCACATCCTGATTCCGTTCTTCGAAAAGGTGGCCTACAAGCACACGCTCAAGGAACAGGCGGCCGATATCGCAGAGCAAATCTGCATCACCAAGGACAACGTCCAGGTCGGCGTCGACGGCGTGCTTTATATGCAGGTGCTCGACCCGGGCCGTGCGTCCTACGGCATTGGCAACTACATGTTTGCAATCTCGCAGCTTGCGCAGACGACGCTGCGTAGCGAAATCGGCAAGATCGACCTGGACCGTACTTTCGAGGAACGCGGCACGATCAACCAGAATGTCGTCTCCGAACTCGACAAGGCGAGCGATCCCTGGGGCGTCAAGGTTCTGCGCTACGAGATCAAGAACATCAATCCGCCGCACGACGTGTTGAGCGCGATGGAAAAGCAAATGCGCGCCGAGCGCGAAAAGCGCGCGGTTGTCCTGACGTCGGAAGGCGTGCGCGATGCGAAGATCAACGAGGCCGAGGGCGAGAAGCAGCGTGTCATTAAAGAGTCCGAAGCCGCGAAAATGCAGCAGATCAACGAGGCGGAGGGTGAGGCCGAAGCGATTCTCGCAGTGGCGACCGCGACGGCCGAAGGCTTGCGCAAGGTGGCCAACGCGGTCATCGACCAGGGTGGCGCCGAAGCCATGCAGCTGCGCATCGCCGAGCAGTACATCGGTGAGTTCGGCAATCTCGCGAAGGCGGGCAACACCTTCGTCGTGCCGGCCAATCTCGCCGACCTGACGTCGATGATGGCGCTTGCCACGGATATTGCGAAGCGTAAAGGTGGAAGCGGTTCTGCGCCTGTGGCGTAGCTTTTTGGAACGCTGCAGCGGTGGCGTGGAATATTCCTTCACACGCCTGCGGCTACAGATTCAGGAACATTCCACGCCACCGCTGCAGCTTTGTGCCAGCCTTGCGATGGTCGAGCCGTTGCGGCTTTGGGCCCCTCCTGCAGACGATGCCCGGATGCGGCCCGGTTCACGTGGCGTAGTCAAATAGCACGCGATGCCCCGGTGCCGGTAAACGTTCCCGAATCTGTAGCCGAAGGCGTGTGAGGGAATGGTTACCGGCACCGGGGCATCGCTGCCCGGCACACGCTCAATCTCAAGCCTGGCGCCTCACCGACACCACATTCGGTAACTGTTCCAGCCGTGTGATCACGGTACTCAGCGTCGGCAGGTCCCTGATCTCGATGCTGATGCTCATGGCGACCTGCATCGATTTCTTGTCGGTGTGACTCTTCAGGTCGAGCACATTGGCGCCATCGTCGGCCAGTACCGACGAAATATCCCGAATCAGCCCGTTACGATCGAAGGCATGCAGCGTCAATTCCACCGGATAGACCTCGTCTTCGGAATTTCCCCAGCTGACTTCGACAATGCGTTCGGGGCTGCGCTTGTTGAGGCCCAGGAAATTGCCGCAATCCTGGCGGTGAATCGTGACGCCGCGGCCCTGCGTGATGTAGCCGGCGATGGCTTCCGGCGGTACCGGCCGACAGCAGCGGGCGAAATTGCACATCAGGTCCCCGACGCCGGTGACCGCAACGGCGTCGGCCTGCGCATCCTTCTTGCGCGACGTCCGTTTCGGTCGCGTGCGTTCCGGCAGTTGCGCACCGCGCATGTGCTGCAGCCCTGTGGGAATGGCCGCCGAGGTCAGGTCGCCGGCGCCGAGCGCAACGCAAAGCGCCTCGGTGTCCTTGTATTTGAGTTGCTTGGCAATGTCGTCGGTAGCGACGTCGCGGACATTGAGCCGCGCGAGCTCGCGATCGAGGATGTCGCGGCCCTGGCGCAGGTGCTGGTCGCGGTCCTGTTGCCGGAACCAGTTGCGCACCTTGGCGCGCGCCCGGGCGCCGGCCAGGTAGCCGAGTTTCGGGCTCAGCCAGTCGCGGCTTGGCTGCGACACGCTGCCGGTAATGATTTCTATCTGGTCGCCATTCTGCACTTTGTAGGTGAGCGGGACGATGCGGCCGTTGACCTTCGCGCCGCGGCAGCGGTGACCGACCTGCGTGTGCACGTGATAGGCGAAATCGAGCGGCGTCGCGGCGGCCGGTAGCTCCACGACGTCGCCTTTGGGGCTAACGGCATACACCCGATCCTCGAACAGGTCGTCGCGGATCTGGTCGAGCAGGTCGGCGTCGGTGTCGGTCGGCTCCAGCAATTGCCGCAGGAAACGGATCTTCTGGTCGAAGGCAGCCGGCTGCCCGCCACCTTCCTTGTAGCGCCAGTGCGCTGCAACGCCGAGTTCGGCGTGGCGATGCATCTCGTGGGAGCGTATCTGCACCTCAACCGTCTTGCCCTCGGGGCCGACGACCGCGGTATGCAGGGACTGGTAGTTGTTGTCTTTCGGGTTCGCAATGTAGTCGTCGAACTCGCCCGGGAGATACGACCAGAGCTTGTGGACACAGCCGAGTGCCGCGTAGCAGTTCTTGACGTCGTCGACGAGTATGCGCACCGCACGGATATCGTACAGCGACTCGATCCCCCGGCCCTTGCGCTGCATTTTGCGCCAGATGCTGTAGATGTGCTTTGGACGACCGGAAATCTCTGCGCGTATGCCCTCGGCCTCGAGATCCTGCTGCAATTCCTTCTTGAATGCGTCGATGAACTCGACCCGCTCGGTGCGTTTTTCCTTCAGTGTGCGCGCGATCTCGGCGTAGGTCGCGGGCTCGAGGTAACGAAAAGCGAGGTCCTCGAGTTCCCATTTGAGCTGCCAGACACCGAGCCGGTTGGCGAGGGCGGCATAGATCTCCCGGGTCTCCAGCGCCAGCGCCTGTTGTGCTGCAGGCGTCGCTTCCTTGGCATTGCGCAGGCGATAGAGCTGCTCGGCGATCCTGACGAGCACCAGGCGCACATCGGAGACGACGGCCAGGAGCATCTTGCGCAACGCTTCGGACTGTTGCACTGCGAGGGCCTCTCCCGGTTGCCAATGCTCGGGCAATGAGAAGCGGCCGAGTTCGTCCAATCCAATAATGAATCGAGATAAGCTGCTTAATTCTTTGTTTTCTAAGTATTTCTCATTGATAAACCCATCACGATACAGCGGGTAGGCGAGCACAGCGCCGAGCAGTTCCGGCGGCAACCCGAGTGGCGCGACGATGGCGGCAATCTGTTCGCCTTCGTCGATCGCGGTCGCGAGTCGCGGCTGGTCGGGCAGCGTCGCGAGGTAGTGCCGCGCCGTCTCGACGACGTCCGCTGCGGTGTCCGCTGCTACAGGATTTTCGACCTCTGACGCTGACATTAGCGGCGTGTCTCCGGAGTGCCTGTTGCCCAAATACCCGTTATCATACGCGCAGTTTCGGCGAGCTTAACTCGCCGAACTCGCAATTGGGCAAATTCAAGCAGGCAAGCATGGCAGGACATAGCAAGTGGGCGAATATCCAGCACCGCAAGGGCGCCCAGGACAAAAAGCGCGGCAAACTCTTCACGAAACTGATTCGCGAGATCACCGTGGCAGCCAGGATGGGCGGCGGCGATATCGATTCGAATCCCAGGCTCCGGCTTGCGGTCGACAAGGCCAAGGCCCAGAGCATGCCGAAGGACAACATCGATCGCGCCATCAAGCGCGGTTCCGGCGAGATGGACAGTGATGATTTCATGGAGATTCGCTACGAAGGCTACGGCCCCGGCGGTACGGCCGTGATGGTCGATTGCCTGACCGACAACCGGAATCGCACGGTGGCTGACGTGCGCCACGCATTTTCCAAGTTCGGCGGCAATCTCGGCGCCGACGGCTCGGTGAACTACCTGTTCAACGAGGTTGGCCAGTTGCTCTTTCCCCCGGGCACGGATGAACACGCGGTCATGGATGCGGCTATTCATGCCGGTGCCGAGGATGTCGTCACCGATACCGACGGTTCGATCGAGGTGCTGACGGATCCAGGCGATTTCGAAGCGGTCAGGGATGCTATGGTGGCAGCTGGCCTCGAGGCCGAGTCTGCAGAAATCACGATGCGCGCTTCCACGAATTCGGAGCTGGGCGTCCAGGAAGCCGCGTCGATGATCAAGATGCTGGAAATGCTCGAGGACCTCGACGATGTGCAGGACGTTTACAGCAATGCCGACATCAGCGAAGACATCCTGGCCCAGCTCTGAGACGGCCATTGAGCGACAGACGACGCATATTAGGAATCGATCCGGGCTCCCGGCTGACGGGCTTCGGTGTGCTCGATTTCGATGGTGACACGCCGACCTATGTCGCGAGTGGCACCGTCAAAAGCATGGACGGGGAGTTTGCCGAGCGCTTGCGGCAGATCTTCGATTCGGTGTCACGCATCGTTGCCGAGTATCGCCCCGACATCGTCGCGATCGAAAGCGTGTTCATGCACAAGAATGCCGGTAGCGCGCTGAAACTCGGCCATGCCCGCTCGGCAGCGCTGTGCGCGACCTTCGAATACGACGTGGAGGTCGTCGAGTATGCACCGCGGGCCATCAAGCAAGCGGTCGTCGGTACCGGCGCCGCGACGAAGGAGCAGGTGCAGCACATGGTGGTGTCGATATTGCAACTCGAAGGCTCGCCGGCACCGGATGCGGCGGATGCGCTGGCAGCTGCGCTTTGCCACGGCAACCAGCGCCGCCTGAACGCGCAGCTGGGTAACGCCAGAATCATTGCAGGGTCGCTGTGATCGGCTCACTGCGCGGCAGCCTGTCCTGGAAACAGGCACCGCACATCATTGTCGAGTGCAATGGTGTCGGGTACGAGGTGGAAACGCCGATGTCGACCTTCCTGGACCTGCCCCAGGTAGGCGAAGTCGTCTTTCTCTACACGCACATGCTGGTACGCGAAGATGCCCAGATCCTGTACGGTTTTGCCAGCACCGACGAGCGTACGCTGTTCAGGACACTGCTCAAGGTCAATCGTGTCGGCGCCAAGATGGCGCTCGGCGTGCTGTCAGCGATGACTGCGAGTGACTTTCGCCGTTGTGTCGAGTACGAGGACACGACGACGCTGGCGAAGATTCCGGGCGTCGGCAAGAAGACGGCTGAACGCCTGATCGTCGAGATGCGTGATCGTATCGACATCGTGCCGACCGGTGTCGGCGGCCGCGCGCCGGTATCCGCCGAAGCCAGCGCGCGCAGCGAGGCGTTCGATGCACTGGTCGCACTGGGTTACAAGGCCAACGAGGTCAACAAACTGCTCGGCAAGCTCGATACCGATGACAAGTCCGCGGAGGACATTTTACGCATGGCACTGAAGCAGGCAGCAAAGTAGATGGCCGGCATCGAACACGATCGCCTGACGAGCGCCGCGCCGGCGGCCGATGACGTCGTTTTCGACCGCGCCATCCGGCCGAAGAAGCTCGCCGACTATGTCGGGCAACCCGACGTCAAGAAACAGATGGGCGTGTTCATCGAGGCGGCGCGACGTCGCCGCGAGGCGCTGGATCACGTGCTGATCTTCGGCCCGCCGGGCCTCGGCAAGACGACTCTGGCGCACATCATCGCTCACGAGATGGGCGTCAACCTGCGGCAAACGTCAGGGCCGGTGTTGGAGCGCCCTGGCGATCTCGCGGCGATCCTGACCAATCTCGAACCGAACGACGTGCTGTTCGTCGATGAAATTCATCGCCTCAGTCCGGTCGTCGAGGAAGTGCTGTACCCGGCGCTCGAGGACTTCCAGCTCGACATCATGATAGGCGAGGGGCCCGCGGCCCGGTCGATCAAGCTGGACTTGCCGCCGTTTACGCTGGTTGGCGCGACGACCCGCGCGGGCCTGCTGACGTCGCCGCTGCGTGATCGATTCGGCATCGTCCAGCGCCTCGAGTTCTATACGACGGCGGATCTCGAGGCGATCGCGCGACGATCCGCCGGGATCCTGAATCTGCCAATAGAAGACGAGGGCGCGACGGCCATCGCGACGCGGTCCCGCGGCACACCGCGTATCGCCAACCGGCTGTTGCGCAGGGTGCGCGATTTTGCCGAAGTGGAAGGGGATGGCGTGGTAACCGCGACAGTCGCAATGGGCGCAATGGACGTTTTGCAGGTCGATCCGCACGGGTTCGACGCCATGGACCGGCGCCTGTTGCAGACGATTATCGAGAAATTCGACGGCGGCCCGGTCGGCATCGACAGCCTGGCGGCTGCAATTGGCGAGGAGCGCGGCACGATCGAGGACGTACTCGAGCCCTACCTGATCCAGCAGGGCTTTATGATGCGCACGGCGCGCGGGCGCGTTGCAACGAAGAACGCGTATCTGCACTTTGGCCTGACGCCGCGGCGTCCCGACGGCACGCAGGAGCTACCTTTTGGCAACGAGTAACGACAACGAACCCTTTGCCTGGCCCGTGCGCGTTTACTACGAGGATACGGACGCGCAGGGTGTCGTTTATTACGCGAACTATTTTCGCTTCATGGAGCGGGCGCGTACCGAGTGGCTGCGATCGCTCGGGGTCGATATGGTGGCGTTGCAGGCAGAGGAGCGCCGTATTTTCGTCGTCGCCGAGGTGCAGGTGCGCTTCCTGGCGCCGGCCAGGCTCAGCGATGAACTGACAGTCACGGCCCGGCTGGCCAGGCTGACCCGGGTCTCATTTGATATCGAGCAACAGATTTATCGGGGTAACGCCGACGGTGAGTTACTCATCAGCGGCATCGTGAAGGCGGCCTACCTGGACGCGGACACGATGCGGCCGAAACGCATTCCACCGTCACTATTTGGGGATGACACAACATGAGTGCAGATTTGTCCGTAATCGGACTGCTATTCGGTGCGAGCATACCGGTCCAGGTTGTCATGCTGCTCCTGGTCGGCGCCTCGCTGGTGTCCTGGAGCATTATTTTCACCAAGCGCCGCCTGATCCGCCGCACGACCAACGCGTCGGACGAATTCGAGGCGGCGTTCTGGTCCGGTGGCGACCTGAACACGCTCTACCAGGGCGCCAGCCACAAGAAGGGCGGCAGTATTGGCATGGCGCGCATCTTCGAGGCCGGGTTTCGCGAGTTCAATCGCGCCATGCAATCCGGCGGCAGCGGCGCCGACAAGATTGTCGAGGAATGCCGCCGCGCAATGCGGGTCGCGCAGATGCGCGAGGTCGACCGTCTCGAAATGAGCCTCGCAACGCTTGCGACGATCGGCTCGACCAGCCCTTACGTCGGCCTGTTCGGCACGGTCTGGGGCATCATGGTCGCGTTCATGGAGATCGGCAACCAGGCGACGGCGACGCTGGCCGTGGTCGCGCCGCCGATTGCCGAGGCACTGATCGCGACGGCAATGGGCCTGTTCGCAGCGATCCCGGCAGTTATCGCGTACAACCGCTACACCGACAAGGTCGTGCGGCTGGAATATCGCTACGACAGTTTCTCCGAGGAATTCTCGAGCATCCTCGAGCGCCACGCGCGCGCGAAGAAGGCCACTTGAGATGGCCACGCGACTGGAGAAAAAGCGCAGGCTCATGGGCGACATCAACGTCGTGCCCTACATCGACGTCATGCTGGTGCTGCTGGTCATCTTCATGGTGACGGCGCCGCTCCTGACTCAGGGCATCGAGGTCGAGTTGCCGAAAGCCAACGCGGAACCGATCGAGTCCGTGCCCGACCATGATCCTCTGGTGCTGAGCGTCGATGCTGCGGGCAATCTCTACCTGAACGCCGGAGACAACGAAGACCAGCCGCAGGCCGGCCAGGAGATCATCCGCCGCGTTAGCATCATTCTCGGCGAAAAGCCGCAGACCCCGGTTTTCGTCAAGGCTGATCGTGCGGTGGCCTACGGCAACGTTGTCGGCGCAATGGTCGTGCTGCAGCAGGCCGGCGCCAGCAACATCGGCTTTGTCACGGATCCGCTGGATACCTACCCGGTACCGGAGTAAGCAGCCGCCTGATGCGCGACAGCAGAAACATTATTCCGGTCAGCATGGCGATCCTGCTGCACGTCGGGCTGTTTGGTTCGATGATCGTGGCGTTCGAGTATTCGCGGCCGACGCCATTCACGCCGCTGGCGATCCAGGCGACTCTCGTCGAAGAGATTCCCGAGAACGCACCGCCGCCACCGGTCGTGGTGCCGGAACCCGAACCCGAGCCCGAACCGGTCATCGAGGCGCCCGAGCCGGAGCCGGACAACAGCGAGGAATTGCGCCGCCAGGCCGAGGAAGAAAAGCGGCAGCTCGATGCGTTGCTGGAACAGCAGCGCCTGGAAAAACTGAAGAAGCAGGAAGAGGAGCGCAAGCAGAAGGCCGAGGAAGAGGCCGAGCGCAAGAAGCGCGAAGAAGCGGAACTGGAGCGCAAGCGCGTCGAGGCGGAGAAAAAGCGCGAGGAAGAAGTCCGCCGGCAGCGCGAGGAAAACGAGCGTCTGCGGCGTGAACTCGAGGCGGAGCAGCGGCAGGCGGAAATCGATGCCGAGGCGCGGCGCTTCGAAGCCCGGAACTCGGCCGAAATGGCGGCCTACCAGTTTGCGATTGCGCAAAGAATACGCCGCAACTGGTCGGTTCCGGCGAGCGCAGGCCCGGAGACGCGCTGCACGGTGCACGTGACGCAGCTCCCCGGCGGTGACGTGGTCGGTGTGAATATCTCGAGCTGCAATGGCGATGAAGCAGTAGTACGCTCCGTCGAAGCGGCCATCCGGCGCAGCTCGCCGCTGCCCCAACCGTCGAATCCTGACCTGTTCGATCGCAATTTGACGTTAAACTTGACGCTCGAAAGAGAAAACTGAGGATATTGTGCTGAGTAAATCAAGAATATTGGCGATGCTGTGGCTGCTGGCCACCGGTATCGCGCACGCCGACCTTGTCATCGATGTGCAGGGCGTCGCCCAGCCAACACCGGTGGCGATCGTGCCGTTCGGCTGGCAGGGCAATGACGCCGAGATGCCGCTGGACGTGTCCGCGGTCATCATCAGCGACCTCAAGCGCAGCGGCCGTTTCGCGCCGATCGACGAGTCGAAGATGCTGCAGAAGCCGACGGATGGCGCGGACGTCGATTTCCAGGACTGGACCTTCCTCGGCGTCGAGGCAGTCGTGGTCGGCAAGGTCCAGCAGACCGGCGACAATGCCTACCAGCTGCAATTCCAGTTGTTCGATGTCTTCGGCCGCAAGCAGCTTGTCGGTTACCGCATGCCGGCCAGTCGCGGCACGATGCGGCAGGCTGCGCACCGCGCGGCAGACATGATTTACGAGAAGCTGACCGGCATCAAGGGCGTTTTCGGCACGCAGGTGGCGTATGTGACGGCCAGGGAGCGCGACGAAGGCCGGCTGTATACGCTGGTCGTGTCGGACCAGGATGGTGAAAACGAACACACGATCATGGAGAGTCTCGACCCGATCATGTCGCCGGCATGGTCTCCCGACAGCCGCCAGCTGGCGTACGTGTCGTTCGAGGGCAATCACTCGTCGATCTTCGTGCAGACGCTGCGCACCGGCAATCGTTTCCAGGTCTCGGGCGAACCCGGCATCAACGGGGCGCCGTCGTTTTCGCCCGACGGGCGGCAGCTGGTGGTGACGCTGAGCGGTGCGGACGGCAATCCGGATATCTATGTGCTGGACATCAATTCGAGGGAGACGCGGCGGCTGACGACGCACCGCGCTATCGATACAGAAGGCACCTGGTCACCGGATGGCAAATATATATACTTCACGTCCGACCGGGCGGGTGGCCCGCAGATATACCGGGTCGGCGTCAACGGGGGCACGCCGGAGCGCATTACGTTCGAAGGGAGCTATAATGCGCGGCCAAGGCTGTCTCCTGACGGCACGCGGCTGGCGATGGTGCACAATGACCGCGGCAATTACCGGATCGCGGTCATGGACCTGAAGAGCAAGGATCTGCTGGTAGTCTCGACAGGCCGCCAGGACGAGAGCCCGAGTTTCGCGCCAAACAGCGATATCCTGATTTACGCAACCAGGCAGGGACGCAACGGCGTGCTGGAAACGGTGTCGGCCGACGGACTGATCCGGCAGAAGATGGCCTCGGGCAGTGGCGGGGTCGATGTGCGGGAACCGGTCTGGTCGCCTTTTCCCCGGTACTAGTTGCAAGAATTGAGTTTAAGTAGTCAATACTACTTATTGTTTTTTAACGAATTAACTACCTCCTCTGGTAGCTTTTTTTAAGGACTTGAGATATGTCTTACATGAAACTGATCGGTGTTGGCCTCATCGCAGCGATGCTTGCCGGTTGCCCGAAAACCACGATTCCCGATCCTGAACCTACCGATACGACCTATCCGTCCGACAGCAGCAGTTCGTCGACCAGCGGTGCCGGCAGTTCGTCGCAGGGCGGTGGCGAGATGATCGATGACCCGTTTGCGGGCGAACTGGCGATGGTCGTCTACTTCGATTTCGATTCGTCCGAGGTGCGTCCGGAGGACCAGGATATCGTCGCGCGCCATGCCCAGGAACTGGCCAGCAATCCGACGATGTCGGTGCGGCTCGAAGGCAATACCGATGAGCGCGGTTCGCGTGAGTACAACATCGGCCTCGGTGAGCGCAGGGCACAGTCGGTTCGTCAGATGTTGATGATCCAGGGTGTGTCGGCGTCGCAGATTTCGACGGTCAGCTTTGGTGAGGAACGCCCGGCGGCCATGGGCACGACCGAAGCGGATTACGCGCTGAATCGTCGTGTCGAGTTCAAGTACACGAACTAGACGATGACCAGGCAAGCACACAACAAGGCGCTCTGGGTGCTCGCGCCGGCACTGGCCTTAAGCGGCTGCACGCTGTTCGAGACGGCGCCGGACGACCCGGTGATGGTCAAGCTCAACGACCTGGAAGCGCGCATGGCGACGCTGGAGCGCATCGTGCAGAACCAGAGCCTCGTCAACCTGACACAACAGGTGAACACGCTGGAGCGCCGGGACGACGTGCTCGAGGGCAAGGTCGAGGAGTTGCAGTACGAGAGCGAGTCGACGGCAGAGCGGCAGCGGCAGCTGTATGCGGATCTCGACGCGCGTATCCGGGAACTGGAGGCACAGGCGCAGGCGAGTCCGTCGGTGAACGTGCTCGATGGCGGCACGCTACCCCCCGGCCAGCTGCCGGTGCCGGGTGGCTCCGATCGCGACAATTACCAGGCAGCTTTCGAGTTGCTCAAGGCGCAGCGCTATGAACCGGCAGCGCTGGCGTTCGAGCAGTTCCTGGTCGCGTTCCCGGACAGCGAACTGGCCGACAATGCTCAGTACTGGCTGGCCGAAACGCAGTACGTCACGCAGAAGTTTGCTGCGGCGCTCGGGCTGTTCCAGACGGTGATCGACAAGTACCCGCAGTCCCGCAAGATCCCGGACGCGTTGTTGAAGATCGGTTACTGCAATTACGAATTGAAGAAATTCGATGCAGCGCGCCTGGCGCTGACCAAGGTCCAGACCGAGTATCCTGATACGACGGCTGCGCGACTGGCCGGACAGCGGCTCGCCCGGATGGACGAGGAAAACGTTTGACAGCAGAGGCCGCATCGATGTGGCCTGTGCTTGTTATTTGGGATTTATCCGGTATCATGCCGCCGCTATTCCGCGGGCTTCCCGGCCTGCGCGGACCCGGACGGGGCGTTAGCTCAGAGGTAGAGCATTCGGCTTTTAACCGACTGGTCGTAGGTTCGATCCCTACACGCCCCACCATTTTTCCCGCTGTATATTCCCCTCGCGCTTGATCGGCTAGAGCACCGGCTCCAGCGGTAGCATCCTGTTGAACCACATCTTCATCCGCTTGCCGCGGCTCACGACGAAATCCGGGTTGAACTCGTGGATCGTCCGCCAGCTGTTGCCGGGCAGGATGTCCCTCTCGATGCTGTTCGACAGTTGACGCGCAAGCACCTCGTTGTTGATCAGTGCACCGACCTCGGTATTCAGGTTGGCCGATCGCGGGTCGAGGTTGAAGGTGCCGATATAGATGATCCGCCCGTCGATGACGGCGCTCTTGGCATGCAGCGCGAAGATCGGGTCGTTCTCTGCAATGCGGGGAAAACGATCGATCAGCTGGTCGCGAATCTGCGGTTCCGGCTTGAACTCGTATAGTTCGACGCCCGCATCCAGCAACCCTTCGCGCTGGCTGTGGTAGCCGCTGAACGCCTGAATGTTATCGGTCGACGCCAGTGAGTTGGTCGAGATGCGGATCCGCACGCCGCGGCTGGCGAGCGCCGCAAACAGCTCGATACCACCCTCCGGCATGATCAGGTAGGGCGACTGAATCAGGATGGATTCCTCTGCATTGCGGATCGCATCGATCAGGCGGGTTGTCGATTCGCCGCCACCACGAAGCCCTTCATCGCCGGCATTCTTTCCCGGGATGTCGCTGATGAACGTGACATCGGCCCAGGTCATTGCAGCCAGCAGGTATGGAAACCACGCGTACGCGTTCTCGATGGCCTCGCGCACCTCAGGTTCGAAATTGGTCGGATCCGCGGCATAGGCATGCAGTTCTCGCGCACGTTCCGCCACGTCCTCGGGCGAAATTGCATCCAGCTCGTCGGCAAGTATGTCTTCGACCGGAATCGCGAATTCGCTGTTCCAGAACTCCTCGAAATTGTCGGTCATGGCTGCGACCGCTTTTCCCAGCAGCAACACGTCGCGATCACGGAAGTTGTACGCCTGATCGTAGTCGAAGTATTCGTCCGCCATGTTGCGGCCGCCGGTGATGCCGGCGACGTTGTCGAAAATGGCAGTCTTGTCGTGCATGCGCTGGTTGACGTCGCGAAATCCGGTCACTGCATTGACGAGCCGGCGCCACCAGCTCACGCCGACCGACAGGTTCGGGTTATAGATGCGGATCTCGGCATTGGGATGGGCGGACAGCAACAACAGGGTACGGCTTTCTGCGTCGACCAGCAGGTCGTCCACCAGCACACGGACCTTGACGCCGTTCTCGGCCGCGCTCAGCAGTTGCTCGGCGGCCAGGATCCCGATGTTGTCGGTACTCCAGATAAAGTACTGCACGTCGATCGAGCGCTTGGCATGCTGGGCCAGCCAGGCCCGCCCCAGCAGCGCTTCCTCGCCTTTTTCAAGAATATAGACGCCGGTATCGGTGGACATTCGTGCCACGCAATCGACACAATTTGCTGCAATCCATTCCGGGATGGACTGCGTGTACGCCGGGCCCGAGAGCAGAGCAAATGCCAACGCGACAGCGCCAGGTTTGAATGAAGCCAATGCGCCGTCCGTCCCTAACCGAGGTGAAACCAGCATAGTACAGGGCGGAGCAGCGCGTAACTAATTTCAAAAGAAACAGGCGACGGCGCTCGAGACTGCCGTTATCATGCAGCGTTTTGTGGTCAGGACCCCCGGGAAATTGGTCGAGAATCGCTGGAAAATCCATAAGTTCGGTGGCAGCAGCCTTGCTGATGCCGATTGCTTTCGCCGCGTAGCCGACATCCTGCTGGCGCTGCCGGAGCCGCGTATCGGCGTCGTCGTGTCCGCCATGGGCGGCATGACGGACGCATTGCTCAAACTGGCCGCGCTTGCCGAGCAGGATGACGACAGTTTTCTTCGCGAACTGGACGCGATCGGCGCGCGTTACGCTGCGACTGCGCGCGAATTGCTCAAGGGTGAGCGCTATGTCGCGGTGCTCGATGCGTGGGGCGCGGATGCGCAGGACATCAAGGACGTTCTGAAAGCCATCGCGCTGGTCAGGTCGGCGCCGCAACGCAGCCGGGACATTGTCGCCGGATTCGGCGAGATCTGGTCTGCGCGACTGATGGCGGCCTTCCTCGAGCAGGAAGACCCGGCCAGGGGCGGGTCGTGGGTGG
>Ga0210093_1000032_pt1 | contig 20194 bp, 12 predicted proteins | sample White_ThreeSqB_D_2_FD_185590 | JGI IMG/M metagenome (GOLD analysis project Ga0210093, IMG submission 185590) | Wetland microbial communities from the San Francisco Bay, California, USA, that impact long-term carbon sequestration -... | ecosystem: Environmental > Aquatic > Marine > Wetlands ... | reverse complement strand
GCTCGGTTTCCTGCACCTCCCGGCCGAATGGCGCGATGACGGCGCCCGCGATCCTGAAGCACATGAAACCGAATGGAATGCCGATGATCGTCAGGCACAAAAGGATGCCGCCGAGAACGTAGCCGAGGAAGATGACGAAACCGCCGAAGATGAAGAAAACGATGTTGCCGAGTAATGCCATGAGCGTTTCGCCTCCGGGCCTGGATGGTGCTTGCATGCGCAGAATCCCGATAATACCGCTAATCGCAAGGGATTCAGGTATGCTCAACGCCTGGTGAGGATCCGGACGACCCCGTGCCCGAAATTATTCCACTAGGCTGGTTCCATACGATCATGGGTGCAATAGCGATCGTCAGTGCGGTTGTTGCGCTCGTCCGCCACAAGGAAATCTCGCCGTACAAGCGATCCGGCCAGGTTTACGTGCTGGCGACGGCGATTACGGCCGGCACGGCACTCGCCATCTACCAGCATGGCGGATTCACGCCGGCACATACGCTGGCCATCCTGACGCTCATTGCGCTGGCTGTCGGCACCGTCGCGGCCACGACGACAGTCTTTGGCGGATGGTCGCCGTATGTTCACGCGGTGAGTTACTCGGCCACGATGTTGTTCCACAGCATTCCCGCGATTACAGACGGGCTTTTGCGGTTGCCCGTCGGAGACCCGGTTCTGCACTCGATCAATGATCCGGTGCTGAAACAGTGCTATCTCGGCCTGTTCGTCGTGTTTCTTGCCGGCGTCACCTGGCAGTTCCGTGTGATCCGCCAGCATCGTGTGAACCCGTAACAACCAGGCCGGTCCAACCCCGGTGCCGAGTTCCGGCAACCTTTCAGATTCGGAGTAGTTGAATGAATAGCAAGTTCTTATTGGTGCTGCTGACAGCATTGCTCGTCGTCTCCTGCAGCAGGGAGCCCGAGGTAACGCTTGTTTCCGGTGTCGACATCGATGCACTGGATCGCACGACGCGGCCGCAGGACGATTTCTACCAGTTTGCCAATGGCGGCTGGCTCGACAGCACCGAGATCCCCGACATCTACTCCGGGTATACCGTCTATCACGAAGTCAACGAGCGCGTTGAAGAGGCGCTGCGCGAGATTATCGAAAGTGCCGCAGCCGGCGACGCACCCGAAGGTACCGAGGCGCAGCAGGTCGGCGATCTCTACAGTACCTGGATGGACACAGAAACGATCAACGCGCTCGGCATCGAGCCGGTACAGGACCTGCTTGACGAGATCGCAGCCATCGATTCCGTTGACGAGCTGACCACCGTCATCGCGCAGCTCGCCCGGCTCGGCGTCGAGGTTCCGTACGGGACTTATGTCTACGCGGACCTGAAAGCATCGGACCGGTATGCCGTCTATGTCGGCCAGAGCGGTATCACGATGCCGAACCGGGACTATTACCTGCAGACCGATAACGAGAATTTTGCGAAGGCGCGCGAAGGGCTGCCGGTCTATATCAGCAACATGCTGGTCCGCGCAGGGATGGAAGAAGGAGCAGCTGCCGAAGCAGCGTCCAACATCTATGCGCTGGAGGCAGCCATCGCTGAAGCGCAGTGGGACTCGGTCAGCAATCGCGATCCGCAGCTTATCTACAATCCGTATGCGCTCGATGCGCTGCCGGAGCTGGGCGAGAACATGAATTGGCCGCAGGTCATCGACGTGCTCGGGCTCGGCGAGGCAGGACAGGTCATCATCACCCAGCCGAGTTATTTCGAGGCGCTGGACACGATTCTCGCCGAGATACCGCTCGAAACATGGAAGAACTACCTGACATTCCGGGTGCTCGATGCATCGGCGACGTTGCTGGATGAGACGACCGATACGATCGCGTTCAACTATCGCAATCGCATCCTGAACGGCCAGCAGGAGCAGCAGCCGCGCTGGAAACGGGGTATCGGCATGGTGAACGGGACGCTCGGGGAGGCAGTCGGCAAACTTTACGTCGCCGAGTATTTCCCGCCGGAAGCCAAGGCGAAGATGGAAGAACTCGTGCAGAACGTCATCGAGACGCTCGGGATCAGTATCGACGAACTCGACTGGATGACGGCGGATACGCGTGTCAAGGCGCGCGAGAAGCTTGCGAAATTCACACCGAAGATCGGTTACCCGGATGTCTGGGAGGATTACTCCAGCCTGCAGATCATTCCGGGGGACAACGTCGGCAACGTGCGCCGCGCGCAGGAGTGGTCCTACGAGCGGGACCTCGAGCGGCTGGGCGGACCGGTCGACAAGAACGAATGGCACATGAATCCGCAAACGGTCAATGCCTACTACAGCCCGACGCAGAACGAGATCGTATTTCCCGCGGCGCGCCTGCAGCCACCGTTCTTCCAGTTGAACTCCGACGACGCTATCAACTATGGCGCGGTCGGCGGTGTCATCGGGCACGAGATCAGCCACGGCTTCGACGACAAGGGCAGCCAGTTCGATGGTGACGGCAACCTGGCGAACTGGTGGACCGACGAAGATCGGGCCGCTTTTGACGCGCGCACCAGCGTGCTGGTCGAACAGTTCAACCAGTTCTCGCCGGTCGAGGGCATGACGATCAACGGCGAGCTGACACTCGGTGAGAACATCGGCGATCTCTCTGGCATCGCGATGGCATATCGTGCCTACATTCGCAGCCTGAATGGCGAGGAGCCCCCGGTCATCGACGGGTTTACCGGGCCACAGCGTTTCTTCATCGGCTACGCGATGTCGCGCAAGGGCAAGTACCAGGTGGAATCGGTGGTCAGCCGGCTGGCCTCCGATCCGCATTCGCCGCTGGAATTCCGCGTCAACGGTCCGTACCGGAACATCGACGCGTTCCACGAAGCTTTCGGCACGCAGGAAGGCGACGGCATGTGGCTGCCGCCCGAAGAGCGCGTCCATATTTGGTAAGCGCGGTCCGGGCGAGTACCATCGGCGGGAGTTAACCAGCAGGCGCGACGGGTATGACAGAGCCGGAGCATGATGCGATACCTGACGATGCCGCCGCGCGGCAGCGCGTGCTCGACGCGATCGACGCGCGCTCGGTCGCCGATTTTTCAGGTCTGCCCACGGCCGAACGTCGTTTGCCTGCCGAATTCCTGCAACAGCTGATTTCCGGATCGTACGGTGATCGTGGGGCGCTGTGTTGCCCCTTGAGGATTCGCGGTGCCGCGATCTCGGGGCCGTTGTTACCGCCAGCCGGAACTGCCAGCGGTGAACGTACCGCATTACAATTCTGGGCATGCCATTTCGATTCCCCGGTCGACTTGAGCGGCGCGAAGTTCCTGGTGCTGCGCTTTGTCGACTGCAGCCTGCCGGCGTTCATCGGCGCCAGCCTGAACGTCGCCGCCGACATCGATCTGTCGGGCTCGCACTTTTCGGGCATCAGCGACTACGAGTCCGAGCTGAGCCAGGTCGGCAGCTGCGCCATCCACCTGAGCAATGCGCGTGTCGGCGGCAAGCTCGACCTGTCGGCCACTGCGGCATCGCGTTTCGAGACGATGTGCATGGTGCGCCTCGACGGCGCCCGCATTGACGGTGATATCACGCTGACCGGTGCACTGCTCGACGGCGATGGTGCCGCGGCTTTGTCAGCACGCTCGATCACGGTCGGTGGCAACGTCAACCTGGGCCCCGAAGCGGGGCATCGCTTCGAGGCCAGGGGCGAAGTTGCTTTCGTCGCGGCGCAGATAACCGGCGACCTGATGTGTGATTCCGCACGGCTGTTGAACCCCGGCGGTCGCGCCCTGCACTGCGAGGACCTGCGGGTCGAGTCCGTATTCCTGACCCGGGATGATGAACTGGACCTGCCGTTCGAGGCCAGTGGCCGGCTGAATTTCCTGACAGCGGTCATCGACGGCAGCTTGTTCATGACTAACGCGCGCCTGGCGCCCGGCCCGGATTACCATGGCTTGCTGCAAAAAGGCGGTCCGATTGCGATCAACCTGCAGCAGGCACGCATCTCGAACGCGCTGGGACTCAATAACATCGGCGCGCTCGAAGATACTTCCAGGGCCGCATCGCTGGACGATCCGCGTACGCCGGTGCGCGGCTGGTTCCTGCTGACCGGCGCCGAGGTCAGTTCGATACTCGACAATATCGACACGGGCTGGCCGGCGGCCGGTTTCGTCGACCTGGACGGTGCTATCTACACACGCATCCGGAATATCGGTGCCGGTAGCCTGACAGCGAAACGCCTGCAGTGGTTGCGGCGCCAGTTTCCGGACGGCAAGCCGGACGCGGCAAGCTTTCGACCGCAGCCTTATGAGCAATTGAGCCACGTGCTACGCCAGCATGGCCTGGCCCGCGAGGCCAACGATATCGCCGTTGAAAAGATTCGCATGCGTCTCGCGGCGCGCGTCGACAAACCCTGGGCACGGATCTTCCCTCGCACCTTGATGCTGATCAGCCAGTACGGATACTCGACCAGCCGTGCGGTCATGTCATTCGTGATTTTCGTGCTGCTTGGCACTGCATTCTATGCCACCGCGGTATTCGGCTTCGGCCAGCCGTTCCTGCCGATCGAAAATGCGCCGGAACCGGTAACCTACCTGTTCGCGTTCGACCTGCTGCAGTACTCAACGGAGAAGGGCTGCCCCGGACTGGATGTCATGAGCTATGCTCTCGACGCCGCGCTGCCGGTGATCAACATCGGCCAGGATGCCTATTGCCGTTTTACGCCCGAAGGGCCGGGCCGCGGCTTCTGGCTGTTGCTGCACAGCTTGTACGTGATCACCGGCGCCGCACTGTCCGCGGTCGTCGTGCTGACGCTGACCGGCGTGTTGCGGCAGGACTGAGGCGTCACCGCCGATTTACTCCTGCACGGTAATCGTTGCGCCCTCGGCGGGCAGCCCGGTAACGGCAATTTCAGACTGGTCCGCTGTCCGGTCGATATCGATCGCGGTTACGGTCGCCGTAAACGTCGCGGTCGGGCCAGCGGCGGGCGGGCTGCCGGGATCGTCACTCGATGACGAACAAGCGGCCAGGAACAGCAGGAGCAGTGTGTAGGTTATCGACTGTCTGAAATGTCGCATCGCTGGTCCTCAGAAATCGTAGGTCACAAGTAACGTCGTCGTACCGAGCGGTATGACGTAGGAAGGCGACATCCTCAGCACCACGGTGCCGTCGTCCGCATCGTACGTGCCGCTACCGATCGCCGGTTCGTTATTGTCGACGCGCCGATTGTTATTGCTGTCGACGTATACCGTCACCGCCCTTATTTGCTTGGCGTCGTCGCCGCTGCCAGAAGCCTGCAGCGTGATGGCGTCGAGCTCGGCATCACCTGACTCAGTCTCGAGTTGCAGCGTTGCGACGACGACACCGGCCTCACCGACGCCGGCGTTGCGGTCAGCCATTGCCAGCGGCGTAACCGAGACCGCGACAGGGACGGCCAGGCCGCCCGGGTCGCGAATGCTGCCGTTGACCGTGCCGTCGGCATCGTTCGGCCCGCCGTCCTCGAGGCGAAGTTGTACGCAGCCGTCGCCAGGGCTGGTGCCGCTGTCATAACTGGTGTCGCCCGGTGATGGACATGCGCCACGACTGCCGCGGGCCGTCCAGATCTCGTTGTCGTCATCGACTACGAAGTCCTGCCAGTTGTTATTGATGTATTTTCGATAGCTCGATCCGGCAGGAATCGGACGCTCCAGCGGAATGACGACGAGGGCGGTACCGCCAGGTTCGACACCGAGGATTTCGAAGTCTGCAACCTTGTTCGGGTAACCGTTGTCGACGTCCTCGGCGATCGCCGACTCCGGGATGCCGGCGACGGCACCGTTCTGGAAGGCATATTCGCCAAGGCGGAGCGTCAGCCCGGGCTGCGTTTCGACGACGTAGGTGTCGTCGCCATAGGGCAGCACGTTGTCATTCGCCGTGGCGTCCAGGTAATCCGGGACGCGATCATTGTCGGCATCGCCGTATCCCTCCGTGGCATCGTCGATACCGTCGCCATCGCTATCGACACCCGCGAGCAGGGCGGGCGGTACGTCGAGTATCCTGAGCATCGCGTCCGCAGTGTTAGTCAAAGCCGGCACGCCGGAGTCAGTCACATTGACGCTGATGCGATAGAACCCGGCGTTGAGACTGACCGGGTCGATCGCGTATTCGGCATCGAGGGCATCGGCCGGATCGAAGGCACCGCTGTCGCTATTGCGCCAGTCGAAACCGTGCGTGTCGGAGTTGTTCGGATCCGCGACTATCGCAGTGACCGTGACCGGTCCATTCCCACGTACCGCCGTCGTCACGATGTGCCCTTGCTGGCGCATGACGATAGTCGCGACCGGTGCGCGATTGTTCTCGGCGATCGTGATCGTCTGCGTCGTTTGTGGGCCGGGGATCGCGTTGACGATGTCGGTAATCGTAACCGTGAAGGTCTCGGCCGGCTCGAATACCAGGTCCTTGACGATGCTCACCGGAATGCCGCCCGTAGTACCGGCGCCGATCATGACGGAACCGGCCGCAGCATCGTGGTCGTCCGGGTTGGTCGCGGTGCCCTCGACCGTGTAGTTGACCTGCACCGGGTAGTCTACCGCTGCTCCGTTGAGCATCAGGTCGAGGACGATGGTGTCGCCCTCGACAACGGTGCGATCGACGCCGAGGCTCACCTGCGGGATCACCCCGACGGACTGTACCTGCGTGGCCTCGTTGCCGGAGAAGTCTTTTGCCGACCATGTAGCGGGATTGTCACCTGGGGGATACGGGCCCGGATTGTCGACTGTCGGTGTCACCGGGCCATCCCGGGCATCGACCGCTGTCGCAGAGCCGATCGCAACGTCGGTAAACGGCCCGGTCGAGTCTTCGATGACAGCGGGTGGAATGACGAGCTCGGGCGGAACGTCATCCTCTTCGGCCGAGCCGCCGGCCTGGTATTCGTCCAGGTTAGGCAGGCCGTCACGGTCCCGATCCAGCATCGCGTCATCGACTGTCGGATCGAGGCTGTTCTGCACCTCCCAGCCATCGGGCATGCCGTCGCCGTCGGTATCGGCGACATTCGGATCGGTGCCGGCATCGAACTCGTCGCGATTGCTGAGGCCGTCGCCGTCCGGATCGCCGTCGCCATCACTGTCGTCGAGCGGGTCGAGACCGTTGTCGATTTCCCAGCCATCATAGGCGTTGTCGCCATCGGTATCGGCGTTGGCAGGATCGAGACGCCGGCCCAGCCATACTTCGTTTGCACCGTCGTTCGCCAGGAAGAAGTCGGTAAGGCCATCGCCGTCGAGATCGCCTGCGGCGAGCCCGAACGTCGTGCCGCCGCCGATGACGACACCGCTGTCGATCATCGTGCCGCCCTGGTTCAGCCAGATGCGGTTGTTCCCGGTGTTGGCGACGATGGCGTCGAGGTCGGCATCGGCATCCAGGTCCGTGAGTACGACGTCATTGCCCCCATCGTTGCCGACCCGCTGGCCGCTGTCTTCGAATACCAGGCCACCAGCGTTGAGCCAGATGCGGTCACCGGCGCCGAATACGACTTCGAATGCATCGAGATCGCCGTCGCCGTCGAGGTCACCGAGCGCTACTGCCGTACTGAACTCATTGCCCAGTTGTTGCCCGGTGTCGACATAGTCCTTGTAGGGCAGGATGTCGACCCCCCGGATCACCTGGTTGGGCTGGTCGCGATTGACGACGAAGACGTCGATGCGTGAGTCTCCGTCGAGATCACCGACCGCAATATCCTCGGTATTCGTCGTATCGGAATCCCCGACATAGTGCGGCTGCAGGTCGGGGAGAAGGAATGTGAATGCGCTGTCGGTTCCCCAGTTGCCGACGTACAGCCCGACAAGCCCGGCCTCCTCGAACAGGGCAACGGCGTCGCTGGTACCGGGGCCGAGGTCGAGGCCGCTGTTGGCGAACATGTCCTGGGAACCGTCGTCGCCCGAGTTCAGCCAGACGGTGTTCGACACATCGTAGTCAGGATGCGCGAGCACGATATCCGGGTCGCCGTCCTGGTCGATATCGCCGATAGCGACGTCAAGGGAGCCGAGTTCATTGAGCGTGCCGGTTTCGCTCTGGCTGAACCCACCGAAACCGTCGTTGAGCCAGATAATGGCCGCGCTGTCGCGATTGGCGACGACCGCATCCAGGTCGCCATCGGCATCCAGGTCACCGAGTGCGACGGCCTCGCTGATCGACGTGCCGAGTAACTGACCGGTATTCAACACCCCGATTACCTGGAGCTCGGCCGCGTCTGTAATGCCATCGTCATCGGTGTCGCTGCGGTGCGGGTCCGTGTCGTTCGCGAATTCCCTGAGGTTCACGAGGCCGTCACTGTCGGCGTCCAGGTCCGCGTCGTCCACCAACGGGTCGAGCTCGTTATCGATTTCCCAGTCGTCCGGCATGCCGTCACCATCGGAGTCGGCCAGCAGGGGATTGGTGAAGTAGGTCGCTATTTCTTCACCGTCACGCAGGCCGTCGCCGTCGGTATCGGCGTTGGTCGGGTCTGTGCCGAGTGTGGCTTCCGTTGCATCGTCCACCTGGTCGCGGTCGGTATCGGGGTCCAGCGGATCGGTACCCTGCGCGAGCTCCACGGCAGTGATTATCGTGTCGCCGTCCGGGTCGATTGACAGCGGCAATGACGCGGGCGCCTGTCCCAGGTCGAAACTGTTTTCGACGCCCCAGCACTTCAGGCTGCCTTCGTCGAACGCGCAACTGTGATGGCTGCCCGACGCGAGGCGTAGCGGATTCACCAGCGTGCCGGGTACGCTGGCCTGCCCGTTGGCGTCCAGTCCCCAGCACTCGGCCTGGTATTCGTCGGCGAACTCGGTGGTCAGTGCGCAGCTGTGGAAGCCACCGAGCGAAAGTTCGACAGTGCTGCTCGTGACCGGAACGGTGGGCGCCTGGCCGTCGTCGTCCAGGCCCCAGCAAATTCGCTGGTCGCCGTCCATCACGCAGCCGTGTTCGGAGCCCAGCGCCAGTGCGCCGGGAACGTTGCTCTGCAACGTCGGGATGTTGCCGTCGGCGTTGTCGTTCTGCCCCCAGCAGATGAGCGCCAGTCCGGCGGCGGTATCGTCAAGTACACAACTGCTGTTGCCACTGATGCTGGCCACCAGTCGCAACGGGCTCTCGAGTGCTGCCGGCGCTTCGCTGACCTGGCCCTCGACGTCCCGGCCCCAGCAAACCACGCCGACTTCGCCGCCGGGAGCGCGGTCGAGCGCGCAGGTGTGGTAGCCGCCCGCGGCAACCTGTTGCGGGTCGTTCAGCGGCGGCGGGCTGCTCTGGCTCTGGGTGTCATCACCCCAGCAGATCACCGAGCGGGAACCATCGGCGGCCACGTCGAGTGCACAGGCGTGGACGTAACCAACCGTAACCTCCAGCGGATCATTGAGGGCCGGAGGCGTCGCCTGGTTGAAGTCATCCCGGCCCCAGCACTCCACCCCGTCGTCCGTTATTGCGCAGCTCGTCAGGCCGCCGGCAGCGATCAGGTAATCGGGGAACAACGCGTTCCGCCCGGCAAGGTTTTCGAAACCGTCGCGCAGCCCGTCACGATCGGTATCACGCAGCAGGGGGGACGTTTTCGTCACGTTGACCTCGAAGCCATCGAACAGGCCGTCATCGTCGGTGTCAGCCTTGTCGAGGCGCGTACCGGCAATGAGTTCGTCGCCGTCGTCCAGCCCGTCATTGTCGGTGTCCGCAGATGCCGGGTCGCCATCATAAAGATGGACCTCGTCGCCGTCGGAGACCGTGTCGCCATCCGTGTCGGGGTTCAGGTGGTCACTCTGGTTGGCATATTCATCCCGGTCGCTGAGTCCGTCGCCATCGGGGTCGCCGCTGCTGTCGTCGACGAGCGGGTCGTAGCCGTTGTCGACTTCCCAGTTGTCGGGCAGGCCGTCTCCGTCGCTGTCTTCATTCGCCGGATTCGTCCCGTGGATGGCGACTTCGTCGCCATCCGATATGCCATCACCGTCACTATCGCTGGCGTTCGGGTTCGAGCCGTACAGGTTGATTTCGGCACCGTCGCTGATGCCATCGCCGTCGGAGTCGCTATCGATCGGCGACGTTTCGGCTTCCAGTTCCTGCGCGTTGGTGAGCCCGTCGCCGTCGTCATCGTCATCCGGGTTTTCAACGCCGTACGTGGCTTCGAAAATATTCGGCAAGCCGTCATCGTCCCGATCGAGGTTCGCGGCGAGTACCTGGATCGAGTTGTAGGCAAGGACTTCATCGCCGATGGCTGGAGAGTCCGTGGTTATGAGTGCCTCGAAATTTACCTCTGCGTCATACACGAGGACACCGGTGCCGCGCATGACCATGTCGACGATGGCCTCGGCACCATTGGCCAGCGTGCCCAGACTGCACTCGACAAGACCAGCGCCGATGACGCAGGCGCCGCTGGCTGTCGTCGCGCTGGCGACGACGGTTTGGGGCGGAATCTCGAACACTAGCTGTACGTTTGCAGCCGCCATGCCGACGACGGGCGCCATGGGCACGCCGTTGTTGATCTCTACCGTCGCGTCGAACAACAAGCCATCGACGATTTCCGAGTCCGAGAGCGTCATGCGGGCACCGATCGCGACCCTGTCTTCGACCTCGATCGTGACGCTGCTGCAGGACTCCAGGAGGCCTGCGTCGCGCATGCACATCTGAACCTGCTTGCTGCCGGTGCTGCTGTAAGTGTGGATGACATGCATCGGCGTCTCGCCGGCCGCCTCCATCGATTCGGCGCTGAACACGACGCCGGTCATGGTTGCCGTATCGTCAGACGAGTCGTTCGGTGTGCCGTTGTCGTCGAATACCGCCTCGCCGTTGCGATCGATCGTACCGTCACCCCAGTACACCGTCGCCTCGAACGCGCTGCCGAAGTCATCCCGCGCGGTACCACTGAGCTGGAACGGGAAGCCGGTACCAGCGATGCCGGGCGGCTCGATTTCGACAGTCGGTATGTCGTTGACCGCAATAACGCTGATCGGCACTTCTTCAGGTTCAGTCGGGCCATAGGGCTGCGGAATAACCGTGGCCCCGTCGACGGTCTCGTTTGTGAATGCGTCGCTGACCGAGAAGCTGAAGGTGTCCTGGCCAAAGAAGTCGGTGTCCGGCGTGTAGGTCCAGACGTCCATGCCGGCGTCAATCAAGGTATCACCAGCGTCGCCGCCGTGAACCAGCGTCCCGGACTGCGGGTACTGCACGATTTCGAAAGTCAGCGTGTCGAGACCATTGAAGTCTCGTTCGAACACGCCGTCCGGATCGGTCCCCTTGAGCAAGATGACAACGGAGCGGTCCTCGAGGACTTCGACCTCCTGTGCTTCGGCTTCGGGCTGCCGATAGTTGCGGGCGACATTGACTGTTGCGACGCCGATATTACTGTCGACGAGGCCATCGTTGACAGAGTAGGAAAAGCTGTCAGCCGCGCTGTGAAAGTTGAACTTCGAGACGTAGGTTACCGTCGCCGAATCACTGGTTACGTTCTTGAACGGCGAAGCGTCGAATACGTGGACAAAGTTCTCGGACTGGTCGACGACATAAAATTTCTGCGAATTGACCGACACGTGTTTCGGCGGCCCCATGTTGCCCAATACGAAACCGCCGTCGGTGTCTGCGTTGATGCCGTTGCCGGTTGAGGCGGCCTGGCCGGCGAAGGTTCCGTCGGTGTCGAAGCGTTGAATGCGTTGATTGCCATAATCGGCCACGTAGATGATGTCGTTCGGGTCGACTGCTATGTAGGACGGATTCAGGAACTGACCGATCTTGTCGCCACTTTCCACCCCGTCGCCGACGCTGCAGGTCGTATCCGTGCAACTGAAGCCCTTGCTGCGCTGGTTCTCATCGTCGCAGGCGAGGTTGGTGCTCGTCGTGCAGCGGCCCATCCAACCCACGTAATCGCCGCGTACCAGGTCGCCGTTGTCGTCGAAGTAGGATGGCGTGAACTTGTGGATGCGGTCGCAATTGTTGTCGACGACGTAGAGATTGCCGACCGAGTCGATCTCCATCGGATTGTCGAAGCTGCCGTTGGCGGCCTGGGTGCAGTTCTGGCCCATGAAGCCGGCGCCGCCTGTATCAATTAGCGGACCGAGCAATTTGCGTGCGTGCCGTGGCCCGCTCTCGTTATCGGGGTTCTCAAGGCGGAAGTCGAACAGGTCCACGCTGAAGCGCGTGCTGGCATACACGAGTTCGCGCTCTATGTCGGCGATCGCAAACGTCGGGTCTGCGCCGTCAGACATATCACCGTCGTTTATCGTGCCGAAGAACCCGCCGAAGCATGACGGTGGCGTGACTGTCTTGTCGGTCATCCCGACGGGGCAGCGTTGCAGCGACAACTGGCCCGCCTCGCTGCCGGTATTCGGATCGACGTAGTTTACGTATTCGTCGGCATCGATGCGCAGTGCAGCGACGTTGGCGTTGATACTGTCACCGCCCTGGGAAACGACGGTGTGCCCGAGGAACGCGTTGTCCGCGCGCCAGCGCGAGATACGCTGGTATATCTCGATGTCCGTATCTACGTCCGGGTCGCAGCGATAGTAGTGATCGAATATGAATTGCTCGCCGTTGTCCCGCACGTGTATGTACAGCGGGTCGAGTACGAAATCGATTGGTACGTCCTGGCCCTGGTTGCAGAACTCGTTATCCAGCCATGTGCTTCTCTGGCCGTCCCTGAGCGCCAATTCGTACTCTGCGCGGGTTGCGCCGTCGTCGTTCTGCGCATCGAAGTAGGCTTCCAGCCCGCCGACCTTGTCGGTCCGGAAATCGTCGATGAAAAACGGCAGCAACGGTGCGATGAACTCGCCAAACTCGGGTCGCTGTTCGATCCTGAACTCCAGCGGGTCACGCCGAAGTTCACCAGTCTCCGTAACCGGCAATTCGTCCGGGTCAAAGCCCTCGAGAACGAAGTCCACCTCGATCGAGGTAAGCGTATCCTTCGTGTAATTTTGCACGGTCGGAGCACTGTTTGTACCAGGCGTCTTGACGGTAACCAGCTGGTCGCCGGTCGCGACGTTCGGTGGTTCGCCATCGTCGGCGGCGGACCAGGTCACGATCGTGCGCGTATCCGGAGTGACGATTCCGTCGGTACTGGAAGTCGAGTTCGTGACCGTCGGGTGCAGGTCGCCGAGGTCGGACACCAGGGGTTGCCCCAGCGCTTCATTGTTCAGATCAATTGCGGTATCGCTCTCGAAGACCAGGCCGGGCGGCGGTACCAGTATCGGCGGCAAGGTGTCCGCGACCGTAACGATCTGCTGGTAAGTCGTCGAGTTGTAGGCGTCGTTGTCGGGCTGGCCATCGCCATCGTGATCGCTATTCGGGACGACCGGGCCATCGTCTCGCGCCGTCCAGGTGACGATCGTGTCGCCGATGGGAAGGAAGGTCGGCGCGTCATTGGTCAGGGTCACCGCTCCGTCACAGTTGTCGCTGGCTTCCACCGAGGCGTTCAGTTCGTCGAGGTAGCGAGAGGTGCGGGCGCCACCGGGGTCCGAGGCCTGGAAGACCGGGTTCGGATCGACCGGCGTGATCGTCGGCAGCGTCTCATCGTAGATGATCAGCCGCTGGTAGCGTGACCGGAACAGCGTGACGACCGGAAAGCCGAACCAGTCGGCAAGCTTGTTGGCGCCGAGGATGTCTACTGGCGGCAAACCGTATTTTTCGAGCTTTTTCAGCCGGCCCTTCATGCGCGTGACGACGCCGATACTCTCATCAAGCTGGGCTAGCTGCTTCTTGAGTACTTTGGTATTGCCGTGTGCATCCAGCAGATTGGCAGCGGTATCCGCGCGCCTTGCCTTCAGGCCGTCCAGGTGTTTCAGGAACTTGGTCTCCATCGCCATGAAAACCGCAGTCATCGCAAACGGAAAAGCCGTGTCCCATAGCGGGTACCACAGCGTCTCCGCACGCCATTCGATGTCGTGTACGCCGATCGGCACATCGATAGTCTGCGCGACCGGCGCAATCTCGAAAACCGGCAGCTCACCCGGTGTTCCGAAAGACACGCCGGCGAGCCGGTAGATGCCGGCGCTCGGACTGTGCACGCTCAGCCGGACGTCGGTGTTCAGGTGAACAACGTCGGGCGTGCCGAGCACCCCGAAAGATACGGGCGTCTGGTTGCCCGGGGCGCGTATGCGCACGCCGCCCAGCGTGCGGTAGAGGCCCAGCACATCCTCGTACTTGGTCATCGTCTGCGGCAGGTCGAACTGGAAATAGCACGCAGTATTGGCGCTGCGCGCGACGTCCGGCGGCGCGACCAGGTAGGGGCGTGCGAACTTCAGGGTGTTGTCGGTCGTCGTGCCAGCTATTTCGGCGGCGAAAGAAATCGTGGGCAGCGGCAGCATGCCGACCGGGATGCTGGCGAAGTTGACGCCATTCAGCGCGAAGTTTGCCACACGGGTGGCTACGTTCCGCCGCCGCAGCTGGTCTGCCGACAGCCCCAGTTCCCTGTCAAACTTTTGCATCTTGAAGAGGGGATCTTCGACCTGCTCGGGCTCTGATTGCGCTGACGCGTCGGGCGAAAGAAGGCACCACGCCAGCAACAGAAGCGATGCGAGCGGATTGTGGAGCCTGGGCTGCAACGTACTTCTCGTCATCGAGGTACCGCCATGCCCGGGGGATTAACCCGATGTCATTATTATTTTATTGCCTGATGGTCAGGCAAGCGCTTGACGTGCTGCCTCAATCTAGCACGCATCCCGGGCAGGTACGAATGACGTTATGTTATGGGGCACACCTGAAACATCCCAACGCTGCTATTTGCGCCAGCAGGCCCTCTCTTTCAAGAGGTGTCAATAACCGCTGACTGGAAATGCTCCGCGTCAGTCGTGCGTGAACCCGGCCGCCTCGTGACAGCCCTGGCATTGCGCGTCGATGCCTTCGGCCGCGAGGCGCGCCGACTCCAGGTTATCCGCGGCGCCAACTTCCGCCGCGGCTGCGCGCATTCCGTCGGCGTAGGGCTGTAGTTCCGGTGGCAGCCCGTCGACTGTGTCGTGCTGCGACAACCAGTACGCAGGTGTCCTCGCTGCTGCGAGGTCGCCCATTTCGAGGGCACTATTGAGGTCATCGACGTAATCCGCGTGTCGATGCATGTGTTCGATCAGAGCTTCATCGCGCCAGTCACTGGCCATTTCCGCAGCGGCTTCGTCCGCCATTTCGTCCGCGGGTTCGGGTGTAACCGGCTCCTGCTTCGAGCATGCGGATAGACCGAGCGCCAGTCCGATGAGTATCAGCGTTCGCAAATTCATAAATCCTCCCAAACCGTTTAGGGCGTGACCAAGCGCTCAAGGATAGACCGGGCGGTGCCTCGAGGCCAGTGTGGATACTACGTTCTAGAAGCCAAGTTGCTTGAGGGCCGCGGCAACCCGCGTACGCATCGGCTCCGACTGCATCGGGAATGCACCAAAGAAATCGGCACTTTTCAGGAGTGGGCTGCGCTTGCGCACGTCACTCGCCCATTCTTCGGCAGCGACACTGTTGCCGGCGAGTTGCTGCGCCGCCGCGGCAATCATTGCGATCAACACGTGCGCACCAGGCGATCTCGCGGCGCGCTCGGTCCAGGCAACGGCTTCGGCATCTTCGCCGCGAGCCATGTGCGTAAATCCCCGCGTGCCGAGCATGGCGTAATACAACGGGTCCAGCGGGCTCAGGCGCATCGCGCGGTCGACCTGTCCGCGGCCCTCCAGTTCGATACCGGCCAGTGTGTTGGTCCAGCCCAGCGCATAGATGCCCTGCGCGTAGTTCGGGCTCAACGAGGTCGCGCGTTCGAGCCAGGCTCGTGCCCGGTCGAGATCCTCCTCGAGCCAGTAGCTCCGGCCCATCGTGAAGTTGACGAACGGATCGAGTGGGTCGATGTCGATGCCGCGTTGTGCATAACTGCGCGCCAGCGAAATCTCGCCGGCGAGGTCGTCGGTCTGGCGCAGGAACGCGGTCTGGAAATGCACAAATGACATACCGGCATGCGCACGCGCAAAACCGGGGTCCAGGGCTACCGCACGTTCGAACAGCTCGGCGGCGCGCACGTTGTCGTTGCGTGTAAAGCGATACAGGTGCTGCAGGCCGACGTGGTATGCCGACCAGGCGTCGAGTTTTTCGGTTGCCGTCAGGCGTGCGCCTGTTGCTTCGTGCAGAGGAATCAGGATTTCAAGCGACGTCAGGATGCGGGACCGGATCTCCTCCCGCACCGCGTGCACGTCGTCGACAAACCCGGTGTAGCGCTCGCTCCAGACGACGTCACCGCCGCGCGTGTCGACCAGTTCGGTAGTCACCGCGAGCTTCTTTCCATTGATCTCGACAGTGCCCGCCAGGCAGTAGCCGACGCCGAGCAGGCGCCCGACCTCGCGCAGGTCGAGGTCCGCTTCGCGGAACCGGAATGACGAACCCCTGGCAATCACCAGCAACCAGCGCAGCCGCGCGAGCTCGGTGATCAATTCATGGGGCAGGCCATCCGCAATCGTCGCGTAAGGGCCCGCATCGCCGATCAACTGGAAGGGCAGCACGGCAATCGAGGGTTGCGTGCCGTGATCATCGGCCACACCGACCACGTCGGGTACATCGCCCTGAGTTGGCGTGTGCACTGTGGAGCTCGCAGCACGCACGTTGCCAACGAAGCGGAATCCCTTGCCGTGGACCGTGCGAATCAGTCGTTGTGCCTTGCCGTCATCGCCCAGCGCCTTGCGTGCGAGCTTGACCCGGCTTGCCAGCGCGGCGTCGGTGACGATGCGACCATCCCAGAGTTTCTCGAAGATCTCGTCCTTGGAAACTAGCCGCTCGCGGTGCTCCACCAGGTAGGCGACCAGCGCAAAGACCTGTGGCTCGAGCGGCCGCGGCTCGCCGTCCTCGCGAAGCTCGAAGCGTGCCATGTCGAGCTCAAAGTTACCGAACTGGTAAATCATGGCCGAGAGAATAGACCAGTTGACGGCTGTAGCCCAGAAATCACCATGAAATCTCCATATCGTCGACAAGTTTGCCCGGGCACGGGCGAGCACAATGCCTCCATTCGTGGTCGTCGAGCCACGAACCACACGAAGGAGGATAACAATGAAGCATCCGAGAGAAGATCTGCCCACTCGCCTCGAGGCCGGTGGCGTATGCATCCAGGCCGAGGACTGGGGCGATATCAACGTCGCCCGGATTCGCTTTCCGAAAGGCGCGGACGCCACGCCCCTGCTCGAGGGAATGCCGAACAATCTCTGCCAGTGCCCGCACTGGGGCACGGTGCTCAAGGGATCCATCAATGTGCGGTACGCGGACGGTACCGAGGAAAAAGTGGAGGCCGGTGAGGTCTACTACTGGCCGCCGGGTCATACCGTCTGGGTCGACGAAGACTACGAAGCGATCGAATTCAGCCCCAGCCACGCGATGGGTGAGGTAATCGATCATCTCAAATCCAAAATGTCTGCTTAAAGGAGAATGAAATGCCACTCGTAACTATTGACGTCATCAAGAACGTATTTACACCCGACCAGAAAGAAGAACTGATCCAGAAAGTCACCGAAGCCATGATTGAGGTAGAAGGCGAGAACATGCGCCCCGTCACCTGGGTTCGAATCAAGGAATTCGAAGGCGGCGACTGGGCGATCGGTGGTCAGCCACTGTCAGCCGCGGACGTGCAGGCATTGGCCAGGGGCAAGGCGGCTTAAGCAAGCTGCCTGGCAGAACAAGATCCCGGGCCGGGTGCCCTGTCGGGCATTCGGCGCCGGGATTTTTTCGTCTCAACAGCGCGCCGGTTGTCACAGCCATGCCGCATGGCCCATGATGAAACAACAGTTTGGACACCAGGAACCGGGGGTAGAGACGCATGCGCGAGCCGCAGCTGACACGACTGTCAATCCTTCTTTTTTTGCTGGTTGCGCCACCGGCGCTCGCGAGCTACGGCATGTCCGTCGATCGCCACCAGATGATAGGTTGTCGGGACGACTCAATGGTGCAGGGCGAGCAGGGCGATTAGCAGGAACACCAGCGGAAATGCCCATCGCGTGATTCTCGTCAGTCGGGTGGCATCATCTTCCCTGCCGAGGTGGACCCAGCGGGTTGCCAGTACCGTTACCCCGAGTGACAGCATGACCAACAGCGTCGACTGCATTACGAACAGGTCCGCACGCGTCAGGTAATCAATTTGCGGCAGGCTCAGGCGAACGCTGACACCGAGTGCAATCAGGGAAAACACCGTCGCCGTCGTCAGGCTGATGCGGGCGGGAACGATGTCCGGCCGGAGCCAGTGAGCCGCCCATGCCATGAACAGGATCAGCGTCATGGGTATGGCAAGCGTCAGGACATGAAATTTCGCATTTCGCTCGGCCCGTATATTAAAGGTCAGCATCGTGCGGCCGTCGCCATCCTCGCTGAGCCGGAATTCGGAGAAGGCAGGGTCCTGGATATCGAAATGCCAGCTGTCGGCACTGAAGTCCTGCGGGTTGCCGATGATTGTCGTGTCTTTTGAGAAAGCGAGTTCCGATGGCGGGTAGCGATAGGAAACGATATTGATATCGAGCAGCTGTGTGTCGAATGGAAAGTCATGCAGCTCCAGGTCGACTGCCAGCGGACCGCTGATGCGTTGCCTGACCAGGACGTTGCCCTGCCCATCGACCGTGGCAACCTGCGGCAGCATCAATGACAGTCCGCGATCATTGACGATCGTCAGGCCGGGAGTCCAGATTGCGTCCAGCGGGACGTTGCGCACGCCGTTTGTCAATCCGGAGCCGGGGTTCACCGCGAGCCGGGAATCTGTCCAGCGGAGTTCGAAATAGGCATCGATATTGAATCGTTGTGCCCTGTCATCGACGGCATCGATATCCAGCAGTCCGAAGCGTACGCCAATCTCGACGGGTGGGCCGCCGGCGTTGGGCCGCTCACCGAGCAACCGGGAATCCGGACTGTCCGCTGCGCTGCCTGCACTGCCTGTCAGCATCACCAGGATAGCGGCGAAACGGATCAGCAAGATGCGCGCCGGATGGAGTCTGTGCCTGTCCACTGCCGCGGTCACTCAGCTTGCGGGGGCGGCTGTCGCTTGCTGGTCGACGTAAATCAATTCGTCGACCGGAAAGTCCAGGCCCCTGGCTTTTTCAATAAGCTTTGCGAGAACCCCGGGATCGAGTTGGGGTGAACGCGAAAGGATCCACAGGTATTTCCGGTTGGGGCCGGCGACCAGCGAGTACTGGTAGTCCTGCTTGTCGAGCGCGATGATGTTGTAACCGCCGTAGAACGGCCCGAAGAAAGAAACTTTCAACTGCCCGACATCCGCGTCGCCGACAAAATAAGCCTTGCCCGTTGCCTCGCTCCACTTATCCTTCGGTTCGTTGTAACCGCGGTTGATGACGTGAACACCCCCATCGTCGCGCATGCTGTAATTAGCGGTGACATTGCTGAGACCACGCTCGAAACTGTGATCGAGTCGCGCGATCTCGTACCAGGTGCCGAGATACCGATCGAGTTGGAAGCCGTCGACGGCGCTGGCGCCATCGGGGAGCCCGACGCAGCCACCCACGCTTACCGCGGTCAGCAGTGCCGCCGCGGTACTGGCCAGGCGCGCGCGAAGACCGCGCCTGCGTTCGTTGTCCTGCACGCTGTTCAAATGAGGATCTCCTTTTGCGATGATGGTGTCATGAAAAAAGTACTGTTGTATATCCCCATCGTGCTGAGTCTTGCGGTGCTCGGCGCGCATTTCATGCGCTATGGCAATTCGCCTGGCGTTTCCATAACAACGCTGCTGATCGCTTTGTTGTTCGTGCGCCGCGCTTGGGTAGCGCGCTTGCTACAGGTCGCGCTCATTCTAGGCGCGATAGAGTGGTTGCGCACCCTTTTCGATCTCGTACAGATGCGTGTCGCGATGGGCGAACCATTTGTGCGCATGGCCGTCATCCTGGGCATCGTTGCGGCGGTCACCGTTTGTTCGGCGTTACTGTTCCAGACGAGGACGCTCAGGAAAATCTATTGCCTGGATCGTGACGACTGATTTGGTCGGGCGCCCCGCAACCCCATCAGGACGGCATCGAGCAGGTCGAGCGGCAGGCTACGGCGTATCTGCCTGATAAGTGGCCTGCGAATTCTGCGTTTGGAAGCAGCGTGCGCGCGCAGATCCAGCGCCTGGTATGCGGCTGCATGTTCGGCGGCGCGTTCCTGCAATCCGTCGGGATCGACGAGCTCGTCGAAAAACCCGGCATTGGCCGCGGCGTCGACCGCGAAGAACTCCGACAACGTCACCGCGCGCTGGAACGCTGCTGGCGTAAGCCTGTGGCGCAACATCGCGGCCGCAACCCGGGGCATGGTCAACCCGATGGCGACTTCGTTGGCGGCAACCCGAAAATCGCCGCGGCTGCCGATCACGTAAT
>Ga0210093_1000030_pt1 | contig 21503 bp, 20 predicted proteins | sample White_ThreeSqB_D_2_FD_185590 | JGI IMG/M metagenome (GOLD analysis project Ga0210093, IMG submission 185590) | Wetland microbial communities from the San Francisco Bay, California, USA, that impact long-term carbon sequestration -... | ecosystem: Environmental > Aquatic > Marine > Wetlands ... | reverse complement strand
GCGGTTCGGGCGTAACCGCCTGTCACCTGGCAATTTCGGCGCTCCTGGCCGGTTATAACGAGCCGCGACTGTATGTGGGCTCCTGGAGCGAGTGGATCCGCGATCCGGGCCGGCCAATCGAGCGCGCTTGAGGCGCAAAATCGCCCTTGAAAGCTGCGGATTTGGCATCAACTTAATCTTCCATCCCGGCCAGGATCGGCGTCCGGCTGAAAGACCGACGCGCCGTAACGAACGCCATCGGAGCGCCATTCAGTGACTGTAAAAAAGATTATAAAACAGATAGTTATATTACTTACTTTAAGTAGTTTGGTATCATGTGCAGGGTCTGAAGAGCGCGCCGAAAGCACGGCCGGCGAGGGCGGTACCTGGGGTTCGGATTGCATCCACCGCCCAAGTATCCGAGGATACAGGGTTCTTGACGAGGCGAATCTGATTGTCGATGCCGGCAGCCGCAGTTACCACGTCGAATTGCAGCGCAGGGGGTTCGGATTGGGGTCGGCGTGGGGTATCCAGTTCGACTCGCCGACGAATCGAATTTGCCCTGGCTTCAGCGAAGTCGTGTTTGAGGGCCATTTGAGTGACGAGTCCGTTCGAATCAGCTCTATATGGGAACTGACGCCCGAGGACGAAGAAGCATTACTGATCCGGTTTGGCAAGAAAGAGCCGGAGATCAAACAAACACCGGCGCCGCAGGAAGTACCTGGCGCCGATGTAGAAGAGCTGGACCCGGCGGCAAGCGAGTAATCGCGGGTCGACCGGGTCACGCAATCCGCAATCTCCGTGCGGACCCGCCCGGTCAACTGAAAGGTTGGCCGGGTTTTTTAATGGTGTGTCCCTGCAGGTGGTGTTGACCATTGGAAGGTGCGCTTGAAAACATTCGAGTCCTGGACCTGAGCCGTGTGCTTGCAGGCCCGTGGGCAGGGCAGCTCCTGGGCGATTACGGTGCCGATGTCGTCAAGGTCGAGCGCCCCGGGAGTGGTGACGATACCCGGCAGTGGGGTCCGCCGTGGCTTGCCGGCAAGGACGGCGGTGAATCCGCGTACTTCCTGGCCGCTAACCGAAACAAGCGATCGATAACGGTCGATCTCGCGACAAGCGCGGGACAGCGTGTCATCCGGGATCTCGCCGGAACTGCGGATGTCTTGCTGGAAAATTTCCGTGTCGGCACATTGGCGAAGTACGGCCTGGCGCCGGAAGAGTTGCTGCAGCGGAACCCTGGCCTGATCCTGTGTTCGATTTCCGCCTATGGGCAGCACAGCGAGCGTGCCGGCGACCCGGGCTACGATGCAATGATCCAGGCCTCGGGTGGGCTGATGAGCATCACCGGCGCAGCTGATGAGGACGGTGGCAGTCCGCAAAAAGTCGGCGTTGCGATTGCCGACATCATGGCTGGAATGTATGCGGTGACTGCTGTCCTGGCAGCTCTGCAGGCGAGGGCACGTACCGGGCGCGGACAGCATATCGACGTGCCACTGTATGACAGCCAGGTGGCCTGGCTCGCAAACCAGAACATGAATTTCCTGATCGGGGGCAAGGTCCCGGGACGCCTCGGAACGGCGCATCCGAACCTCGTGCCATACCAGGCATTCCCGACGCGCGACGGCGACCTGATGCTGGCCGTCGGCAATGACCGTCAGTTCGCGGCATTGGCCGCTTGCCTCGGCTTGCCGGCGCTGGCGACTGACACGCGTTTTGCCCGTAACCGCGATCGTATTGCGAATCGCGCGGTGCTGGTCTCGCAGCTGGCCGACAGGTTCAGCAGTGAGTCCACGGCGTACTGGCTCGAGAAACTCGCGCATGCCGGCGTACCGGCCGGTCCGATCAACGACATCGGAGAAGTGCTTACCAATCGTCATGCCAGACAACGACAACTTGTGCGGCAACTGCAGAACGCTGCGGGCGACAGCGTGCCGACAGTCGCCAACCCGGTATCTTTCGAGGACACGCCGGTCCGGTATGACAGGGCGCCGCCACTGCTGGGCGAGCATACGGATGAGGTATTGCGTGAATGGTTGGGGTACTCTGCGGATCGCATTGCCGGGTTGCGCTCCGATTCGGCTATTTGAATTCCTGACCTGCCAGTAACTGACATGCACGCGCCTGTAAAGACCAGCACTTCCCTGCGCGAAGTTCGCTACGAGATCCGCGGCCAACTCGCAAATCGCGCCCTCGAACTCGAGAAGCGCGGCTACGAAATCATTTCGCTGAACATCGGCAACCCCGGCCTGTTCGGATTCCGGACACCCGAGACGATGCGCCTGGCGATGATCGAGAATCTCGCCCAGGCGGAACCGTACTGTCACCAGAAAGGCATCTTCCCGGCGCGTGAGGCCGTGGTCATGCAGCAGCAGAGTCGCGGCATCCTCGGGGTTACGGTCGATGAGGTGTTCATCGGCAACGGCGTCAGCGAGCTGATCGACCTTTCGTTGCGCGCGTTGCTGAATCCCGGCGACGAGGTGCTGATCCCGAGCCCGGACTATCCGCTGTGGAGCGCGGCTGTCGTTCTGAACGGCGGGGTCCCGCGGCATTACGAATGCGCGCGAGACAATGCCTTCCTGCCCGACGTCGCGACGATCGAGAGTCTCATCACCGACAGGACGCGGGCGATCGTCGTGATCAATCCGAATAACCCGAGTGGGGCCGTCTACGACCGGGGCACCCTGGAGGATATTGCGAACCTCGCGGAGCGCCACGGGCTGGTTGTAATGGCTGACGAAATTTACGACCAGATGGTCTATGACGATGCCAGCTTCATTCCGCTGGCAACGCTCGTGAAGGACACAGTCTGCCTGACGTACTCGGGCCTGTCGAAAATCTACCGGGCATGCGGTTATCGCGTTGGCTGGTGTGTCTTCAGCGGCGATCTCGACGCGGCAGCGCCGTACGTGCATGCCATGGAATTGCTCGCCGCACTGCGACTTTGCAGCAATGTACCCGCGCAGTGGGCGGTGCAAACGGCGCTCGGCGGCTTCCAGAGCATTGAGGACCTGGTGCGGCCCGGCGGGCGTCTGTACCAGTCACGCGCCGCCGTGATTGACCGGGTTTCGGCCAGTCCGTACCTCTCCATGCAACGGCCGATGGGGGCGATGTACGCTTTCATCCGGCTTGATCCGCGCATAGCGAAAGAGCTGGACGACCAGGCGTTTGCGCTCGAGTTGCTCGAGAATTACCACGTGCTCGTCGCGCCCGGCAGCAGTTTCAACACACCCTACAGGGACCATTTCCGGATCACGACCTTGCCGGACAACGAGACGCTCAACATCGTTTTCGATCGCGTGGAGTCCTGCCTGGCACAGCACGCCTGATCGATGTACGAGTGGCTCACCGGAGCGTTGCAGGACGAAGCGACCGTCATCACGGCGAACCGCCGGCTGGCGCGCGTGCTGTTGCAGGACCACTCGGCCCGCCAGCTCGCTTCCGGTGTCAACGCGTGGCGAAGCCCGGCGATCATGGCCTGGCCCGACTGGCTGGACGCACAGCTCCAAAGCGCGCGCGGTCAGCAATATTTGCCAACGCGGATCAACCAGCACCAGAGCCAGCTGCTGTGGGAGCGATGCCTCGCGAGGGAACTGGGCGAGCGCGTTACCGGGAAGGCACAGCTGGTGCGCCTTGCAAGGGAGACCTGGCAGCGGCTCGCTGACTGGGATGTATCCATCCAGGAAGTGGCGCGACGCGCGCAGAGCGACGACCAGCGCTTGTTTGTGGCCGCCGCCGGGCGCTACCTCGGGATCCTCGAGCGCGAGCGCTGGATCGATAACGCTGGCCTTGGGCACCTGGTCCTGCGACTCGCCAACGAGAACGCTGTCGACCTCGGGGGACATTACACGTTCGCCGGATTCGAACGACAGACGCCGCTGGTTGCCAAATGGCGTGAGGCACTGATCGCGCATGATTGCCGGGTCCAGGATGCGCCTGTTGGTGAGAGCGGCGCCGCGATAGCCTTGCAGGCTTGCAAGGACGCCGACGCCGAGTTGCGCGCCGCGGGCCGCTGGGCCCGCCGCATGCTCGAGGAGGATCCGGCGCGGCGAATCGCGATCGTGGTCAACCAGCTGGAGCAGAACGCGACGCGGGCAGCACGGCTCGTGCGCGAAGGTTTTGTGCCGGGCTGGCAGTGCGCGGCGGCGCGCGGACGGGATGCGGTCAATGTCTCCTACGGGCGCAGGCTGCTCGACTACCCGGCGGTAGGGATCGGGTTGCTATTGTTGCGCTGGCTGGTGCGCGACCTCAATGCGCTGGAAATCGGCCAGTTGCTGCGGTCGCCGTTACTCCTCGATACGGATACGGCCGGTCGCACCCGGCTGGAAATGCGACTGCGTATGCTCCCGGATCGTGCCTGGTCGCCATCGATGTTGAGTGCAGCACTGCGGGGCAAGGACGAATCCAGTGATGCCGCGGAGTGGCTCGGCCGGGTCGCAGGATTTACCAAGCTGCGTCGTGAATTGCCCCGCTCGCAGTCGCCGGCCGACTGGGCGATTTTCATCGATGCCGCGCTGGCAGCCTGGCAATGGCCTGGCGGAGGCACGCTAGACAGCAACGACTTCCAGGTCGTCAATCGCTGGCGCGACTTGTTGAACGACCTGGCGCGCATTGACCTGGTCAGCCCGCGGATGAACCTGGACACGGCCCTCAGCCGGCTTGAGACCATGGCGGCGGAGACCCTGTTCCAGCCGGAATCAGACGACGCGCGGTTGCAGGTGCTCGGACCTCTGGAAGCGTCCGGCGCGCGCTTCGATGCGCTCTGGATTACGGGACTGTCAGCAGCCGACTGGCCCCCGGCGGCAAATCCCTCGCCACTGGTGTCACGGCCACTACAGATAGAGCGCGGGATGCCGGATGCGGTGCCGGCGGACACCGTGGCCTACGCCGAGCGCGTTCTCAATGGACTCTGCGGTGCCGCTGATACCGTTGTGTGCAGCTACCCGGAAACAGCAGACGATGCCGCACAGGCGCCCAGCGAACTCCTTCTCAGGCTGCAGCCGGTCGTTGCAGCCGTGGCAGACGATCCGGGCTGGGGCGCGGCCGAATGGAGCGGTCGAAAAAATGTCGGCGTTGCCAACGACCGTGTTCCCCGGATTGCCGCCGGCGAAGACCTCGGTGGTGGCGCGGCCACGTTGCAACGGCAGATGACCGACCCGATTGCCGCATTCATCTGCGGCAGGCTCGGCATCAGGTTACTGCAACCGCAGGTAACGGGACTCCCACCTTTGCTGCGCGGCAACATCATTCACGACGCGCTGTTCAATCTATACAGGGACAAGCCGTCACGCGAAGAACTGGCAGCATGGACGTCGGAGCAGCTGGATGAACGCATCGCGCAAGCGCTCGATTTCGCATTTTCGCATCACGAGCGTTTTGCCGACCCGATTCTCAGGGCACTCCTGGTACTGGAGCGCGATCGCGTCGCGCCATTGTTACGCGGTTTTGTCGCGGCAGACTCCACGCGCGACGAGTTCATGGTCGTCGATCTCGAGCAGGCCATTGCTCTTGTCGAAGGTGAGGTCAGGTTGCAGCTCAGGGCGGACCGTATAGACGAGTTCGACGATGGTTCCCTGGCGATACTGGATTACAAAACCGGCGCCGCAAAAAAATTCCTGTTGGGCGATGGAGAGCCCCGCGATTTTCAACTTGTCGCGTACGCCTGTGCCAGCGACGCGCCGGTTGCGGCACTGGCGCTCGCCAATATCGATACCCGCGAGATCAGCTTCGACGGTATCGGCCGTGGGTTCTCCGCAAAAGTCGATCTTGCAGAGGCGCTGCCCGGTTGGCGTCGGCAGGTCGAAGACGCCTGCGCGGAACTTGCATTGGGCGACGTGCGCCTGAATCGTGAGCAAACAGTAGCTGATGCCCGCGAGCTGAATCTGCTGACGCGTTTTACCGAGTTGCGCCGTGACTATTGACGCTTCGCTGCTCGCCGATGACCTCGCTGCACGCGCGGCAGCACTCGACGTAACGCGGTCCTTCATCGTGCAGGCGCCGGCCGGTAGCGGCAAGACCGAGCTCCTGATCCAGCGCTACCTGAAGCTCTTGTCAGTCGTCGCGAACCCGGAAGAGGTGCTGGCAATTACGTTTACGCGCAAGGCCGCAGCGGAGATGCAGTTTCGTGTGCTCAGAGCGCTGCAACTGGCGCACCGCGGTGAGGCACCGGAGCAGGACCATCAGCGACTCACGGCCCAACTGGCTCACGGCGTATTGCGGCGTGACCGGGATCACGACTGGAACCTGCTTGCCAATCCCCGGCGCATGCGTATCCAGACTCTCGATTCGCTGAATGCATCGATCGCAAGGGCAAGGCCCCTGAGTGCCACAGAGAACACGGTGGGGATGCGCATTGTCGTCGATGCAGAGATGAAGTCGTTGCATCGACACGCGGCGCTCGCAACGCTGGACTGGCTGACCGAGAGCGGTCCGATGAGCGAGGCGACCCGGGTCGTGTTGCAGCACGTCGACAATAACACCGGTCTGTATGTCGATTACGTTGCGCAGATGCTGGCGACCCGCGACCAGTGGCTGCCGTTTATCGGCAGCGGGTTGCTGACAGCCGCGGAAGCGGCGGAGTTGCGCCGGCGCTTCGAGGAGAACCTGGAGTCCGCTGTGCGTGAGCACCTGCAGGATGTCGCGGATATGCTGCGACGCCAGGACGCCGCCGGCTGGGCCCACCTGTTTGGCTACGCCGCCGGCAATATTGCCGCTGAAAATGCCGACAACCCGATCAGCAGGCTTGCCGGCCTCGAGGAACTGCCTCCGGTTTCTACAGAGTCGCTGCCGTTGTGGCTGGGAGTTGCAGAGTTGCTGCTGACAAAGAGCGGCAGCGTGCGCAAGCAGGTAAACAAGGTCCAGGGGTTCCCGGCGGGCGATTCCGGCCAGAAAGAGACGATGAAAGCCGTGCTGCAGGAGCTTGCCGCTATGCCGCAGGCGGCAGAATTGCTGCACGGGATTAACTCGCTGCCACCATCGAGTTACAGCGACGAGCAATGGCATGTATTACTGGCGTTGTTTCGCCTGCTGCCGCTCGCAGTCAGCGAGCTGCGGCGCCTGTTCGGCGAGCAGGGCGTAGCCGACCACATCGAGGTTGCCCTCGCGGCCGACGGTGCACTCGGCACTGCGGCGGAACCCGGCGACATCGCGCTGCTGCTGGACCACCAGGTCAGGCACCTGCTGGTCGATGAGATGCAGGACACATCGAGCGCACAATACCGGATGCTCGAGGCGCTGACGCGCGGCTGGGAGCCTGGCGACGGGCGCAGCCTTTACTGCGTCGGGGACCCGATGCAATCCATCTACCGGTTTCGTAATGCGGAGGTTGGCCAGTTTCTGCTGGCGAAACGCTTCGGCATTGGCGAGGTCAGGCTCGAGCCCCTGGTTCTGCGCAGGAATTTCCGTTCCGGCGAACGCCTGGTCGAGTGGTTCAATGAAGTGTTCCCCGCGGTACTGGCGTCCGAGGACGATCCGTTTCGCGGGGCAATTGCCTACGAGTCGGCGGTGTCGGTTCCGCAGCAGGCCGGCGCCGGTCACTGCACCGTGCATCCTGTTTTCGGCGGCAACATCGAGCTGGAAGCGGCGGCAGGCCGCCGGATTATTGAGGCGACATTGGACGCTCATCCTGATGACAAGATGGCGGTGCTGGTGCGCAGTCGAACCCAGTTGCCCCAGCTGCTGGCCGAACTGCGACACGCGCGTATCCCGTATTCGGCGATCGACATCGATCGTCTCACCGATCTTCCGGAGATCATCGACGTACTCGCCCTGACGCGTGCAGCGGTCCACAGCGGTGACCGGCTCGCCTGGCTTGCGGTGCTGCGAGCGCCATGGATCGGGCTCGACTGGACCGACCTGCACGCGCTGGTCCTGCATGATCTGAAGTCCACCGTCTGGGAATTGCTCGCAGACCGGGACCGACTCGACAAACTGTCGGTGCACGGCCGGGACGCGATCGAGAGAGCGCGTCCGGTGCTTTCACGCCTGGTTGCGCCGCGGGTTTCGTCGGGCCTCCGGGATGTAGTGGAAAGTTGCTGGCTCGCACTGGGCGGACCTGCATTGCTCGGCGACGCGTTTGCAGTCGAAAACGTCTACCGGTATTTCGACGTTGTCGAGAAACACGAGCGTTACGGCTCGCTCGATGATGTTGCGGAGCTCGAGTCTCTGCTCGACCTGGAGCGTGTCTCCAGTGGTGGCGACGCGCGCCTGCAGATCATGACCATGCATCGGGCCAAAGGTCTCGAATTCGACCACGTGTTGCTGTACGGGCTTGGGCGAACACCGGGCAGCGGCGATCGTGGTGTGCTGTCCTGGTTCGACGTACCCGACGAACATGGCGAGGAACGCAAGATCATCAGTCCGGTCGGGCCGCGCGCCGATCTCGAACGCGACCCTGTACATCGCTTCATCGAGCTGCGCGAGGCAGGCAAGGACCGCCACGAGCAAGCGCGCCTGTTGTACGTTGCGTGTACCCGCGCTCGCAAGGGACTGCACCTTCTCGGACACACGGCGCTCGCGGCGGACGGGGAGTCGTTTCGGCCGGCAATCAAGGGCAGCCTGCTGCAGATGTTGTGGCCCGCGGTAGAACGAGACTATCTGCGGGCGTTCGAGAGGTACGAAGCACCGCCGACTGATGGTGGCGACCGGACGTGGATCGTGCCGCCACTCTGCCGGGTCGACCCCCCCTGGTCGCTGCCCGTTTTCGATGCCCCGCGCGGCCAGAAGGATGCATCGGTGCCGCAACCGCCGGCGGATCCGGTCTCGTTCTACTGGGTCGGTACCGCGGCGCGTATCGCCGGCACGATCGTACACCGGTGGTTGCAGGCAATGGCCGAAGGCCGCGCCCCGATGGACAGCGCAGGGAACCCGCTGTTTGGCGTCGTTACGCGGCGCTGGCTGCACGAGATGGGTATCGGCGACGACCAGCAGCCGGCAATCGCCGGACGGGTCGATGCCGCATTGCGTGCCGTTCTCGACGATGCCAGAGGACGGTGGATCCTGAGCGGTGACGGACAATCGGAACTCGGCCTGTCGGGCCTGTATGAAGGCCAGGTGGCATCGATCGTCATCGATCGTGTGCGCATCGACGACGACGGTACGCGCTGGATCATCGATTACAAGACCAGCGTGCACGAAGGCGGCGACCTGGCAGCATTCCTGCAGGCCGAGGCGACACGCTACAGCGAGCAGTTGCGCAAGTATGCGGGGATCTACGCGGACTGGTCAGGTTGCGCACCGCGCTGCGCATTGTACTTCCCGTTGCTCGGTGCTTTCGTCGAAGTGGACGTCTAGTTCCAGAGCAGGGGCAGGATGCCTTCGACGCGAATTTCTCGCTGGTTGCGATCGTTTTGTGGCAGGTAGGAAAGTTGCTGCCTCAGATTGTCCGGCGTTTGCGCTTTCTCAGCGAGGACGCCGGTCAGCTCGTAGGCACCGTCAAGCCCAATCTGCAGGCTGCCGGCAACGTCGACGACACCTGTGGTGTCCTCGATGCTCGCAGCAACGCCGTTATTCTGCGTGAAAAAGTCGACTTTGAAGCCGCCGAGAGAATTGGGGCCGATGGCCGGAATCCGCAACTCGGGAAATTCGACGGTACCGTCCAGGGCCACGAGGCGACCGTCTCGGAGTGCGACACGTTCCAGGCGAAAATGCGCGTCGCCTGCGACACCCTGCAGCCGGAACGGACGCTCGAGCATGTGCGTTGCGATCGATCCCGTGATGTCAGAAAGCTGTACTGCGCCGCCGAGGGAGACGCCGACATTGCCGTCTACGAAGCCGGCGACCGGCGTCGCTGCGACGTGAAAGACGGCCTCGCCGGTCAGTAATTGCAGCGGCCGGAGCTGCCAGCTCAGGTTACTGATATAAAATCCGGCGACATCGGCCTCGCGCGCCTTACCGTGCCAGATGCTGCCCTCGATGCCGCCCATCGTGAACAGTGGTGAGGCCGCCCATTGGTAAGCGACGCGTGCCGGGAACATGGCGACCACCGACACTGCGAGCGTCAGTATTGCGATCAGCAGCAATCCCCGTGCGCGCTTGATCAAAGACCGCGCTCCAACGTGAGCGAGGCATTGATGCGGCCGGGCCCAGCCTGGCTCGCATTGGACAGGCTGCCCGCCTGCACGTGCATGTCGTATTGCGCGCCCAGGTCGCCGAGCCAGAGAACGAGTTCGTCGAACGCCACGTTTTCGAATTCCACGCGGATGCCGTTCGTGCTGGTGGGCTGGCTGCGGCGTCGATACTGCTCCAGGCCGCGACTGCGTAATGTCTGGTCGACGATGACGATCGGCGACTGTGTTGCGTTCGCCGAGGGCAAACGTACCGTTTGGCCGCCGCTGGCGATCTTCGCTTTGAGCGGCCGCAATTCGGCCAGCGAGCGTTCCCAGTTGGCGACGCTGGTCGCCATTTGCCGGTGGGTCTTGTCGAGTGGTGCCCACATCAGGCCGTACACCAGCGCAACGAAAACGATGGCTGCGCCGGCGATCACGACGATGCGCTCGCGTTCCTGCAGGCTATCGAACCAGTCCTTCATGAGCCTGCCTCGCGAATCTGGATGCGACTGTTGATCTTGTCAGCAACCTGGTCTGTCGACTGGATCGACGCCTGGAACTGACCGGACGCACTGACCGCTTTCTGAATGCTGTCGAGAGTTGCGACATCCGGGGCCGTGATGCGGACGTCGACGACGCCGGCGCGGTAACTGATAGCCTCGACCACGGCACCGGAATTCGCGGCGATTGCAGCGCTGAGTTCACGCAAGGACGGCAGGAAAACCTGCGGGGCCGTCGCCGCGCCCAGGCTGCGCTTGATCGACGTGACCGCATTGACCGGATCGAGTACCTCCCGGTTTGCCCCGGGCTGGAACGTCGCGTACTCATTTGTGAACTGGTCACGCAGCGTGGCTTCCTCATTGCCCAGGCGATAGAGATCCACGCCTTTGGCCGCAAAGCCGACCACCAGCAGCGCGAGGAGCAGTGCCGCGGCAGTCCGCCATGGTCGTAGCCACGAGCCATAGTCGGCCTTGGGCCCGTAGCGCCCCTGCAGCAGGTTGACACCCGCTCCGCTGGCAACGGTGACGGCAAGTCTCGGCAGCGCGCCATCCGGCAACAGACTGATATCCACGCTGTTCAATTCGTGACGCAGCGCGATCCAGTCGTGGGAGAACCGTTCTTCGTCGGCAGCGTCGCAATAAACCACCAGGTGGCCCGCAACTTCCTCGTCGATACCATCGGTGCGCTCGTTCAGCAGGCCCGCCGCGACCAGGGTATCGCTGGGATTCACACCCTGCATGACGAACTCGATATCGGCCCCGTCGTTGAACATGACGTTGTCGCCATCGACCAGGATACTCAGTGTGCCGGAGACGCGAGCCAGTCCGTAGTTTTCCGGCACCAGTTTCCAGGGCTGGATGCCGGCCGCAGCCAGTTCCTCGAGCCATGCGTCGACTTTGCTGCGCGCGACGACCGCGACCGGTCGCAGCCCGCTTTCGCGCTGGTCGCCGGCTGCGAAATGCAATGTTTCGATATCCTCGGCCATTTGTTCTTCGAGCGCGAAGGGGAGTGCGGCCTGCAAGCGAGCACCGCCACGCACCGGGATAGAAACGGTCGTGGTCAGCGTTTCTGTTGCCGGAACCAGCACGATCACAGGGCGACCCTGAACCTCTGCGGCGGCAGCGGCGAGGTCGCCGGACGACGGCTGGCTGCGGCGCGTGCCACGATCGTCGACAATAATCCAGCTGGCAGGTTGGCCGGCCTCGACTGCCAGTCGAATGACAACAAACTCTGCCATATCAGATAGTTCCCAGGCTGCGCGAAATGGCTGTGACTTCGGGATTGGTTGGGTCCCGATACAGCACGGTGAAAAGGCTAATGCGAACCGTATCAATCTGAACGATGGCGTTCAATTGAAAATAGCTGGTCGTGTCCGAGATCCAGGGCTGCAGTGCCGGGTCTACCAGCGGTGCGAACACGGTTGCGAAGTCGGGAATACCGCCATCTTCGCGCAGGGTCACCAGTCCCTCGGCATCTCCCGGCGTGACGTTCGGCCCCAGCGACTGCAGCACCGGCACGGTGGCGGTATTGACATTGATTGCGGTGCGCTCCGGCAACGCCGTGATGTGCGGCAACAGTATCTCGTAACTGTCACGGTCCATGCCGTCCACGGCCGCCAGCTCGGTCACGCTGACCAGTGGCCGGTTGCTGGTGCGGTATGCGGGTGTCAGGCTGGAATACAGGGGGTCCTCGGCGCCATCGGGGATGTTTTCCTCCTGGTTGGCATCCACCCAGTCGGCTGTGACGCCGGCGAGGCGCGGATCGAGGCCGAGTGCGAGCAGCAGGCGCTCGAATTGCTCAAAAGAGGTCTGGTCGATCTCGCCGTCACTGTCCAGCAGGTTGTTGATGTTGAAGCGGCCCTGCAGGTCCGAGATGCGGCCGAGAATTTCTCCCTGGACGGCTTCGGAATCAATCGGCAGCGCCGGGATCTCGGTCGCCCAGATCTCGCCGAGATGGTCGGACTGGGTTTCCGTCTGGTCGGCTATCAGGATGCTGCGCACCCAGCCCTCCGAGCCGACGGCTACCTGGATGGCCTGGTCGCGGTAAAGCATGGCCATCGTGCGTCGCACGTCCAGGGCATTGTCCCAGGACAAGCCGGCCGCAAGGGAGCCGGCGAGGGCCGTGATCAGCATGGCCGTGATCAGGGCAACCCCGCGCCGCTGTAATCGCAGGATCATTCCGATACCTCGATGATGCGCGTCAGTTCGCCTTCGCCGACGAGACTCAGCGTGATCTGAACCGCGCGCGGCAGCAGCGCGGAGTTCGACGTCACCTGGACGCCGCGTGCCGGCCATTGGTCGGACCACTCGTTGTTGTCCTGCAGGAAGCGGAACGTCAGGCTGTCGACATCATCCAGCATCACGGTTGCGATCGGCGTATTGCTCGGTGTCCGATCGAGTACATTCCAGTGATAACGAATGAGTTCACCTTCTTCGATGCGCCAGGCTGTACGTTGCAGCGTACTGCGTGGCACGCCGGCAGAATTGGGCCAGCCGGCGTGTGTCAGCTGCAGCGCAAATTCGCCGGCGAAGTTCGATATCAGGGCCGGTTGCGCGTCTCCGTATTCATTGCGTATGGGCCGTGCAGACGCCTGCAACAATTCGGTGCTCAGAAATGTCATGGTGCGTTGCACCGCCTGCAGCCGCTCCATGCGGCTCGTGAGCATGTCGGCGTTGGATAATGTCTGGCCCAGCGCCATGTAGGACATCGCTGCCAGCACGCCGAACACGGCCATCGCGACCAGCACCTCGATCAGCGTGAACCCTTTGCGCCGTCGCTGCATCAGTTGACTGCTCCGCTGGAACGCATGCCGCGACCGCGGATGCGATTGCCGTTGCCGATCGGGATTGGTTCGCCGATGAATCCGGTAACGGTGCGCACGACGTAGTCGGTGCCAACGTAGGAAACCGATACATCGACGCGCATGAAATTCTCGACGCCGGTCTCCGAAACGACCGCGCGCCAGGCCCATTCGGAGTTGCCATACTCGACTTCACCGCTGGTCGTGCTCACCTCCGGAATTTCATTGGCAAGGCGCATCTCGGCGATCTTGTTTTGCGCGATCCAGCTTGCGTAGGTGCGATCGCGCATCGCGTTGGCGGCATCGATCATCTGGTTCATGCTGGCTGCAACCGCGGCCAGCGCAAATGCGACGATCGTCAGGGCAACCATTACCTCGATCAATGTGAAGCCCTGTTGCCGAATGACACGCATCTACAATTCTTCTTCGACGTCAAACTCGATATTGCCCAGTACGTCGCCCTGCATTGCCAACTGCGCATCCGGATTGAAACGGTGCACGCGGATTTCAAAAGCAGTCGCTTCACCACTTGCAAAGACGAAGAGATGTGGCAGGTAACTCTGGACTTTGGAGACGGGGTCTTTGTCGTCAGGATCATCGAATTCCGCGAGATCCTGGTTCAGCGTGATGCGCTTGTCATCGATATAGAGCTCGAACTCCATGCCCTCCGGCAAGGTGCGCTGGCGGAACAGGTCATCGCCCCTGATTTCACTCCATTGCTGTGTGAACGGATCGAATTCCACGAACCGGTAGGCGCTGGTCGTGAATTCCACGCCGAGCTCACGGCCCTGCATCAGGGCTTCGTCCCGGGCCACTTCGAGTAACGAGGCCAGTCGCTTGCGTTCTGTGTCGAGATCACGGTCATCGCCGACGATGCCGATCGACAACAGCGTCATTGATGCAATCGTCGCAACGATCACGACCACGACCAGAATCTCGATCAGCGTGAAGCCGCTTTCCTGTCTACAGGTTGCCATGGTCCAGGGTTTTTCCCGGGCGGCGCGGACCTAGTCCTCGTCCCAGTTACCAAGGTCGGCGTCGAGGCCTTCGCCGCCAGGCGCGCCATCACGGCCCAGCGTGTAGATGTCGATTTCGCCGTTGTTGCCGGGATTCAGGTACTGGTACGGGTTGCCCCACGGGTCCTTGGGCAGGCGGTCGAGGTAGCCGCCCGGTTTCCAGTTCCGAATCGTCGGGTCATTGGGCTTGACGACCAGCGCTTCGATGCCTTGCTCCGTCGTCGGGTACGCAAAATTATCGAGGCGATAGAATTTCATCGCGTTCTCGATGTTCGAGATCTCGGCCTTGGCCTTGGTAAGCTGCGCGTCATCGACGCGACCGATGACATTCGGCGCAACGATGGCGGCCAGAATGCCGATGATGATGACAACAACCATGATCTCGATCAGGGTAAAACCCTGCTGACGTGACACTGGCTGTTGTGCCCTGAATATCTTGCTCACTGCATTTGCTCCAGCGCGGCGACCAGAGGGTAAGCCGCTAAATTGACTCTTGATTGAGGTAAACGTCAGTATAGCAAACATGGGGTTACACAAAGACGGACTATTCTCCGGCAATCTGCTCCGGGCGGGCACCTGGGCATTGCCGGCGGGGCTCATTTGTATTGCCGTCCTGCTGCAATTGGGTGGCGACCCGGTGCGCCACTGGCTTGCCTGGAGTCGTGTCGACATCGGTGCCGGCGAAGCCTGGCGTCTGTTGTCCGGCCACGTCGTGCACCTCGGCTGGTCGCACCTGGTGCTGAATGCCGCCGGCCTGGCGCTGATCTGGGTGCTGGTCGGCGACACTTTTGACCCTGCAGGCTGGCTGGTGGTGGGTATATCGAGCATCGCCGCCATCGATCTCGGGTTCTGGCTGCTGAGCCCTAAGTTGTACTGGTATGTCGGCTTGTCCGGCATTCTGCATGGCCTGCTGGTCGCCGGCATAGCCATCGGCCTTGCGAGACACAGCAGGGAGAGCCAGGTGCTGGCGTTGCTGATCGCTGCCAAGCTCGTATGGGAACAGGTTTCGGGGCCGCTGCCGGGCTCTGAGGAGACCTCAGGAGGCGCTGTCATCGTTGATGCGCACCTGTACGGCAGTCTCGGGGGGCTGGCGGGCGCGTGGCTGGCTCGGCGTAGAGTCCGGCCAGACAGCCCGATATAATGCGCGGCCACTAAACCTGATTAGCGGAGACAACCTTGACGATCGCAATGGTATTTCCCGGGCAAGGCTCTCAGTCACAGGGTATGCAGGCCGCACTGGCCGACAGCTACCCGGTGATTCGGGAAACCTATGCAGAAGCGAGCGAGGTGCTGGGCTACGACCTCTGGCAGCTGGTGCAGGACGGGCCGGCGGAGAAGCTCGGCGAGACGGTCGTCACGCAGCCTGCGATGCTCGCGGCCGGCGTTGCGGCTTTCCGCGCCTGGGCGGCTGCCGGCGGGCCGGCACCGGCGATGATGGCCGGGCACAGCCTGGGCGAGTATTCGGCACTGGTTTGCGCGGGCGCCGTCGATTTTGACGACGCCGTCAAAGTCGTCAGGAAACGCGCGGAGCTGATGCAGGGGGCGGTCCCGGTTGGTGTCGGCGCAATGGCGGCGGTGCTCGGCCTGGACGACGCAGCGATAATCAAGGTTTGCGAAGAAGCTTCTGTCATTGGCATTGCCGAGCCGGTGAATTTCAATTCGCCTGGCCAGGTTGTCGTAGCAGGGCACGCAGACGCCGTCGATCGCGTCATCGCAAGGGCGAAGGAAGCCGGTGCGCGCCGTGCGATCAAATTGCCCGTCAGCGTACCATCGCATTCCTCGCTGATGATCACGGCCGGAGAAGCGCTGGCCGAATCGCTCGCCGCGACACCGTTCCGGCCACCGGCCATTCCGGTTATAGCTGCGACCGACGCGACGGCTTACACCGACGCCGACGACATCCGGGCGCGACTTGCGCGGCAGGTGCATGGGCCGGTGCAGTGGGTCGCGACCGTCGAAGCATTAATTGCTCGCGGTGCCACAACGATCATTGAGTGCGGCCCGGGCAAGGTGCTGAGCTCGCTGGTGCGCCGCATCGACAAGGGCACGCCGGTCGCGTGCCTCGAAACGCCCGAAAACCTGCAACAGGCTTTGCAGGCCTGATATCCGACACGCAAGGACATAATCATGGTTGAGCTTTTCAATAGTGCTGCGTTGAGCGGCGAACTGGCGCTGGTCACCGGCGCGTCTCGCGGCATCGGTGCGGCGATTGCCGCGTCGCTGGCCGCAGCCGGCGCGACAGTGGTCGGCACCGCAACGAGCCAGGCAGGTGCCGACAAGATCTCTGCAACGCTTGCGGGCAAGGGCAGGGGCATCGTGCTTGACGTCGCCGACAACGAGTCGGTGCAAACTGCGATCAAGGACGTCCTTGACAACGAAGGCAGCCCGACAATCCTGGTCAACAACGCCGGCATCACCCGCGACAATTTGCTGATGCGCATGAAAGAGTCGGAGTGGGACGACGTGATCTCGACCAACCTGTCAGGGATGTACCGCGTCAGCAAGGCATGCCTGCGCGGCATGATGAAAGCGAAGCATGGGCGCATCATCAACATCGCGTCGGTCATTGCCGTGATGGGCAATGCGGGGCAGTCAAATTACGGCGCCGCGAAAGCCGGCATGGTCGGCTTTTCGAAATCGCTGGCACGGGAAATCGGCTCGCGTGGCATCACGGTCAACGTCGTTGCGCCCGGGTTCATCGATACCGATATGACCAGTGCACTGTCGGAGGAGCAACGCGCGGGCATGCTGGCGCAGATCCCGCTGGGCCGCCTCGGTGACAGTGAAGATGTGGCCAATGCGGTGCTTTTCCTCGCCTCGGCGGGCGGCGCTTACATTACCGGCGAGACGTTGCACGTGAACGGTGGAATGCTGATGGACTAGACGTCTGGAATGAGTCCGAATGAGCCAGCGAAATTAATCGGTCCCAGCGAGTAGATTGCCATGGACTATTCACTTACAATAGCTCCCCACGAACGGGTAGCACCTTGTAATATCAATGACTTAGCGTGTTTTCGGGCGTGTATTTTGACCACTTTTGGCGCCGTTTGAGAGCCTTGTACGGGGGGATACGAACGGAGACACTAGCGCGGTCCGGGTCAGCCGCTAACGACATATGAGTCTTCTCAGGAGAAGCAACCACTATGAGCAGTATTGAAGAACAAGTTAAGAGCATTGTTGCGGAGCAACTCGGCGTCAAAGAAGACGAGGTAACGAACGATGCTTCTTTTGTCGAGGATCTCGGCGCTGATTCGCTGGATACGGTCGAATTGGTCATGGCGCTCGAAGAGGAATTCGAAACCGAAATTCCTGACGAGGAAGCCGAAAAGATTACGACCGTGCAGCAGGCAATCGACTTCGTAACCGCCCGCCAGAGCGACAGCTAAGCACCACAGGCGCGGCGTCTTGCGCCGCGCCTTTTTTCTTCCCGTTCTTGAAGGCAGTTCTGCCCGCTACCTACGGACACAGTATTGAGCAAACGACGCGTTGTTATTACCGGCATGGGCATCATCTCGCCGGTTGGCAGCCGCATCGAGGATGCGTGGCGTGCCGTTAAAGAGGGTGAATCCGGGATCTCCCTGATCGAGGACTTCGATACGAGCCAGTATTCGACTCGTATCGCCGGTACCGTCAAGGACTTCGATGTCGACAAGTACCTGTCGAAGAAAGAACAGCGCAAGAACGATCAGTTCATCCATTACGGCTATGCCGCCGCCATCGACGCAATCGCCGATGCGGGGCTCGAAATCACGGCAGAGAATGGCCACGAAATCGGCATCATGATGGGCGCCGGCATTGGTGGCATCAAATACATCGAAGACAATCTCCTCAAACTGGTCGAGGGCGGGCCCCGCAAGGTATCGCCGTTCTTCATTCCGGGCAGCATCATCAACATGACCTCGGGCCAGGTCAGCATCCTGCAGCACATCACCGGTCCCAATATTTCCGTCGTTACCGCCTGTGCGACATCGACCCACAGCATCGGGCTCGCAGCACGCAGTATCGAGCACGGTGATGCCGAGGTCATGCTTGCCGGTGGTTCGGAGTTCGCGGCGACGCCGCTCGCCATGGGCGGTTTCTGCGCCGCGCGCGCCATGTCGACGCGCAATGACGACCCGACCCGGGCGAGCCGCCCTTACGACATCGATCGCGACGGGTTCGTACTCAGCAACGGGGCCGGTTGCGTCGTGCTTGAGGAATACGAATATGCGAAAGCTCGTGGCGCACGCATTTACGGGGAAGTGATCGGCTTCGGCATGAGCGGCGACGCCTACCATATTACGTTGCCGCCAGCCGACGGCGAGGGCGCGCGCAAGTGCATGGTCGCAGCCATGCGAGATGCCGGCATCGACCCCGAGGATGTCGACTACCTGAACACCCATGGCACGTCCACGCCGGCAGGTGATATCGGCGAAACGGTCGGCATCAAGCGGGCTTTCGGCGATGCCGCGTACGACCTGATGATCAGTTCAACCAAATCCACGACCGGACATTTGCTCGGCGCGGCCGGTGTCGTCGAAGCGATCTTCTGCGTCATGGCGTTGCGGGACCAGGTCGTTCCGCCGACGATCAACCTCGACAACCAGGACCCGGAGTGCGACCTGGACTACACGCCCAACGTTGCCCGCGATGCGAAACTCCGCACCGTGATGTCGAATTCTTTCGGCTTCGGCGGTACCAACGGCAGTCTGATCTTTCGCGCGCTTGATTGAAGTCATCAGCGGGCGCGCGACGCCGGCGGAACTGCGGCGACTTCACCAGGCACATCCCGCTCGTTATCCATTCCTGTTGCAAAGCACCGCGCCCGGCAACGAGTTGGGGCGCTACGACATCCTGTTCGCGTTTCCGGGCGATTCGCTGGTTCTGGACAGGCGTGCCGGCGCGCCGTCCACGACTACCGCGGCCAACGGGTTTCTGCGATCTCTGGATGCATCCTGGACGGCGGCACGCGAGTCGGCCGGCTCCAGCGACTTGCCCTTTACCGGCGGCTGGTTCCTGTACCTCGGATACGAACTCGCCAGTGAGATCGAGCCGGCGCTGCAACTCGGGACGGACCCGTTGTTGCCAACCGCTTTCGCGACGCGCTGCCCGGCGGCACTCATCTACGATCATGCGCGTGCGACCTGCCAGTTCGTACACGAGGCGCATGACGAGAACGCCTGGCAGCAAGTCCTGCATGACCTTGCCGAGGCGCGTGAACCCCGCGAACAGGCCGCGGTAGCGGTATTGTCCGTCAGCGAAGAAGAAGCCGCTCGCTTTACGCAGGCTGTTGTTGCCGCGAAGGAGTACATTGCAGAAGGCGATGTGTACCAGGCCAACCTTTCTCGCGAGTGGCGCGCTCGCCTGGCGCCGGGGGTGGACGGCAATGCGGTGTATACGGCCCTGTGCGGGTCCAATCCCGCACCTTTTGCGGGTATCGCGCGCTGGCAGGACCTCGAGATCATTTCATCGTCACCGGAGCGGCTCCTGAGTATTCGTGACGGCGTCGCATCCACGCGACCGATAGCGGGCACCCGGCCGCGGTCTGCCGATGGCCGGATTGACGACGACCTGTCGGCCGAGTTACTCGCGCACCCGAAGGAAAGGGCGGAGCACATCATGCTGATCGACCTCGAACGCAATGATCTCGGGCGCGTGTGCGTGCCGGGCAGCGTCGAGGTCAACGAAATGATGGTGCTGGAGAGTTATGCTCATGTGCACCATATCGTCTCAAACATTCGCGGCAAGTTGCGGGATGACGTTACACCGGGGGCAGCAATTGCGGCCGTGTTTCCCGGTGGCACTATTACCGGTTGCCCCAAAGTGCGGTGCATGCAAATAATCGATGAGCTCGAGAGCGGCACGCGCGGCGCCTACACGGGCGCTTTCGGTTACCTGAACCTGAATGGTGACCTCGACCTGAACATTCTGATCCGGACGATTGTGAAACAGGGCGACAACGTGTCGTTTCGCGCAGGCTCGGGCATCGTGGCGGACTCCGAGCCGCTGGCGGAGCTGGAAGAAACGAGGGCCAAGGCAAAGGGCCTGCTGGGAGCCTTGTCGGCATGAGCGCCTGGTTCAGGGATGGTGTTGCCTGCGAGTCGATCCCGATCGACGATCGCGGTCTGCAGTATGGCGACGGCGTATTCGAGACTATCGCCATACGCGACGGCAGCCCGAGGCTGTGGCGCTACCATGTCGACCGCCTGGTCGAGGGGTGCAAGTGTCTCCGCATCACGCCGCCCGCGGAAACTGTGTTGCGCGGCTGGCTCGAGCATGCGCTGCGGTCCAGTGCTGCTGACGTCGCGGATTGCGTCGCAAAGATTATCGTCACCGCTGGCGTCTCCCAGCGTGGCTACGGCCGCCTCTCGCCGAGTGAAGCAAATACCCTTGTTGGCCTGTTCCCGACGATGCCCCTCGCCGCCGATGCATACAAAGACGGCGTCGAGACCATTCTTTGCAGGACGAGGCTTGCCTGTGGTTCTGCCACGGCCGGCTTCAAGACCCTGAACCGCATTGAACAGGTGCTGGCTCGTTCGGAGTGCCTCGCCGCGGGTGCCTTCGAGGGCCTGACGCTGGACGCGGATGAACGGCTAATCTGCGGTACCATGAGCAACGTGTTTATTGTGTCGAACAAAGTGTTGATCACGCCGTCTGTCGAGCGTTCTGGTGTTGCCGGCGTGATGCGGCGGCACGTCATCGATTGCCTCGAGGCCGCTGGAATTTCCGTGCAGATTGGCGACATCACGGAGCAGGAGTTCAACGCTGCTGATGAAGTGTTCCTCTGCAACAGCCAGTTCGGTGTGCTGCCCGTTCGCAGTTGCGGCGCGCACCAGTTCGGCGTCGGCGAGCTGACCCGCAGGGCCATGGCGTTGCTTGCCGGTAATGGCATCGGGGAGTGCGCGGTATGAACCGGTTACTGCGACTGGCAATTGTTGCGGTCGCCCTGTCGGTTGTTGCGGCCGCAGTTACCGCGTGGCAGGTGAACCGCTTCATGCACACCCCGGTTAACGTGCAGGACGATGCTGTCCCTTTTGCCATTGCACCCGGCAGTTCCTTTGCGACGGTTGCCCGTGACCTTCTCGAGCGGGGCATCATCAGCGATGACTTCCGGTACCGCCTGTACGCTCGATGGAGCGGCCAGGCCGGAGCGATCCATGCCGGTGAGTACATGATCAAGGCGGG
>Ga0210093_1000029_pt1 | contig 21788 bp, 17 predicted proteins | sample White_ThreeSqB_D_2_FD_185590 | JGI IMG/M metagenome (GOLD analysis project Ga0210093, IMG submission 185590) | Wetland microbial communities from the San Francisco Bay, California, USA, that impact long-term carbon sequestration -... | ecosystem: Environmental > Aquatic > Marine > Wetlands ... | reverse complement strand
TGACCAGGTAAATCAGGCCGACAAACGCGACCAGCATCGCACCCACGCCCAGCGCCACCTGCAGACCGGTCATCGCACCATTGCCGATGGCTTCGAAAATGTTGACGGGCCGCTCCTCGGCAACGACCTGCTCGGCCGGCGGCACATCGGGCTGCGGCTCCGTTTCCGGCATCATGATTTTCGCCATCATCAGGCCGCCGGGTGCGGCCATGAAACTCGCGGTAATCAGGTACTTCAGGTCGACACCCATTTGCGCGTACCCCATCATGACCGCGCCGGCGATCGTCGCACAACCACCGGTCATCACGGCAAACAACTCGGACTGGGTCATGCCGGCGAGGTAAGGTCGCACGACGAGTGGCGCGTCGGTGTGGCCGACGAAAATATTCGACACCGCGGATACCGATTCGGCATGGCTGGTCTGGAGCAGTTTGTGCAGCCAGCCGCCGAAAGTGCCGACCACTTTCTGCATGATGCCGAGGTAATACAGCACCGACATCAGCGCGGCGAAGAATACAATGACCGGCAACACGTTGAATGCGATCGTGAATCCGAGAGACTCCTCGATCCGCGTACCGAATACGAACGCGATGCCATTCTTGCCCTGGTCGATGACGAACTGCACGCCACGCACGACCTTGTCCAGCGCCCGGCTGCCCGCCGGTACATACAACACCAGTGCCGCCACCGCGGCCTGCAGCCCGAAAGCGATCAGGATCGTACGACGATTAATAGCGGCGCGATTCGTCGACAGCAAAAGCGCCAGCGCGAGGACCGTTACGATCCCGACAAGGCTCATCACAATTCAGGGTCTTCCGCAGCAGCTAGTGGTGTGGCGTCTCCGGCTCCATCGTACTGTCGCCGTAGTACTCAAGTCGCGTGTCCTCGATATAGATGCCTTCGAGAGACATCAGCCATATGAGCACGAGGATCGCGACAGGCGGGCCGAGGATAGCGATCTTCAGCGCCAGGCGTTCCCACTGCATGTGCATGAAGATCGCAACGATGAAGCCTGCTTTGACGAACATGAATACCAGGATCAGCGTCCAGCGGAGCGTACCCTGCAGGTGCAGGTAATCCACCATGTAGGAGAAAAAGCTGACTACGAATAAGAGCAGCCAAACCAGGTAGTAAACCTTCAGTGGATGCTGTTGTCCTTCTGCGGCCATTCGGGAAACTCCTGACGTCGCCTACCAGAGATAGAAGAATGCGAAAATGAATACCCAGACCAGGTCGACAAAGTGCCAGTACAGTCCGGCGATCTCGACGATCTCGTAATTGCCACCGCGCTTTTCATAGAAGCCGTTCTTTACGCGGAACGCAATGATCAGCAGGTATATGACACCGGCCGAGACATGCAGCCCGTGAAACCCGGTGATCATGAAGAAACTCGATCCGAACTGGGCGGCGCCGAAAGGATTGCCCCACGGGCGCACGCCTTCCGAGATCAGTTTGGTCCATTCGAAAGCCTGCATGCCGACGAATGACGCGCCGAGCACCGCGGTCGCAACCATCAGCCAGAAGGTCTTGTTGCGGTCTTTGCGGTAGCCCATGTTGACTGCCAGCGCCATCGTGCCCGAAGACGTGATCAGGATGAACGTCATGATGGCGATCAGCACGAGAGGTATCGAATGCCCGAAGATCGTCAGCGCGAAGACTTCGCTCGGCAACGGCCATGGGTCGGTCGTAGCAATGCGCACCGACATGTAACCGACGAGGAAGCAGCTGAAGATGAACGTGTCGCTGAGCAGGAAGATCCACATCATGGCCTTGCCCCAGGGCACGCCGAATACCTGCTTGTCCCGCGACCAGTCGTCTACGACACCCTCGGTGCCGCCCGCTTCCATTGCATCATTTGCTACCGCTTCAGACATGAGGACCCCTTAGGTCGATAACAGCAAGCCGAACAACACCAGCCAGACCAACAGCAGGAAGTGCCAGTAAATCGTGCACAACTCGATGCTGCGACGTGTCAGCGCAGCATCGCCGCGATCGAGCATGACGCGGGTCGTCGCACGCGCCCAGACGACCATGCCGCCGATGATGTGCACAGCATGAGCACCGGTCAGAAAATAGAAAAAGGCGTTCGCCGGGTTGCTCGTCATGAACTGGCCGCTTTGCTCCAGCTGTTGCCAGGCAAGCAGCTGGCCCGCAATGAACGCCGCTGTCAGCACGCCGGTCAGCACGAGACCCGGCTTCAGCGCAGCATCGCGGCCCTTGATTGCAGCGTTGCGTGTCCACTGGAACACCAGGCTGGCAGCCACCAGCAGGCCGGTATTCACCCACAACAGGCGTGGCTCGGTCATCGGCACCCAGTCGCCGAGTTCCATGCGCAGCGAATAGGCGCTGATGATCAGCGCGAAGAATGACGTAATGACCGCCAGCAGCGTCAACAACGCGATGAGTCGCGAATTTGTGCCCAGCGGGCCGTGATGCGCGGTGTCGCTGACGACTTCCGCCACCCAGGGCGCCGTATTGAACGACTGCTTCAGCAGCCAGCCGAGGAATGTGGCCAGGATAACCGCCAGGAAGATGAGCGCGATTTCCATCAGTGCTCCTCGACCCCGTGCGACCGTCCGGCCGGCGCTATGTCGGTCGACACGTTCTGCGGTATGTAGTCGTCCTCGTAGCCCGGCACGCTGTAGTCATACGCCCAGCGATATACCACGGGCAGGTCGTGACCCCAGTTGCCGTGCTTCGGCGGGTGATCCGGCGTCTGCCATTCGAGCGTCGTCGCATGCCACGGGTTGGGGTCCGACTTGGGTCCTCGGGTCAGGCTCCAGATCATGTTGACGAAAAACAGGATCTGCGTCGCAGCCACGAATAGTGCCGACATCGTAATCCAGGCATTCAGATCCTGCGCGGAGTCCGGCAGGAACTCGGTGTTGCCCATCGCAAAGTAACGCCGCGGAACACCGGCGAAACCGAGGTAGTGCATCGGCAGGTAAATCGAATAGGTGCCGAGGAATGTCATCCAGAAGTGCCACTTGCCGAGGGTCTCGTTGTACATCCTGCCGGTGATCTTCGGCCACCAGTGATAGATCGCGCCGAACACGACGAGAATCGGTGACACGCCCATCACCATGTGGAAATGCGCAACGACGAAGTAGGTATCGGACAGCGGCAGGTCGATCGTGACGTTGCCGAGGAACAGGCCCGTCAGTCCGCCATGGATGAAGGTGAAGACGAAGCCGATCGCGAACAGCATCGGCACCCGGAGGTGGATATTGCCCTCCCACAGCGTCAGGACCCAGTTGTAGACCTTGATGGCGGTCGGCACCGCGATGATCAGCGTCGTTGTCGCAAAGAAGAACCCGAAGTAGGGATTCATGCCGCTGACATACATGTGATGCGCCCAGACCACGAAGCTGAGACCGCCGATAGCGATGATGGCCCAGACCATCATGCGATAACCGAAAATGTTCTTGCGCGCGTGCGTGCTGAGGAGATCGGAGACGATACCGAATGCCGGCAGCGCGACGATGTAGACCTCGGGGTGACCGAAAAACCAGAAAAGATGCTGGAACAGGATCGGGCTGCCACCGGTGTAGCCGGGATCACTGCCCATCGAACTGATCGCCGGCATGAAGAAGCTCGTATACAGCGTCTTGTCGAACAGCATCATGATCGCACTGACGAGCAAGGCCGGGAATGCGAGCAGGCCCAGAACAGTGGCGATGAAGATCCCCCAGACGGACAACGGCATGCGCATCAGGGTCATGCCCTTGCAGCGGGCCTGCAGCACCGTCGTCACGTAGTTGAGACCGCCCATCGTAAACGCGACGATGAACACGGCGAGTGACACCAGCATCAGGATGATACCGACATCGATTCCGGGTGTGCCGGGCATGATGGCCTGCGGCGGATACAGCGTCCAGCCGGCGCCGGTCGAACCACCCGGCACGAAGAAACTGACCACGAGGATGATGACGGACAGCAGGTAGACCCAGTAGCTCAGCATGTTCATGTACGGGAACACCATGTCCCGCGAGCCGCACATCAGCGGAATCAGGTAATTGCCGAAACCGCCGAGGAACAACGCCGTCAGCAGGTAGATCACCATGATCATGCCGTGCATCGTGATGAACTGGTAATAGTTCTCCGGATTGATGAACGAGAACTGGTCCGGGAACCCGAGCTGCAGGCGCATCATCGCAGACAGGCCGAGCGCGATGAGGCCGACGAAAATCGCCGTTATCCCGTACTGGACCGCGATGACCTTGTGGTCCTGGCTCCAGACGTACTTGGTGATGAACGTTTGCGGATCGTGGTGCTCCTGCTCGTGATCACGATCTGCGATTGCAACGTATGCCATCCGGTTTCCCCTGTCCTGTATCCGGCCGCTACTCGCCGGCGACCTGTAATGTATTCATATAGGCGATCACGTCTTTAACCGCCTGCTCGCTTTGGAGCGTGTCGGCCATGAAGCCCATCTGCATGCCGTAGTAATCCCCGAGGTGCGCGCCGCGTATCTCGTCCTTGAAGTATTGCAACTGCCGCGCCATGTACCAGTCGGACATGCCTGCGGTGCGCGGCGCATTTAGCGCCTGCACGCCCATGCCATCCTTGCCATGACAGTAGGCACAGACGTTGTAAAGCTTCTGACCGGCAGCGACATTGCCGTCGATGGTCGGCTCCGCCGGCGTATCCGGCAGCGTGCCGATATAAGCCACGACATTGTCGACCGCCTGTTCGTTGGCCAGCGTCGCAACCATGCCGACCATTTGCTGGCCGTAGGTGTCGCCCGCGTGCGTGCCCCGCAAGCCGTTCTTGTATTTCATGATCTGGCGCTTCAGGTACCAGGCGCTTTGCCCGGCAAGTTTCGGCGCGTTCATGGCCGGCAGCCCCTCGCCCTGCGCACCGTGGCACGACGCGCATACCGCATAGTTCGCGGCGCCGACGGTCGCGTTGCCGGGCGGCGTGTTGTTGAGCTCCTCGAACGTAGGCTGGGCGGCCAGCCAGGTCTCGTAATCGGCGCCCTCGGCGACGATAACCGCACCACGCATCGTGTGATGCGCCACGCCGCAAAGCTCCTCGCAAAGAATCTCGAAGCGCCCGGTCTTGGTCGGCGTCAGCCACAGGAACGTGTTCATGCCGGGCACGAGATCCATCTTGACGCGGAATTGCGCAACGGCGAAGTCATGCAATACGTCCTTCGAGCGCAGAAGGAACTTGACCGGCATGTTGAGAGGAATATGAACTTCGGGGTTGTAAACCAGCACGTCGTCATGGCTGTTCGGGTCGTCCGGATCCAGGCCGAAGGGGTTGGCGTCGCTGATACGCTCCGCGTCAACTTCGCCGAACTTGCCGTCCTCGCCAGGCATGCGGAACGTCCAGTGCCACTGCTGCCCCACTGCCTCGACCACGTGGGCTTCGTCCGGCACGTCGACGAACTTCGCCCAGACGAACAGTCCGGGCGTCAGCATCGCCGCGACACCGACCGCCGTCAGCGCGGTCAGCCACGTTTCGAGCTTCTTGTTCTCCGGCTCATAGGTCGCGCGAGCGCCTTTCTTGTGGCGAAAGCGGATCACGCAATATGCCATGAACAGGTTGACGGCCACGAACACGAACCCGGTGACGTACAGCGTAATGTCGACGGTGAAGTCCACCATGCCCCAGTTGGACGCGAGATCGGTGAAGGTCCAGGGGCTTAACAGGTGAAACAGAAGCGAGCCGACGACGAGCAGAATCAAGACAACAGCTAAAGGCATACTTAATGCATCCTTTGTTGTTCATTATGTTTATCCCGGAAACGATTCGCCCGTGACCGGTCTTTTTATCTTGTTCAGTTCGCGTTGTGGCTGGTGGTGCGATCCTCGCTTGCAGGTTATGTCTCGGTATCTCTATGTTGCGCTGGTGGTTTTTGATACCGGCGAACTGACCCCGCTGCTCAGGATAGTGGAATCAGTAGGTATTTTCCACAGGTTCAAAAACCGATATCCTGCTTGACTTTCTCTTCCGCCTTTTTGAGGTCCGCCTGCAAGTCATCGAGTTCCTTTTGCAGGGGGCTGGTCAGCATTGCCGATTCCACTTTCCAGTCGATGTCGGGCACTACCGCAACCAGGTCGACCGCCTGGCCGGTTTCGACCGGCACCGGCGCCGGCGCCCGCCAGTTGACGACAGCAACCAGGGCCGCTGCCGCCGCGACGCCCGCTATCGTGCTGGCCCACCAGAATGACGCAGAGGGGCCCGGCCGGACCGCCCTCTCGGGCAATGGTTCGACGGCGTGCAAAGACGCCGTGATACGACGATCGAGTTCGTCGGAGACCACGACCTGAATGTTGTCCGCATCGTCGCGGAGTCGTCGGGTTAACTTATCCATAGGCTTCACTCTCACTCACGGCGCGGTTCATCTCCTCGTCGAGTACGCGCCGTCCTCTCATCAGGTTTACTTTCGTCCAGGAGGCCGACCGGTCCAGTGCACTCGCAATATCGTTGACCGACATGTCCTCGGCATACCGCAGCCACATCGCAGCAAACACCTCGTCATTGAGCAGACGCCGCGCGCTCACCCAGAGGTTCTCGGTTTCCGCATCAGCGATGCACTGCAGCAGCGGATCGCTGTCTTCGTCGCAAACTTCGCTGAATGGCACGACGTCGCTGGTCCTCGCTTTCGCCGCATTGCGGATGGCGATGCGATACAGCCAGGTGCTGAATCGCCAGCGTGGATCGTACGATCCGATATACCGAAACGCACTGATCAACGTGTCCTGCAGCGCGTCCTCGGCGTCGGCAAAATTCATCGAGCGCGTCAGCAGGAAGCGCAGCAAGCGCTCCCGGTAACTGTGCACGAGATCCGAAAACGCACTTACGGACCCGGCTTGTGCAGCGACAATCAGTTGTCGTTCGTCAATCACTGAGTGTGCGGACAACCAGATCGGAATCGATTGCCATCGAGATACTGAGACTGTTGCCCTTGGCTTCCACCCTGGCGGTCTGCAGGACCGCTTTGGCGTCGGCATCCATCTCGTCGTTGAAGGCCATCAGGCTGATCAGTCCCCGGACGACGCTCGCCAGCGACTCGGCCATGTCGGGTTCCGTCGTGATCAGCTTGGCTTCCAGCGCCAGCTTGTCGGCGACGGCCGCGACGAGGAACGCCACTTGCTCGGTATTGCGCAGGATATTGGACTGCCAGCCCGAGTCGCCGTCATCCTCGATGGAGGCGGTATTCATGCCGGCCTGCAACAGCGTCTTCTCGGCCGTCAGCACCAGCATGGCCCCGTTGTGGCCATTGCTGCCCGGAATCCTGCCTTTGTTCGCCAGCAGACCCTGCATTTGCGCCTCGCTGCCGGTGATCAGGATTTTCCGGTCGAGCGCGAGGCTGACCCAGGCCTCGTCTTCGAGCGATTCGATATCGATCTCGATCCTGTCGCTGTCGTACGCGTACTCGCTGCTGTCCTCGACGCCGGCAAAATGATAGTAGGTCTTGCCGGATGCCTTCAGCGGACTCAGATCACCTTCGGCGGCGATGATGGTCATGATCTTGTCTTTGGTCGCCTGGCTGAAGTTGCCCTCCAGCAATACGACGGGGCCCAGATTCGCCACCGAGTACGCGGTCAGCCGATCCAGTTCCTTGTTGAGGTCGATGCCCGCGTCTTCTTCGACCTCGTCGAATACCTCTCCCTGGAGCCACAGATAGACGCCCTTCCCGGGACCGTCACCCTTCATCTGGTTGAAGTCGACATGGACATACCAGGCCGCATCCGCCGGCAAATCGGCCGCATGGGCGGCCGGCAGCAACAGCAGGATGGACAGCATCCCGGCGAGCAAATTCTTCAGGTTACGCATCGATTGACCCTTTGTCGGTGTTGTCATACCGGCTTATAGGGCCGATCTGGCATTTTGGTTACACTCCGGGCGAAATTTTCTTGCGACTCGTCAACCAGCTGACTCCGAAGGTCAGGACCATGCCCGCAACGAATCCGGGAATTGCCTCGTACAGGCCGTGGTAATCGGCCTTGAAGAAAGCAAGCCAGATCACGCTGGTGAGAAAACCACCGAGCATCCCGGACAGCACGCCCTCCCAGGTAACGCGCTTGTAGTAGAGAATGCCGATGATTGCCGGACCGAATGCGGAGCCAAGACCGGACCACGACGCCAGCACGAAATGGAAAATCACGCGCGGCTCCTGGATGCCGAGGACCACGGCGATCGCGCCGATGACGATCGTGACGTACTTGCCGAGACGCGACAGCCGTTCGTCGTCATCCTGGCTGCCCATGATCCTCTGGTAGGTATCACGGACGACAGCGGACGATGCCAGCAACAGCAGCGAATCCACGGTCGACATGATCGCCGACAGCACGACCACGAGCAGCATGCCGGCGATCACCGGTGGAAACAGGTTGTTCGAGAGCACCGGGAAAATAGTCTCGCTGTCTTCGAGACCCGGGAACAGGGCACGTCCCGCGACCCCCGCCGTTACCGCGCCGGCCGTAAAGAACAGCAATACGACGACCGACACGATACGTGCTTTCCGGATCTCGCCGTCGTCGCGCGCTGACATGTAGCGAATCAGCAATTGCGGCACGCCGAGGAACGGCAGCCCGATCGCAACGAAACTCGCAACGCCGACCCAGGTGCTGCCATTCGCGAAACTGAACATGTCGAGCAAGCCGGGATCCTGTAATGCCAACGACATTTTCATGTCGCCCCAGCCACCCGCGGCAATGACAGCCGCGACCGGTACCGCGATCAGGCCGAGCAACATCAGTACACCCTGGACGACATCGGTGTACGAAACCGCTTTGTAGCCGCCGACGAAGGTGTATCCAATGATGAAAATCGAACCGACTATGACGCCGGTCTTGTAATCCATGCCGAGGAAGCTGCTGAAGGCCTTGCCGGATGACACCATCTGCGCCGTCACGTAGGTCGTCACCATGACGACGATGATCACGACTGCCACGCCGCGAATGAGATGCCATTTGTCGGCGAACTTCGCGGCCAGCACGTCCGGCACCGTGATCGAATCGGTCTCGTCACCGAGGCGCTTCAGGCGCCTCGATATCAGGCCCCACGAAGCCGCTATGCCGAGGATCTCTCCGACAACGACCCAGTAGGCCTGCACGCCGACCGCGTAGCCCATGCCGGACAGGCCGAGCAACAACCAGCCGCTCTCGCCGGTCGCGTTGGTGCTGAATGCGACCACCCAGTAGGGCATCTTCTTGCTACCGAGGTAGAAGCCGGCCAGCGTGTGCGTTTCGCGCCGGCTCCAGATTGCGAGCGCCGCCAGCACACCGAGGTAGATGACCAGGACCGTGATCGTTGTGTTCATCAGAATACCGCCTCTTCTGAAGCCGAGCCGATGGGTGAACCTGGCGGCGCCACGACCGGTACCAGCGTTTCAATAGCCGCGGGATCGTGCCGCAGCCGCTCTATTTCGTGGCGCGCGAACGCGTACTGTGCTCGCAGGCTGGTGTCGCGCGGTGCCTGTTGCGCCAGCCAGGCGTCGAGTTCGGCAACCGCGTCGAATGCCAGCGCCCTGGCCTCGATGGCTGCATTTGCATCGAATGCCAGCGCCAGCAGGCCATACAGCACCTGCATGTTTGTCTGTCGCTGGATCGCGCCGTCAACGCCACCGGGCATCGCCGCGTACCAGCTGGCGTCGAGCAATGCGCCCGTCACAGCATCGAATCCGGGTGCGCCTGCCTGGACCAGGCGGGCCGCCCGGGTCGGGTCGAGCAAAACCTGCAAGGTCAGCGCGACGGCACTGCGTGCCGGCGCCAGCGCGTCGAAGTTGATACCGGTATCGCTGCTGAACGTCTCACGTGATTTCGGCTCATTCGGCACGCGCGGGGGTATCAGGTCGACAATGCGTTGCGGTATGCGCAACACAGCCGGTGCAAGTGCCTGGACCAGCACATCGATAGCCTGCTGTTGCCGGGCTACGGATACCGGGCGGGGTTTCTCCTGGCCATCGCCACGCAGGTTGTAGTTGAAGTACTCGCCGCCAATCAACTTGCCGACGGCCTCGATCTGGTAACGGTGCAGCAGGTAGATCGGCACCAGTACCTCCTCGATCGTCGCCAGCGGGCGGCCTGGACGAATGCTGTTCTCGGACATGTTCTGCATCGCAATCTGGCGGACGCGCAACAGGTGTTCGAATTCGACGATGGCATCCGCACCGTTGTCCCAGAGATTGCCGTCCGGCTCTGACGTCGACGGTGATCGGGCATCGTCATCCGCTACATAGCGAAAACCCTGCGCCAGCGTATCCGCGAGAATGGCCTCGCGTGCGGCATTGCGGTCAGTGCCGTCTGCGAAATCCTGGTAGGCATACAGGACCGTGCGCTTGTCCCACAGGCCAATGCCTTCCGCGTAAGCCTGGCTGAGATCGAGCTGCCCGTTCTCGTCGATGCCGATCAGCGGAAACGGGTAGTCCATGACGGACGCACGATTCTGGGTGCTGGCGGCGAAGTTGTGCTCAAAGCCGAGCGTGTGGCCTACCTCGTGCGCCGCCAACTGGCGTATACGGGCCAGCGACATGTCGAGCATGTCCGGCGGCACCGTTGCATCGTCATACGGCGCGAGCAGTCCCTCGGCAATCAGGTAATCCTGGCGCACGCGCAGCGAACCCAGCGTCACGTGCCCTTTCAGGATTTCGCCGGTACGCGGATCGAGCACCGAAGAACCATAGGACCAGCCACGCGTCGAGCGATGTACCCACTGGATGACGTTGTAGCGAACGTCCATCGGGTCGGCGCCTTCCGGCAACATTTTCACCTGGAACGCGTCTTTGTAACCGGCGGCTTCGAACGCCTGGTTCCACCAGCGCGCGCCCTCGAGCAGCGCCGTGCGCACCGGCTCGGGCGCGCCGGGATCGAGATAGTAGATTATCGGCTCCACTGCCTCGCTGACCGCGGCCTCCGGGTCAGCTTTCTCGAGCCGGTGCCGGCGCCCGAAATCCTGCAACAGCGAATCACCGATCGGACTCGCATAGTCCGCGAAACCGCTTTGCTGGTAGCCCAGGCCGATGACGCCACTGCGCGGGTCGTATTGCAGCGGCTCGTAGCCGGGATCGGGCAGGCGGATGAAGGAATGGTGAACGTGGGTCGTCACGGCGGTCGGGTCGGGCGCCACACTCGCCAGGAACTCGCCGGTCGGCTGGCCGACAAACGTGACGATGGCCTCGACCTCGGTGTTGTCCGGAAATGCCCGGGTACGCGGCAGGTAGATCGCCGAGCGCGACTCGTCCACGCTGTAGGCGCCCTCTCCCATCGCGGCCAGGCGCGTCGCTACGCCGTGCGCATCGCGCAGGAAGAAAGCTGTGGCGTCAACGATCGTGCTGTCGCCAGCCGAATCGATATCGGTGAAGCCCCAGATCACCGACGGCGCAAATGATTCGGCGACGGCCTGCCGCTCATTGTCATCGTCGCTGAGGGCGCGGTACTGAAGGTTGTCCGCGACGAGCAGCACTTTGGGACCGCTTTGCAGGAAACGCACCACCCGGGTCGCGCCCAGCTGACCGCGATCCAGCCCGATGTCATTGGAACCGACGCCGCGCGGCAACGCAGACTGGTACAACAGCGGCTCGTCGAATGCCCCGATGCGCATCAGCATCCGGCCCTGTCCTTCGTCCCACCAGAGATCGATGAAACCGTCGAATGCCTGGTAGTCGCCCAGCTCGAGTTCGCTGTCGGCGGCCCCGGCCGGCGCGGCAAAGTACAAGAACGACACCATCAAGGCTGCGGCGAACAAGCGATTGAACATTTGGACTCCTTCAGGGGCGAACCGTCGACCTGCCGTGGCGATAACCTAGATGTTACGGGTCATGCGCCCGGCGATGATTCCGGAAATCAGGATAAAGATGCCGATGCCGAGCAGGTATTCGGGTCCACTGCGCGTGATGCCGCAGTAATAGACCGCGGCGATCACGACGACCTGGAAGGCGTTGATGAACTTGTTGTCGCGCAGCTTCGCCTTCGGAAATCGCAGGCGGGAGATCATCAGCAGCGCCAGCACAAACATCAGCACCGGCATGTGCAGGTGGAGCGGCAGCGATGCCGCGATATCCGGGTGATGAATCAGCACGAGGACCACAGACGACACCAGGCCGCCGCCGGCAGCAGTGATCGGCACGCCGGTGAACCAGCCGGTCTCGCTCACATCGCTACCGAGATTGAAGCGCGCCAGTCGCATGGCCCCGGCCAGCACGAACACGGCGACGGCAACGAGCAGCACCCAGAACTGGCCGGTGTCGTACTCGATACCGCCCATTTGCAGGCCGGCGTTGAGCATCAGCACGGCGGGCGCCACGCCGAAAGAGACGAGATCCGCCATCGAATCGAATTCCGCACCGAAGTTGGACGTCGCTTTCAGCAGTCGCGCCGAAACGCCATCCATGACATCGAGCAGGCTGCACCAGATGATGATCCACGCTGCGAGCTCGAGCTCGCCAAGCTGCGTCGTCACGATGGACGCCACACCCAGTAGCAGGCTCAGCGCGGTAAAACTGTTCGGGATGGTGTACCGGAGCCGGATCAAGGGTCTTCTCAACCTCTGGTTCTTATAGGGCCCCCATTTTGCATACAGCGGCCGCCTTTATCCACCGGCAGTGCGCATTCGGCCCCGAATCGGGTACCGGACACGCTGTTTGAATCGTGTGTCCGGCACCCTTTCCCGGTGCTACTCGGCGATTTCTGCCGCGACGACCTCTGCGGGGCAGCTTGCGCCCGGCGTGAAGGGCCCGAGACCTGTGCTCACCGTCGCCACCCGACCAGGCGGCAGCTCACCACGCACGTCGAAGCGCCGCTGCTGCGCGCGGCCATAGGCATCCGTCATCTGTACCGCGATGACGATCCCGCGGAGCGCCACCTGCGTGTCATTGCGGATCGACACCGTGAGATTGCCGGCATTGTCGGCGTCGCAACGTCGCGGAATATATGTCCCCGGGTTCGCGGACAGGTCCAGGCGTACAAGCGCGGCCTTCGCCGCAGTACCGTAATCTCCCCCGGAATCAGCGACAACCTTGTAATAGTCGATGGCCTCTGCGCGGTTGCCGCGCGCCTCGGCAATCTTGCCGAGCGTGTAGTAGGCCGGGGCCGTCGGCAGCATTTCGATGCTTTTCTCAAGGTCCGCGGCGGCGGCATCGTATTGGCCGAGTTCGTTCCTTGCCATGCCGCGCTGCAGGTAATAGTAGAAAAAGTCACCGCGGAGACCGACGGCGCGATCGTAATTGGTGACAGCGTCGTCGTACTTCTTCTGCACCAGCCGCACGTCGCCACGCAACGCATGGAAGTTGGCTTCGCCGTTGAACATGCCGAGGGCCTTTTCCGCCTGTTGCAGCGCCTCCGCGGTATCGTCCGCGGCGAGCGCCTTGCGTCCCTTGTCGTAAGTCTCGTAGGCGGGCTCCAGTTCCAGCGTTCTCTGGATGGCGGCCTTGTAGCCCTCTGCTCCGACGATGCCCCCTTGCGGCAGGGTTGCGGCGGTCGAGATATTGGCTTTCACGCGCTCTCCGGAAGGCGGGTGGCTTGCGAACAGGCCGCTGATCCAGTCCTGGTTGCGACCTTCGCTGAGCTTCACGAAAGTCTCCTGCAGGCGCACCGCGCCCTGCGGATCGTAGCCGGCTGCCGACATGTACTCCATGCCGTAGTAGTCCGATTCGAGCTCGGCGCTGCGCCCGTACTTCGCAAGGCCGGCCTGCGCCAGCAGGCTGGTGCCGCCGACGATCATGTTGCCGTAATCACTGTTGCTCGATGCGATGGCCGTGCCCATGACGCCGACCTGGGCGAGCACGGCCCGTGACTGCTGCTGCGCGGTATGCCGCGCGGCGGCATGTACCACTTCGTGGCCGAGCACGGCAGCAAGCTCCGACTCCGATTGCAGCGCGGTCAGCAAGCCGCGGTTGATCGCGATCTTGCCGCCGGGCAGCGCCCACGCATTGGGGACGGAACTGTTGATGATGACGAACTGGTACGGCAGGTCGACGGTGCTTTGCGCCGCGACCGCCTGGCCCACACGGCTGACATAGGCCGTCAGCGCCGGGTCGATGTCGTAGATACCGCCCTGCGCCTGCTGCATCGGCGCGTAATTCTGTTGGCCGGTCGCAATGTCCTGCGCGGTACTCGTCAGGATCAGGTCGTACTTGCCCGTTACCGGATTCACCGAGCAACCGGCGGCGAGCATCAGACTGCAGAGTAGGACGACTCCGAACTTGCGCATTGCTTTTCCCTCATTTCCTGGCCGTCACCAAGTATAACGCCCGGCAAGCCGGGCGTTCGTATTGTTCCAAAAGACGAAAAAATAAGGGGGCTGCTTCTTTAGTAGGACCAGGTGAACGTCAGGCCGAGGAATGTCCCGGGATCTTCTTCGAAAGTCGTGACGTCGGCGCGCGTTATATGCATCGTTTCGCCGAGCAGGTTGCGCGCTTTCAGCTTGAACGTCATGCGATCCGTCGGATACCAGAAATACGTGAAATCCAGCGAGTTGAACGGCTGCTCATAGCCGTCGGGCGAACCGAGCCTGCCGGCCACGTAAAGGCGTTCCCCGAACACGTTGTAGATCAACGATGCCGTGTGTTTCGCATCCGGAGAGTCCCAGCCGAGCATGAAATTGACGATATACTCGGAAGCGCCTGTCAAAGGCCGCACCGGATTCGTCGGGTTGTCGGCCTCGGGGCCGGCCACCAGCTCCGTGTCCTGCAACGTCAGGTTGCCCTGTACGAAAAACGTATCGAAAGCGCTGCCGAGGAATCCTAGCTCCTTCAGGAACTCGAACTCGACGCCAGTGATCGTGCCGGATTCCGCATTGACGATTTCCCGCGCGATGGTCGTATCGCTGGCCGGTATTTCGAAGAACTCGATCGGGTCGTCGATCTCCTTGTGGAACAGCGTCGCACTCAGGTTGTCACCGTTGCCGAAGTACCACTCCGCCCGCAGGTCCAGGCTTTGCAGGCTGGCCGGGATGACGCCCGGATTGCCGCGTACCAGTTCGCCGGTGATGGGATCGATGTAACTGGAATCGGTAATCTCGCGCAGGTCGGGACGCACGGCGGTCTCGCTGTAGCCGAGGCGCAGCTGGAACGTTTCCGCCAGCCAGTCATCCATGAACGTAATGGCGATTGCCGGGTAGATATCGTCGTCCTGGAAGACGCCGAGTGCCAGCGTTTCCGCGTCGTTCGTTACCTGCGGATCCGCGAGGCTGAAGCCATACGGGTTCCAGTCCACGGCCGCCTGCCGATAGTCCTCCCAGCGCGCACCGGCCGCAACCCGCCACCGGTCGTTGTAGTTCCAGTCGACCTGGCCCCAGGCGGAGTCCGTCATCGTTGCCGCGATATAGCTGTTGGAATTGGTTCCCTGGCGGTCGAACACGATGTTGTTCACGTAAACCTCGGCGCCCTGGACCGGGCTCGCGGGGTCGGGCACGGCCGCCATGATGTTGTCGTTAGAAAACACGTCGCCGAGAGGTCCCTCGAGCACCGAGCTGTCACTGACATTGAGGAAACCGAGGCTCAGCTGCAACTGCTCGTAGGTGCGCGCCTTTCGGGCATGGTTCCAGCCGCCGCTGAACTCGATCCTGCTCAGTCCGACATCGATCGGCAGGCTGCCACTCCAGCCATAGTGCTGGACCTCGTCGTCCAGGTTGGTAAATCGATAGTCGGCGGCAGACGACGTCAGGCGCACCGACTCGCTGAGTACCTCGCCGGTCTCGCGATCGGTGAAGGTTTCCGACGCCACCTGTACCTGGTTCGGAATATCGGTCTCGGCTTCCGAGTCGGAGTAGAACCACTCGATCAGGGTTTCTTCCGGCACGTGCTTCAGCAGGCCGTCGAGAAACGGCAGGCGCTGGCGCGTATCCGAGCCGAGATAATGCGATCCCCGCACCTGGTTCGTGACCATCTCGCGCTCTTCGAACTGCAGGCGGTAGTCACGAAACCCCCGGCCACCGGACTTCACGCGATTCTCGTTGAAAAAATCGAACACCTCGGTCTCATCATCCGTGGTGCGCAGGAACAGGCTTGTTGTCGAGATCTGGTGATCGGCGGTAAACGCAACGCCGAAGTTCAGTGTGCCGGCGACATTGACCGCATCGGTCGTCTCCTGGCGCACGCCGTTTTGTTCGTCCGGCTCTCCGTAATCGGCCGTCAGGGTTCGCCGGTACAACGTGTCCGTGCGGTAAGAGCCACCGACGTTGAAGCCCAGCTCCCAGTCCTGCCCGACCTGGAAGCGGTTGCCGACGCTGCCGCGGATACCGTAGTCCGGTTTGACGTCTTCTGTCGTCAGGCTGATGTTCCTGTTGAGCGCAAGGGCCATCTCCCGATTCGCGGTTTCTGCATCGTAGAGATCTGCGGTGCTGTCCTGGCGCTGCATGAAGCTCAGGATCGAGTTCACGCTGGGATTGCCCTGGAACGCGGTGATGCCGGCGTCGATCACCGGCGAAAGCGCCCGCGTTCCGTCGTCTGTGCCCAGGTTGTCATCGCCGCCGCCGGCGTAACCGTACACGGTGCCCGGATTGGCCGAGTTCTGGCCCAGACCTACTTCGAACTCGACGGTCATCGCGTCCGGAATGCCCTTGGTACGAATATCGACGGCACCGCCGCCGAAGTTCGCCGACAGGCTTGGCGACCAGGATTTCTGCACGCGCAGCGATTCGACGTCCGACGTTGGAAAAATATCGAGCGGAATCACATTGCGGGTCAGGTCCGGCGATGGAATCTGCGCGCCGTTCAGCGTGCTTTGCGAATAGCGCTCGCCGAGCCCGCGGATATAGACGAACTTGTCCTGCACCAGAGTCAGTCCCGGCATGCGGCGCAAAGCCGCGCCAACGGTCGAATCTCCCAGGCGCGTGATGGCCTCGGAGCCCAGCAGGTCCGTCGCGTAGGCGTCGTCGAGTCGTTCGTTGATCAGTTCCTGCGTCGCGCTGACCGAGCGACCCGTCACGATGACCTCTTCAATGCCACTGTCCTCCTCCCTGGACGCGACATCTGCAGTCAGGGTTTTTGGAGCAGGATTCTCGATCTTCTGTGCCCCGACCGGTGCTCCGTAAAGCAATGCGATGACCACCGCAGTGATCATCGCAACCTTGTTGTTCTTATCGTTAGTCATTATTCGAACCAGAGTGCTTGTCCGCGATTGGTTTCTTCGATGCCGTAGGTCCAGCCGGAGATCCAGTCATTCGAAGTGGCGATAGCACCGAGCACGTCACCCACGGTCGGTTGCGTCGTAGCGACCGGAGCAGCACCGTCAATCAGCGACGTAGCCCAGCCCAACGAGTAGACGGGATGGACGCCTTCGAGCAGCTGCAGGTCGGCGTCGTTGGCGGCCGTCGGGTCCTTGGCCGTGCCATCGGCAACCGTCGCAAACTGGTTACCCTGGTCGGTCTCGGCCCAGTCCTGCTCGCTCGTGAATGCGCCGAAAGCATTGCCCTTCGAATTTTCCTGGCAGGCAAAGACCACGGAATTCAGCTGCACGTTGCCGTCGATTGCACCCTGCTGCGTTTCCGGGTTGTCGATGCGCAGACAGTAATTATCGTCGGCAGCCGTCGCGTCATTCGCGCCGAATGACGAAATCACCATTGAGTTGTTGATGACCGGAAAGATGCCTTCGCGCAGGCGCCAGCCGGCACCCTCGCCGTGTGTCCCGCCGATGTTCGCCGAGATGATGCAGGTCAGGTTGTTGATGGTCGGGGCACTGTTCAGGCCACGCGCTATAAAGTCGGCATTCTTTGCGGTTTCGGCCTGGTTGTAGGAGCCGATGCCATCCGCCTCGATGCAGTGGTTGCCATCGTTCTCTGCCTGTATCACCAGTGCGTTGTCGATCGTCCCGATCCAGCCTTCGTCGATGTCGATGGAGTCGTCGCGGACGTAGATGGCGACCAGGTTCGTGAAGCTGACCGCACCACCGAACATCTCGACGCCGTCATCGTAAGTCGAGTACAGCTCGAGATTCTCGATGACGGTCGCGCTGCCTACTGCGCCGAAAGAAATGCCGTTGAGTTCGTCACCATTACCCACTTCGGCACCGGTATGCTTGACGACGACGTAACGCAGGATGCCTGAGTCGTCGGCGTCGTTATCGCCACCGTACTGCGACTCGTCATCGCCGGCGGAACCCTCCGCCTCGATCGAACATTCTGTCATCGGTGTCAGCTGGAAACCTGCCTGGCCACGGACGCCGTCATAACTGCATTTGTTGCTGACGCCAAAGCCGTTGATGACGATGCCGCCCCACTGCTGGACATCTTCCGGACCAACCGTGCCGTTGATGTCGGATACCGACGTAAACGTGATGGGCTTGTCCACGGTACCGTCGGCGAGAATCCGCGAGCCGCGGTTGATGATGATGAAGTCCTTGTTCGTCTGGAATGCGAGCGTGGCGCCGGGCTCGATCGTCAGCGTCGGGCCATCACCACCCTTCGCGATGCCGGCTGCGGCCAGTTCGGCCTGCGTGCGGTAGGTCTCGCCGACGAACAGGCTCGACGTAAAGATATGCGCGCCACCGTTCGGCAGCTCGGGAATCAGCAGGTCGACTGTGAGGTTGTTCTTCGGACCGACAAATGCGGAACCGTAGACGCAGTTGCCGTTGCCGTCGGCAGAGCCCTGGATCTGCTGGCCGTTCTTCTGGTACGACGCACAAATGTCGTCCGCGCTGCCGCCACTGCTGTTGTTGGTCGTGTTATTACTGTCAACCACCAATGTTTCAGGCGCAATGTTGATGTCGCCACTCGAACATGCCGCCAGCAACATGCCGGTGGCCATGACGGTGGACAGTTTCTTCAGGTTCATTTGAACTTCTCCAGTCTCTTCTCGTTGTGCCCTGCGCCCTCGCAGGGACCGCTGTAAGGCCGCCAATGTAGAGGCGCTGTATGGAGACTGGATGACAGAATTGTTAAGAGTTGGTTACGTTTGCTTCAGGCTGTCAGTGAAAACCGGTAGCCGCTGCCACGCACCGTCTGCACGTATTGATCGTGATCGAAAGGCTCCATGACCGACCGCAGACGGCGCACATGTACGTCCACGGTGCGCAAGCCGACGGATGCATTGCGGTCCCACACATGTGCCAGTAGTTGTTCGCGACTGAAGACGCGATCCTGGTGAGTCACCAGGAACAGCAACAGGCGGTACTCCTGGGGCGTCAGGGCAACCGGGGACCCGTTGATCGCGACACGATGCCCGGCGTCATCGAGCATGATGCCCGCTGCCTTGACGAAGAGTGACTTGCGCTCGATCGGTGGACGACGCAAGCAGGCATCCACGCGAGCGAGAAACTCGCGCATATCAATGGGTTTGCCGACGTAGTCGTCGGCACCGCAACTCAACGCGGATACGACGTCGCTCGCGTCGCCACGCGCCGACGTCATCAGGACACGAGTCGTTTCGAGCTCGGCATCGCGCCGCACGAAGCTCATCAGCTCGACGCCGGTGAAGTCCGGCAGCAGGAAATCACAGACCATCAGGTCGGGGCGAGATTGCCGCACCGCGGCCAGTGCCGATCCCGCCGTATCGGTCTCGGTAACCGCGTGGCCCAGTTCCCGCAACCCGCCTGCAATCTCCGCACGCGCGGCGGCATCCGCGTCGGCAACCAGTATTGAAGCCACATTCATAGTACCTGTCCGCTCTTGTTGACTTCAGGACAGGTAAGCACAGGCCTTTTACAGCTTGTTTACGTTATTGTTGCCGTTTTGTTACCTGACGGGTCGTAGGGGATAACCCGAATAGCTGCGCGCCCTGCAGCTCGTCAACATGGTGCCAGCGGCACGGGACTGGAGTCGAGATGGAATCGGATGCACGAGAACTGATGACAGAGTTGCGGGAAGACCATCGCAACATGGCCGTTGTGCTGGACCTGCTCGACGAGATCGTCGCGATCATGGGTAACGGCGACGACCCGGACTTCGAGTTACTGGACGAAATCATGCGTTATATGACCGTGTACCCGGATGCCGTTCACCACCCGAAGGAAGACGTCGTTTACCAGCAGTTGCGCGACAAGCGGCCGGACCTGGCGGACGGCCTTGAGGACGTGCCCGGCGAGCATCGCGACATCGCGCGCCTGGGCCTGTTGTTGCGGGACGAGATCGATGCTGTTGTTGCCGGCGCGGCCGTGCGCCGCGAGCAGATGATCGCCGACACGTCAGCCTATTCCACCCGCCTGCGCGAACATATGAGCTGGGAAGAGCAGGACCTGTTCGCGCGCGTCGATTCGATGCTCGAAGACGCGCCACAACAAGTAGACGTTGCCCGGTACGAACATATCAAGGACCCGGTGTTCGAACTCGAGATCGAAGCCGGGTTCCGCAGGTTGATGGCCAGTCTGAAGCCGGATAGCCAGCGTCACTAGAAATACCAGGCAAACTGCGCAAACAGCCCCGGTCCGCTGGCAAGGTACAGGCCCGGGATACCGGTATCGATGCCGCCGTATTCGCTGCCGTTCGGTCCGACCGGCAGGTTCAGGCTGGCCAGCAACACCATGTTGTCCGACAGGCTGTAATTGGTCACCAGCTGCAGCAGGGCACTCGGGTCGGCCAGGTTTACCAGTGCCGTCGGCGTCACTGTCCAGAGCGGCGTCATCTCGATCAGGACGCTGCCTGCAAGGTACTGCCGCCCCAGGTTGAAGGTTTCACCGCGCACCAGGCGTTCGATGAGCGCCGGGTTGTTCGCGAGGCTCGCCGGGTCATAGTCGCCGGCGTGCTGACCAAAGCCATCGAAATAGTATTCGATGGCACCACTCATGTTCCTGCCGCCCCAGGTCCACGAGTACGAGAGATTCGTTACGAATTGCCAGGTGGTCTCGTCATCGGCCCGCGTCGCGACGACATCCGCCCGCCAGACCGCACCGCCGATGCTGCGACTGCCACCGATACCAAGCACCGCGTCGTCATAGTCCCGTGCCACCAGCAGGTCGTACTCACCGCGCCCCGCAAAGCCATGGTACTTGACGGCTGCAGTCGCATCGTCGGCGTCAACTTCGTTTGTCAATAGGTTGCGACGCACGACGTAAGCTGCCTGCAAATCGTCGCCGCTGTCGCGCAGGTACTGCAGGTAAAGCATGTCGTCGCCGGCCTTGTATTCAGTGTCGATGGTCGCCGGGTCGAACGGGTTGACGAGATCCATCGGCGCAAAAAAAAGGCCGTTGCCCCACGAAAGTGCCTGCCGCCCGAAGCGCACCACGGTCTTTTCGCTGGTGTAACCGACCCACAACCGATCGAGCCTCTGCAACAGCACGCTGTCGCTGCTCTCGCTGATTATGTCTGTCAGGTCGAACCAACGACGCTTGTCGTCGGGCAGGCTCGTGAAGGAAACAAAAGAGCCGGGCGGCGCGGTGCGCCCGAGCCTCACGTTGTCGCCGGATGCGCCGATCAGCTGGTACGCCGCGTCGAACGACCAGCGATTCATGCTGCCGGAGAAATTCAGCCGCAGGTCGCCACTGACGTCCAGCGCATCAGCGCCCACGAGCTCGCGGAACAGGCTGTCGTCGGGATAGGACTGGCCCACGGCGCGCAGCTTGGTATGCCCGAGCAGTTCGGTTTCCGCTGCGCCGGTTGCGAATGGCAGCAGGAAGACGCAAAAGACGAGCGTGCTACGCAGCATTTTGCTCGACGTCGCCGACAATCCTGCCATCGAGCATGTGGACGACGCGTCGCGCGAAAGCCATAACGCGCTGGTCATGCGTGGCGATGACGAAAGTCGTGTTGTGATGCTCGTTCAGCTCGGTGAACAATTCCATCAGCCCATCCGACGTTTTCGAGTCCAGGTTGGCAGTCGGCTCGTCGGCGAGCACAAGCGCCGGCTTGGATACGATGGCGCGCGCCACGGCAACGCGCTGCTGCTGGCCTCCGGACATCTCCGC
>Ga0210093_1000026_pt1 | contig 22325 bp, 20 predicted proteins | sample White_ThreeSqB_D_2_FD_185590 | JGI IMG/M metagenome (GOLD analysis project Ga0210093, IMG submission 185590) | Wetland microbial communities from the San Francisco Bay, California, USA, that impact long-term carbon sequestration -... | ecosystem: Environmental > Aquatic > Marine > Wetlands ... | reverse complement strand
GGGCCCGCCTGTACGCCTATTTGCAAAGCCAGCTGCGGGCCGAGTACGTCCGCTGGTCCGACCTGACTCGCCGGCTCGAACTCTACGACACGCGCATACTCGCGCAGTCCGAAGCACAGGCACAGTCGGCGCTGCTTGCTTACCAGAGCGACACCGGTAATTTCTCGGACGTCATGCGCGGCTATATCGACAACCTCAATACCCGCCTGGACCACGTCCGACTGCAGGTCGCCCGCGACCAGAGCTATGCGATGCTGGCGAATCTCGGAGGCCTTTCCGATGAACAATAAACTCATCATTCCCTTGCTTGTCGTGGTGCTCGGCGTTGGCGTCCTGCTCGGTCGTTACGCAAGCCGGGACGGCGCCGCGCCTGGAGTCGGCGAGCAGGAACAAGCGCGTGAGATCCTTTACTGGGTTGCGCCCATGGACCCGAACTTCCGGCGTGATGAGCCGGGCAAGTCGCCGATGGGCATGGACCTGGTACCGGTCTACGCGGATGACGAGAATGGACAGGCTGGCGTCATCAATATCGACCCGACGATGGTCAACAACCTCGGGGTCAGGACCGCGGTCGCGGAGCGCGGTTCGTTGTCGCGGCGCATCGAGACCGTCGGCTATGTCAGCTACGACGAAGACACACTCCTGCACGTGCACACGCGCGTCGACGGCTGGATCGAGAAACTGGCGACCAAGGCGACCGGTGATCCTGTCACGAAGGGACAACTGCTGTTCGAACTCTATTCGCCGGCGCTGGTAAATGCGCAGCAGGAGTACCTCGCGGCATTGCAGAGCAATAACACGATCTTGCGCAGTGCGTCGCACGATCGGTTGCTGGCGCTCGGTGTCAGTGCCAGCGAGATCGCGCAGCTCGACAGGGAGCGCGTCGCACAGCAGCGCGTTCGGGTGTACGCCGAGTCCGACGGCGTCATCGCGCACCTGGGCGTGCGTGAAGGAATCTTCGTGACACCGGCGACCGAGGTCATGTCGGTCGCGCGCCTCGACCGTGTGTGGATCCTGGCCGAAGTGTTCGAACGGCAGGCCGGGTGGGTGCAGCCGGGACAGGAAGCCACCGTCGAACTCGATTACCTGCCCGGCAAGACGCTGCGCGGCATCGTGGACTACGTCTACCCGGAGCTGGACCCGAAAACACGCACGCTGAAGGCACGCCTGCGCTTCGACAATGAGGGCCTGTTGTTGCGGCCGAACATGTTTGCCCAGGTGGTCATCCAGGGCACGCCGATCGACAACATCGTCATCGTTCCGCGGTCCGCTGTAATCCGTGGCGGGCGTACCAATCGCGTGGTGGTCGCGCTCGGTGACGGGCGCTTTCGCTCGCAACCGGTGTCGGTCGGTATCGAGTCGGGTGACCGTGTCGCGATTCGCAGCGGTCTTGACGCCGGCGATCGTGTCGTGACGTCAGCACAGTTCCTGATCGACTCGGAAGCCAATATCGACAGCGCGCTGCGGCGCATGGACGCACCGCAGTGATCGCCGGGCTCATTCGCTGGTCGATCCAGAACCGTCTGCTCGTCGTGATTACTGCGCTGCTGGTCGGCGCCTACGGCGTCTACGCGTTGCGGCAGACACCGGTTGACGCATTGCCGGACCTTTCCGACGTGCAGGTTATCGTCAAGACTTCGTTCCCGGGGCAGGCACCCCAGGTTGTCGAGGACCAGGTAACCTATCCGCTGACGACCGCGATGCTGGCCGTCCCGAAGGCGGTGACAGTCCGCGGTTACTCGTTCTTCGGCGACTCCTACGTGTATGTCATTTTCGAAGATGGCACCGACCTGTACTGGGCACGGTCGCGGGTACTGGAATACCTGAGCCAGGTTTCCGGCAGCCTGCCGGATGCCGCGCGCCCATCTCTCGGGCCGGATGCGACCGGCGTCGGCTGGGTGTACGAGTACGCGCTGGTCGACCGGACCGGACAACACGATCTTGCCGAGCTAAGAAGCCTGCAGGACTGGTTCCTGAAGTACGAGCTGCAGACCGTGCCCGGTGTGGCCGAAGTTGCGACGATCGGTGGCATGGTGCGCCAGTACCAGGTGATCGTCGATCCGGACAAGCTGCGCGCTTTCGGCATCACGTTGGCACGCCTGAAGCAGGCAATCCGTGACGGCAACCAGGAAACAGGTGGCTCGGTCATTGAAATGGGCGAGGCCGAATACATGGTGCGGGCCACCGGTTACCTGCAAGACATGGACGACCTGCGTGATATTCCGCTGGGCGTGAATGAGCATGGCACGCCGTTGCTGCTCGCGGATGTTGCCGACATTCACCTCGGCCCGCAGATGCGCCGTGGCATTGCCGACCTCGACGGCGAAGGCGAGGTCGTCGGCGGCGTCATCGTCATGCGCTGGGGCGAAAACGCATCGAAAACCATCGCCGCGGTGAAGACGCGGCTCGCCGAACTCGCAGAAAGTCTCCCGGATGGCGTCGAGATCGTGCCGACCTATGACCGCTCCGACCTGATCCAGCGCTCGATCGACACGTTGCAGCGCAAGCTGGTAGAGGAGTTCATTGTCGTCGGGTTGATCTGTGCATTGTTCCTGTTCCACCTGCGCTCGTCTGCCGTCATCCTGCTCAGCCTGCCGCTGGGTATCCTGGTTGCTTTCATCATCATGCGCATGCAGGGCATCAACGCCAACATCATGTCGCTCGGTGGTATCGCGATCGCCATCGGCGCAATGGTCGACTCGGCGATCGTCATGATCGAGAACGTGCACAAGCACATCGAGCGCGAGGAGCTCAATGAAACCAATCGCTGGCGCATAATCGGTGATGCGGCAATCGAAGTGGGGCCACCCCTGTTCTTCTCGTTGCTCATCATCACGCTGAGCTTCCTGCCGGTCTTCACACTCGAGGCGCAGGAAGGCCGCCTGTTCGCGCCGCTGGCATTTACCAAGACCTATGCGATGGCTGCGGCGGCCGCCTTGTCGATCACGCTGGTTCCGGTCCTGATGGGTTATTTCATTCGTGGCGAGGTGGTCAGCGAGAAGAGGAACCCGATCAACCGGGCGTTGATTGCTGCGTACCAGCCCATAATCCGGGCTGTCATGCGCAGTCCGCGCGGCACACTGGTGGTTACGGCATTGTTGCTGGTCGTTGGCCTGTGGCCGGCAACGCAGCTCGGCACCGAATTCATGCCGCCGCTGGATGAAGGCGACCTGATGTACATGCCGACGACGTATCCCGGTATCTCGGTCGACAAGGCGCGTGAAATCCTGCAGCAGACGGACCGGATGATCAGCAAGGTACCCGAGGTGAAGCGCGTATTCGGCAAGATCGGCCGCGCTGAAACGGCGACCGATCCGGCGCCGCTCACAATGATCGAAACCGTGATACAGCTGAAACCACGCGAAGAGTGGCGCGAAGGCATGACCCCGGACCTGTTGCGTGCTGAACTCGACCAGGCGGTGCGCGTCACCGGCCTGACCAACGCCTGGGTAATGCCGATCAAGACACGCATCGACATGCTGGCAACCGGTATCAAGACGCCGGTCGGGATCAAGGTGGCCGGGCCTGACCTGAAAGTGATAGAAGCGATTGGCCAGGAGCTCGAACAGGTGCTGCGCGACGTGCCGGGTACGACCTCGGTCTATTCGGAACGCGTGGCAGGTGGCCGCTACGTCGATATCGACATCGACCGGCAGCGGGCGGCGCGATTCGGTCTCAACATTGCCGACGTACAGGACATCATTCGATCGGCGGTGGGTGGCATCGACGTTACGCAAACGGTCGAGGGACTGGAGCGCTACCCGGTCAACGTGCGTTACCCGCAGCGCGTGCGCGACTCGGTGCAACAACTGCGCTTGCTGCCGATCGTGACGCCCGCTGGTGCGCGTATTGCACTGGCCGACATTGCCGATGTCGATGTCGTCGACGGGCCACCGGTCATCAAGAGTGAGAACGCGCGGCTGAATGGCTGGACCTATATCGATATCTCGGTTCACGACCTCGGCGCCTACGTTGCCGAGGCGCAGCGTGCCGTCGCCGGGGCGATCGACCTGCCAGCCGGTTACTCGCTCGCGTGGTCCGGGCAATACGAATACATGGTGCGTGCCCGCGACCGGCTGGCGGTCGTGGGCCCGGTAACGCTCGCGGTGATCGTGCTGTTGCTCTTCATCAACTTCGGCCGAATCGCCGAAGTTGCGATCATCATGGGTACGCTACCGCTCGCGCTGACCGGGGGATTGTGGCTCCTGTACCTGTTGGGCTATGAACTGTCTGTGGCGGTCGGCGTCGGTTTCATTGCGCTTGCCGGCGTCGCCGTCGAAATCGGCGTGGTCATGCTCGTGTATCTCAACCTGGCAATCCGGCGGCAGGTTGCGGCAGCCGAGGCTGCCGGCCGGCGGCTGGTGCTCGCTGACATCGAGCAGGCGGTCATCGAAGGCGCGCTGTTACGCATTCGACCGATCATGATGACGGTCGCGGCGACGATCGGCGGACTGTTGCCGATCCTGCTCGGTGGTGGCACCGGGTCCGAGGTCATGCGGCGAATAGCGGCACCTATGGTCGGTGGCATGTTCAGTGCGACGGTACTGACTCTCGCGGTGTTGCCGGCAATGTTCCTGCTGTGGCGCAAGCGAGGGTTGGCGATGGCAGAGTGAGCGCCGGTAGTGGGGTCAGGCGTCGAGGTCGGGAATCATCTCGCTCTCGAGATTCGCGATCATGTCCTTCAACAGGAGCTTGCGTTTCTTGAGGCGGCGGATGCGCAACTGGTCCACCATCGGGTCTTCCTGCAGGCGATCGATCAGGTAGTCGAGGTCACGATGACTGACGCGCAACTCGCGTAATCGTTCGAGCTGTTTAAACGATTCGGTGTCGATCTTGTCGGTCATGAAAGTATGCTACTCGGTGTCTGGCAGCAGCGCCAACCAGTTGCGATCGGCGGCGCCGATGACGCAAAAGTGCGGGTTCAGAATGTCATCTTTCTCGTTGTATTTCATGGGCTTGCCATCCAGCGTCACGACGCTCCCGCCGGCCTGTTCGACGACGGCCTGGGCTGCCGCGGTGTCCCATTCCGAGGTCGGGCCGAGGCGCGGATAAATGTCCGCATCGCCGGCCGCAACAACACAGAATTTCAGGGAGCTGCCCATCGGCACCATGTCGAATTCGCCCAGTGCTTCGAGAAAAGCATCGAGACTGGTGCCGCGATGCGAGCGGCTGCCGACGACACGCACCGGCACGTGGCTGGCGGCGGCGACACGCAGTGGCTCCGGGACATCGCCGCCGGTCCGGCACTCGGCGCCGAGGCCGGCACAACCGACGTAAGTCTTGTTCTGGACCGGCACATGGACGACACCGAGGACCGGGCGATGGTCCTCGATCAGCGCAATGTTGACGGTAAATTCGTCATTGCGATTGACGAATTCCCGCGTCCCATCAAGCGGGTCGATCAGCCAGTAACGTGACCAGCGACGCCGTTCGCCAAAATCCGGCAGTCCCGCCTCCTCGGAAATGATCGGCACATCCGGTGTCAGCGCCCTGAGGCCGTCGACGATGCAGCGATGGGAAGCCAGGTCGGCCTTGGTCAGCGGCGAGTCATCATCCTTGCTTTGCACCTTAAAATCGGTCGCGTAGACTTTCAGGATTTCCTGGCCTGCTTCCTCGGCCAGCGCAATGACGGGCTCCACGAGCGTTTTGAGATCCATCCGAACATCCTGCAAACAAACCGGGCGCGCAGTATATCAATGAATATCGATCCGCAAATGGCACTGGCTCGTTGCGACACGCTGATGCTGGACATGGACGGCACCCTGCTTGACCTGGCGTTCGATAGTTACATCTGGAAAGACCTCGTGCCGCGCCGCTACGCCGGTGCCAACAATATGAGTTTCGAGGAGGCGCGCGACCTGTTGTTCGAAAAGTACCGCGCGGTGCAGGGCGACCTCGAGTGGTATTGCCTCGACCACTGGTGCGACCGGCTGGGGATGGACGTTGTGCAATTGCATCACGACGTCGCACATCGCATCCGGTATCTCCCTGGGGCGCTGGGCTTCCTGCGTCACCTGGAAAAACAGGACAAGCGGGTACTGCTGGTGACGAATGCGCATCCGGATACGCTGGCACTCAAGGATGCCGTCACCGGGCTATGCGACTATTTCGACGGGATCGTCAGTTCGCACCAGTACGGGCACGCGAAAGAGAGCCAGCACTTCTGGCGGGCACTGCAGGACGATGTCGGTTTTGACGTCGAGACGACGCTGTTCGTCGACGACAGTCAGCCGGTACTCGGGAGCGCCGAAGCATTCGGCGTGCAGATGCTGGTGACGGTGACCCGCGGGGACACCTCGGCGCCGCAACAGCGCGGCTCGAAATACGCCGGCGTCGCTGGGGTGGCCGATCTCTTACCCTGATGTACGGCGGCGCCCGCCGGATTTCTGGCGCCCGCCACCACCGGACCGCCCACCGCCACCCGGTCTTCCGCCGCGGCCCTGCGCTTTCCTGGGGCGACTTTTCGGTTTCACGATTTTCGGCAGGTCGTCCGGGTTGTAGCTGGCGACCGGGATCTTGTGACCGATGTAGTCCTCGATCTCGGGCAGCGTCATGACATACGTTTCGCAGCCGAGGCTGATAGCGTCGCCGGCCGCACCGGCCCTTGCCGTGCGACCGATGCGATGCACATAGTCCTCGGCATCCTGCGGCAGGTCATAGTTGATGACGTACTGCACATCGGGAACATGCAGCCCGCGCGAAGCGACATCGGTGCCAATGAGCACGGGCAGTTTCCCGCTCTGAAAATCCATCAACATCTTGAGTCGTTTTTTCTGCGGCACGTCGCCCGAAATCGCCTGGGCGTGGATGCCGTTCGCCTCGAGGCAGTCCTGGACGCGCTCCGCCTCGCGTTTCATGTTGACGAAAATCATCACGCGCACCGCGCCCATTTCGCGCACCAGGCCGACGAGCAACGGCATCTTGTCTTCGTTCGACGGGAAGAATATTGCCTGGCGAACGCGGTCAGCCGTGACTTTGTCGGGTTCGATCCGGATCAGTTCCGGCTCGTTCATGTGCTCGTACGCAAGCTCCATGACGCGCTGCGACAAGGTCGCCGAGAACAGCATGTTGAGGCGCTTGTCGGGGTCCGGCAGGCGTCGTAACAGGTAACGAATGTCCTTGATGAAACCGAGGTCGAACATGCGATCGGCTTCGTCGAGGATTGCCACTTCGACCTGGTCGAGCTTGAAGACGCCCTGCTTGAAATAGTCGATGATGCGGCCCGGTGTGCCAATCAGCAGGTCAACGCCATTTTCGAGTATCGTGCGTTGCTTGTCATAGTCGGTGCCGCCGTAGGCGAGGCCGATCTTGAGGCCGGTGTGTTTGCCGAGTACCTCGGCGTCGTTGGCGATCTGCACTGCCAGTTCGCGCGTCGGAGCCAGGGCAAATACGCGTGGATAGTGTTTTTTCTCCGGGTCGCGATCCGTCGCCAGCAGGCGCTCATAGGCGGCAATCAGGAAGGCCGCCGTCTTGCCGGTACCCGTCTGGGCCTGCCCGGCCACGTCATGGCCCTTGAGGGCAATCGGCAAGGTTTGTGCCTGGATGGGAGTGCAGAATTCGAAGCCGGCATCACGGATACCTGCCTGGATACGTTCATCCAGTGGCAAGGAGTCGAATCTGAGGTCGCTCAGATGGTTTTCAGACATAAAATTAGAACCAGAAAATATGCGTTAAAAGCTTGCAAAATGGGCCGCGAACCGGTCAAATTGGCCTTAATTCGACGCGACAATCGTCGCACCTGCCAATTTCGCTAATCACCTGACTCAGAAAGAAGCCGGTTATACGGACCGAAATTCGTCGGTAATGAAGCTGCGACATATTGCCTGATAGAACGGGCAGCGTCATCACGTATTTGCAGAGTTCGCGGATCAGGGTACCTGCTGGCGGGCGAAACCACTTATTTTGACAAACACTTTCATTTGGAGGAAGCAGCCGGTGAGCGACAAGATTGTGCACACATCGGACGGCACATTCGATGCCGATGTATTGAGTAACAGCAAGGCAGTACTGCTGGATTTCTGGGCGGAATGGTGTGGCCCGTGCAAGATGATTGCCCCGTTGCTCGAAGAAGTCGCCGACAAGTACGACGAGAAGCTGGCTGTGGTCAAGCTGAATGTCGACGAGAACCCGAATGTCGCGCAGAAGTTCGGCATTCGCAGCATTCCTACGCTGATTTTATTTAAAGATGGCGCCGTACAGGCGCAGAAGACGGGCGCCATGCCCAAATCGCAACTCGAAGAGTTTCTGGACACTAATCTGTGAGAGGGTACTTGGGTACTTCAACTAAAAATCGCCCGAACAAGACGGGCAACAAAGGCAAGGGCAACCCGAATCGTCGCCGACGTCGTCGGCCGCAGCAAAGCGAATATCCAGACGATGAGGGCAGTCTCGACGTAATTTCTCCGGAACAGCTCGAGGCGAGCAAGAACATGATGAACCTGACGGAGTTGAAAACCCGTCCGGCAGCAGCATTGGTCGAACTCGGCGAATCGCTCGGCATCGAGAACCTTGCACGCTCGCGCAAACAGGACATCATTTTTTCGATCCTGAAGGCGCACACGTCAAACGGGGAAGATATCTACGGCGACGGTGTCCTGGAGATCCTGCAGGACGGCTTCGGCTTCCTGCGTTCCTCAGACAGTTCCTACCTGGCCGGCCCGGACGATATTTATGTCAGTCCGAGCCAGATTCGCCGCTTCAACCTGCGCACTGGCGATACGGTCTCCGGGCTGATTCGCCCGCCGAAGGAAGGCGAGCGTTATTTTGCGTTGCTCAAAGTCGGGCAAATCAATTACGACGCCCCGGAAAATGCGCGCAGCAAGGTTCTGTTCGAGAACCTGACGCCGCTGTTCCCGAAAGATCGCCTCGTACTCGAACAGGGCAATGGCAGCACCGAAGACCTGACGGCGCGCATCATCGACATGGTAGCGCCGATCGGCAAGGGGCAGCGTGGCCTCATCGTTTCGCCGCCGAAAGCCGGTAAGACGATGCTGCTGCAGAACATCGCGTCCTCGATCTGCGCCAACAATCCGGAAGTCGACCTGATGGTGCTGCTCATCGACGAGCGCCCCGAGGAAGTGACCGAGATGACGCGCACGGTGCGCGGCGAAGTCGTGTCGTCGACATTCGACGAGCCGGCAAGCCGTCACGTACAGGTCGCCGACATGGTCATCGAGAAAGCCAAGCGGCTGGTCGAGCACAAGCGTGACGTCGTGATCCTGCTGGACTCGATTACGCGCCTCGCACGCGCCTACAACACGGTAGTACCGTCGTCGGGCAAGGTCCTGACAGGTGGTGTCGATGCCAATGCACTGCATCGGCCGAAGCGCTTCTTCGGTGCAGCACGCAACATCGAGGAAGGCGGCAGCCTGACCATCCTCGCGACTGCCCTGGTAGACACCGGGTCCAAGATGGACGAGGTGATTTACGAGGAGTTCAAGGGCACGGGCAACATGGAAATCCACCTGGATCGCCGTATTGCCGAGAAACGCGTATTCCCGGCGATCAACATCAATCGCTCCGGCACCCGCAAGGAAGAGCTGCTGACGAAGGAAGACGAGCTGCAGAAGATGTGGGTCTTGAGGAAAGTCCTGCATCCGATGGACGAGCTCGCGGCAATCGAGTTCCTGCTCAACAAGCTGCAGGACACGAAGACCAATGCCGAGTTCTTCGAGGCAATGAAACGCTAGGAGTAACCACCCGGCCGGGTTCCCGGCCGGGTCCGCTTGCATGACGGCTCGCCGCGCACCCGGCGACCGATTTCAGTTTCCCGGGCCGTCTAATCGGCATGACACCAGGTCACCCGGCCTGGAAAAGGGGAACTATCATGGTGAGAATGAGCCTGATCGCGGCTGTCCTGCTGGTCGCCGCTTCTGTCGCACAACCTGCCGTCGCATGGGATCGCGATAAACCCACGGCGTGTCAGTCCACGGCCTACACGATGAAGCTGGCCTGTCGGTCGGACGTTCGTGATGATTATTACACGATGCTGGCAAGCTGCCAGAATCTGGGTTCGCACAACGAGCGGCGCGATTGTCAACGTGAGGCCTACGTCGCGAAGTCCGAGGACACTGAATCCTGCGGCGACGTGCTCGAGGCGCGGCTCGAAGCCTGCGAGCTGCTCGGCGAGGATCGCTACGACCCGGATCCGCTGCTCGCGAACGACTTCATCGATCCTGACCTCGTGCCGGACACCTACCCCGCGAATCCGTACGTTTCGGTCGCCGCGGGACATACGTATGTACTGCGCGCCGGGCAGGAGGGCGAAGAGACTGTCGTCGTGCACGTCACTGATGAGTCCCGGGAAATCCTTGGCGTCATGTGTCGGGTGGTCGTGGACATCGTCTTCGAGACCTCGGCAGACGAGGATACGGGCGACGTCGAGTACGAGGTAGTGGAAGCCACCGATGACTGGTTTGCACAGACCGTCAGCGGCGACGTCGTCTACTGCGGCGAGACCGCGAGAAACTACGAAGACGGCGTTCTTCGCGACCTGGATGGATCCTTCGAAGCCGGGATGGGTTTCGCCAAGTCGGGTTTCCTGATGCTGAGCGCGCCGGTCGAGGGGCTTGCGCACCGCCAGGAATTTGCGCTCGGCGAAGCGGAAGACATCATCCAGTACCTGAGCACCGCTACCGCGCCGACCGAGGCAGAGGGGGGCAACAACCCGAACTTCTCGTGCGGCACGAACTCCTGCATGCAGACTTTCGATTTTGCCCCGATCGATCCCGAATCGACCGAGTACAAGTACTACCTGGCCGGCACCGGATTCGTGCTCGCCGTTGCCATGGAGGACGGTGAACTCACGGGGGAACGTGAGGAACTCCTGTGCGTCGGCGACTCGCTCGACATTCTGTCAAATGACCCGGATTGTGGCATCGAGGACCCGGAGGCCTTGCTGGGCGAGCTCTGCAAGTTGTCGCCCGACGCCTACTGCGCCGACTGACCGGCGCCGTTGGAGCGGGTTTTTGCCGGCGGCGTACAATGCAGAACACCGGCGACCGGTTTGCCGGTCGCCGGCCGTCTAACAGGCGAGTACCCGGGAGGGATGCGCGCGGTGGTATACCTGGACGACAGGAGGCTAGTCAAAAAGCTGCTTGGCGGCGACGAGCGGGCGTTCGACCGGTTCTTCGAGGAGTATTTCGCCCGCCTTTACCGGTTCGCGTTGCCGCGCCTCGCCGATGATTGCGAGGCGGCGCGCGAAGTCGCCCAGATCAGCCTGACTCGCGCAGTCGGCAATCTCCACACGTATCGCGCCGAATCGGCCCTGTTTACCTGGTTGTGCGCTATCTGCCGCAACGTGTGCAGTGACTGGCTGGCACAACAGGGTCGCTATCGCGAACACATCGTACTCGTCGAGGACTTTCCCGAAGTACAGGCTGCCGTGGACTCGTTGCGTGTACCGGAACAGATGAGTCCCGAGCGGCATTACAAGCGCGTCGAAATGCTCAGGCTGATCCAGGTTGCGCTGGACAGGCTGCCCGCGCACTACGGCGATGTCCTGGAGTGGAAATACATTGAAGGCCACTCGGTCAGGGAGATATCCGCGCGGCTCGACCTGGGCCCCGAAGCGACGCAGTCGCTGATTGCGAGAGCCAAGCGAGCGTTCGCCGATGCGTACGCCTCACTGGCCGCGGGCCTCGAACAGCACACGAGCGAACTGGTGAACACATGAGCAACGTCGAAGAAAGAATCGATGCGCACACTGACGACGTGCTGGAGCAGCTGCTGCGACAGGCAGAGCGACGTCCCGCACCGTCGGCGGAACATGCGGCGGCGGCGCGACGGGCCGTGCGTGCCGAGTGGCACGAGGTCAGTGGCCGGTACCGGCGGCGGCGCCAGGCATGGCGTTACGCGCTGGCGGCGAGCCTGTTGCTCGGTATCGTCGCGCTCGGCAACTATGTCCTGATGCCGGTCGAGACCGTGGTACGTGTCGCCTCGATCGAAAAGAGCTTCGGGCCGATTTATGTGCTCGGCGAGCAGTCGGTGCTGCGCGAATCCGGCGACCTCGTGAACATCGAGTCGGGCCAGACGATCCTGACCGGCCCCGACGCCGGCCTCGGGCTCGCCTGGGCCAGCGGCGGTTCGCTGCGCCTCGATGCGAACACGAGAGTCGAATTCCTGAGCGATGCGACGATCTACCTCGAGTCGGGAAGGGTGTATTTCGATTCCCGGCCCGCGTCGTCCGGTCCCGGCAAGCCGGGGTCCCGATTCACTGTCGAGACCGACCAGGGCGAGGTGACGCACCTCGGCACGCAGTTCATGACCCGGGTCGAGCCCAGCCGGCTGATCGTCAGTGTGCGGGAAGGGCAGGTCGCGGTGGACGGCCTGTTCCACGACTACACGGCCGAGCCGGGCGAGCAGGTGGTGTTCGACGGCCGGCAGCGCCCGAGTATCCTGAATATCAACAGCTCGGGCGAGCTGTGGGACTGGGCGAGCGCAACGGCGCCGGCTTTCGAAGTCGACGGCAGGACGCTCTATGAGTTCCTGCAATGGGCGTCCCGTGAACTGGGATGCGAACTGCGGTTCGAGGGCCAGGCCGAAGACGTCGCGAGAACGGCTGTCCTCGTCGGCGCCATCGATGCCGCGCCCGCCGATCAATTGCGACTCAGGCTCGCCAGTGCCGCACTGTACTGGCACATCGATGAAGGAGTGATATACGTCAGCGAAGACCGGTAGACGCAGCGCCAGCGCGTTCGTCGTTGCGCTGCTGCTGGCCGCGGCTGCCACGGCGGCAGCCGACGGGCAGGGTGCGCCTTATGAGGGTCGGACCGTGGTTGCCGTCATCGACGAGTTTCGCGATGCCGGGTACCCGTTCGTCTACAGCACCAACCTGGTCGGTAACGATTTGCTGGTCGTCGACGAACCCGGAAGCGGCACGCCGGTCGAGGTGGTTCGCGAGATCCTGGAGCCCCATGGCCTGGCGCTGCGCCAGGAATCCGGCGTATATGTCGTCGTTCGGACGGCGACCCCGGCCGCTCCCCCGGTCGTAGCGACCAAACCCGTGACGCCGCCGCCGAACATCGAGACGGTCATCGTCGCCGCCAGCCGCTACGCAATTTCTCGGGACCCGTCGACGTCGAGGTACTCGCTCGACCAGAGGACCATCCAGGACATGCCCGACGTCGGTGAGGACCCGATCCGCGTCACGCAAAGATTGCCTGGCACCGCAGCCAGCGGGGCCTCCGCAATCGCGCACTTCAGGGGCGGCGAAGACAATGAAGTCGGCATCATGCTCAACGGCCAGTGGTTGTTCGACCCGTTTCACGTGCGCGACTACCAGAACATTTTCAGCACGATCGATGCGCGGGCGATCGACGGCGTCGAGGTGTACGTCGGCGGCTTCCCGGCGCGCTACGGGGATCGCCTGAGCGGCATGGTGCTGATGGATTCGCTGGAACCCGAAGAAGCCCGCCATTCCGAGGTCGGCGTCAGCGTGTTCAACACGTCGCTCCTGTTAGCTGGCGCGGAGGCGACCCGGAACTGGGTGTTCTCGGCGCGCCGCGGCAACCTCGATCTCGTCATCGATCCGCAATACGGCCAGCCGTCGTACTTTGACGTGTTCGGGGCGTACACCTTCGACATCACGCCGAACGCCCGGTTGTCTCTCAATGGCCTGTATGCGGATGATCGTGTCAAACTCGTCCTCGAGGCCGACCCCGCCGAGCGGGAGCAAGCGGTGAGCAGCACGCAAAATGCGCAGTTCTGGCTGCGGCTCGAGAACGACTGGTCGCCTGAATTCTCGAGCACCACGGTCCTGTCGTACGTCGATTTCTCCAACAGCAGGGAGGGCCATATCGGCGACCCCGAGAAAATGATCGCCGCCGTGCGGGACTACCGGGACGTGCAACAGGTGGGGATCAGGCAGGACTGGGTCTTCAGCGCTTCGGAGCGCCATCTCACCCGGTGGGGCATCCAGGCGTTGATCAGCAAAGCCGGGTACGTTTACCACGGTGAGGCCGAATACTTCGGGTTACAGGCGATTTTCGTCGACCAGCCGCCATACCTGCTGCGTAACCTGGCGGCAAGTCCCGAGGGCGGGAGTTACGCGCTGTACGTATCGGACCGCTGGCAGGTCGCCGATAACGCGCTGCTCGAGTGGGGGCTGCGCTGGGATGACCAGACCTACACCGACGTGAGTTCCGATGCACAGCTCAGTCCGCGCCTCAATGTGCTGTGGCAGGCTGGCGACGATACCGAATTGCGGCTGAGCGTCGGCCGATATTTCCAGTCGCAGCCGATACAGCGGCTGCAGATCGAGGACGGCCTTACCAATTTCTGGCCTGCGCAACGAGGCGACCACATCATTGTCGGGCTACAGCACCTGTTCGGTGACAATACCTCGGCGAGGTTCGAGGTCTTTCAAAAGACGCTGAGCACGGTTCGGCCGCGATTCGAAAACTTGTACGATCCGCTCGGCCTGATTCCCGAGTTGCAGGCGGACCGGGTGCGGCTCGACCCGACGTCGGCGAAGGCGAGGGGCGTCGAACTTTCGGCCGAGTGGACCAGTGGTGACTGGGACTGGTGGGCCGCTTACACCTGGTCGGAGGTGACCGATCGCATCAACGGGCGCGACCAACGGCGCAGCTGGGACCAGCGTCATACGCTGGTCGCGGGCTTCGACTGGCAGACGGATACATGGAGCTTTTCGGCGGCCGCCAGCGTCCATTCCGGATGGCCGACGACCGACCTGTTTCTGCTCGAAGACGGCCTGGACGACGAAGGTGAGCCCGCCTACGTAGCCGTCCCGGGGCGCCGCAACGTCCTCGATTTCCCGACTTACGCCAGCGTCGACTTTCGGCTCAGCCGCCGGTTCGACGTGCCGCGCGGCAGCCTGCTCGTGTTTGTCGAGGTATCGAACCTGTTCAATCGCGACAATACCTGCTGCGTCGATTACGACCTCGAGGAAAACATCTCAGGCGACACCGCGCTCGAGTACAGCTATGACTACTGGTTACCATTGTTGCCGGCCGTCGGCATCCTCTGGGAATTCTAGCCGCCCGCCGACCTGGAGCAGCGTGGCCGGAATCCGCTATTTCCCGGCGGCCCGGCGATACACGGGCACATGGCGCGCGGCCGCGCGGCACCCGCAAGGAAGAGCTGCTGACGAAGGAAGGCGAGCTGCAGGACACGAAGACCAATGCCGAGTTCTTCGAGGCAATGAAACGCTAGGAATTGCATCCGGGCGGGCTCTGCCTGCCCGGGTCATCCTCCCCGTTACCGGTTTCGCAACCAGCGGCGGGCCTCGAACTCGTCAGTGAACACGCGCGCGTTTGCCAGGCCCCGGTTCAGCAGCACCGACTCCACGAGCTGTGTCATCTTCAGCGAGTCCGGGTTCTGGTCGACCCAGGCGATGCGGTGGTCAATCGTAATGCCGGCCTCGAGAAAGATCGCCTGGTGATCGAAAGCCTCGGCTATCGAGATCGGCTTTTCCAGGTCCGAGACCCCGAGAATATAGAAGCACTTGTGTTCGTTGCAGGCCGCCACGATCTCGCGCCATAACTGTGCGATCGACCCTTTGTCGGCCGTTCCGCCGCCCCGGATGACGATCGTCGAGTCTTCGAAGTCGATTGTATAGTGCAGAGCCACATATCGATTCTAGTCTAATAACAGCCGTTCGCTAGCCGATGTTTTGCTCGTAGACGGGCAGGTCGTCGCCGATCTGCATCCACGCTTGCTTGTCTTCGGTCCAGATGTGCGCACGGGGCTGTACGGCGGCCGGTTCGTCGAGACAGTTCACCGAAATATCGATGTCCTTTGGCCGTTTCTCGTGCTCATAGCTGATGGCCGAACCACATTCACGACACAGGCCGCGCGTGACGCCCGGCGACGAATGGTGCCAGTGAATGTCACCGCTCAGGAGATTGAACGAGGTCCTGTCGTAGGTTGCCCAGAAAACAACCGGTGCGCCGGCCGCGCGCTGGCAGCTTTCGCAGTAGCAGAAACAGGCGAACTTCTCGGGTCCCTGCACCTCGAAGCGAATTGCGCCGCAAAAACAGCTGCCCCGTATTGTCATATCGGCCATGGTCTAGTCTCCGAGAAAGTCGACCGTGCCGCTGGCCAAAGAGTAGTTGGCGCCAATGACGGTCAGTTCACCATTATCGATCAACTGCTCGAGCAGCAGGGAGCCGTGTCGCAGGTGTTCCACCGATGCACGAACATTGGCCTCGGTCGCCTGCTTCTTCGAAGCGGCGTTCACTTCGCCGTGAAAGGATTCGAGTACCGGTTCGACTGACGGGCGGACGCGATCGACGATCGCGCGCAGGTTCGGCGACCGGTGCCTGGTGTCGAGCGATAGCTCATCGAGCGTTGCCTGGATCACGCCGCAATTGCTGTGCCCGAGCACGACGGCCAGGGTTGTGCCGAACTGGGTGGCCGCGAATTCGACGCTGCCGATCTGCGATGGCGCAACGATATTGCCGGCTACCCTGATCACGAACAGGTCACCGAAACCCTGGTCGAAAACCATCTCGACCGGCACGCGCGAGTCGGAGCACGCAAGGACGATCGCGAACGGGCTTTGCCCGTGCGACAGGTCTTCTCTGAGGGTGGTGGCGGCATGTTGGCTCTTGCCATTGACGAAGCGCTCGTTGCCCTCCCGGAGCCGCTTAATGCCGTCAATGGAATCCATCATGATGGACAGTATCGGTCGGCGGCCGCTGTGCTTCAAGCGCTGCCTAGTGAGCGTACCAGCGGTGCAGGAAAACGCCGGTGCCGGTGGGGAACCGGCTTTGCCCTGCTGCCAGTTCGACATAGCCGTCCGTGCCGGACAACGCCGTAAAATCGCCGGACGTATTGGTGCTGACCGGCATCGCGAGCACCTGGCCCGCTGCGCTCGACAACAGGCGCACCGGGTGAAAACAGGTCAGCTCCGGTTCGAACGTGATGTCCTGGGCGAGCGTGGCGAATTCGGGCGGCCTGGTTGCCGCACGGCTTGCCGAATCCAGCGCCGGAATGACGTACTGCCGGCAACAGACCAGGGCCGACACCGGGTTGCCGGGCAGGGCGAATACCGCCTGGCCGGCAGGGCCCACGCCGAACCACATCGGTTTGCCCGGCCGCTGGCTGACCTTGTGGAACTCGACTTTCACACCGAGCTCAGCCAGTACGGCCGGCACGTAGTCGGCCTTGCCCATCGATACCCCACCGCTCAGGATAAGCACGTCTGCCGCGTCGAGGTGCGCTGCGATCTGTTCCCTTAGCAGCACAGGCTCATCGGGCAGGTGGTCATGCCGGCAGCGGTCGTAACCGTGCTGGAGCAGCATGGCCTGGATCGCTGGTCCGTTCGACAGGCGAACCTGGTGCGGTGCTATTGGTTTGCCGGGCGCGACGAGCTCGTTGCCGGTGGAAATGATGCGGACTGCCGGTGTGCGGCTGACGTCGACGCCGGTCAGTCCGCAGGATGCGATGATTGCCACGTCGGCTGGTGCAATACGTTTGCCGGGTGCGAGCAGTGTCGTGCCGGCTGCGTGGTCCGAGGCGCGTGGATGAATGAACTGGCGCGACCTGGCCGCGTAGTCGTCGCCGATCATCGCGACGCCACTGTCTACTGTGATGCGTTCGACCGGGATGATGCAGTCGGCGTTGTCGGGCAGCGCCGCGCCGGTCATGATCTCGATGCAGTGACCGGGCTCAAGGGTGCCGGCCGCATCGCCGGCGGCCTGCATCGACTGGATCGGAAATGCCCGGGTGCCTTTCGCAAGGTCGGCATGGGCGATCGCGATACCGTCCATCATGACGCGGTCGAATGGCGGCTGGTCGCGCTCGGCAGAAACCGGCTGCCGCAGGATGCGACCAGTGGCGGCAATATTGTCGACGTGCTCGGCCGGGAATTCCTGCATGGCCGCAAGAACTGCCGCGCGCGCTTCGTCGGTGGTCAGCATTGCGTTACGCGGTTTCCCGGGCGATGGCGCGATGCCCGATGTCGCGCCGGAAATAGGCGCCGTCCCAGTGAATCCTGTCAACGCAGGCATAGGCTTCGGCCGCGGCGGCAGCAACCGAGTCGCCGAGACCGACGACGCACAGAACCCGACCGCCGCTGGTCACGACCCGGTCACCGTCGAGCCTGGTGCCGGCATGAAATACTTTTTGCGTCGGGCCATCCGCCTCGCCAAGGCCATCAATCGTCATGCCTTTCTCGTAGGCGTCGGGATAGCCGCCGGCGGCCATCACGACACCGAGTGCCGCGCGCGGGTCCCACTCGGCCTGCACACCGGCCAGCGTGCCGTCGAGCGTGGCCTTGCAGATGCCGGCGAGGTCGGATTTGAGACGCATCATGATGGGCTGCGTTTCGGGATCGCCCATGCGGCAGTTGAATTCGATGACCTTCGGCGTGCCGTCGGCCATGATCATCAGGCCGGCATACAGGAAACCGAGGTAAGCGTTGCCGTCCGCTTTCATGCCTGCCAGCGTCGGACGGATGACGCTGTCGAGAATCCGCTGTTCGATCTCGGCCGTGACGACCGGTGCCGGTGAATACGCGCCCATGCCGCCGGTATTCGGACCGACGTCTCCTTCATCACGCGCCTTGTGATCCTGGGACGTCGCGAGCGGCAGTATCGTTTCGCCGTCCGTGATTACGATAAAGCTGGCTTCCTCGCCATCGAGATACTCCTCGACAACGATGCGTGCGCCGGCCTCACCGAAACTGCCGCCGGAGAGCATATCGGTCGCTGCCTGTTCTGCCTCGGCGAGCGTCATCGCGACGATAACGCCCTTGCCGGCGGCGAGACCGTCCGCCTTGATGACGATCGGTGCGCCCTGTTCGCGGATGTAGTCGAGTGCCGGCCCGAGTTCTGTGAAGTTCCGATAGGCGGCGGTGGGGATGTCGTGCCGCGCCAGGAAGTCTTTGGTGAACGCCTTGGAGCCTTCCAGTTGCGCGGCCGCCGCGCTCGGGCCGAAACACGCCAGGCCTGCGGCGTCGAAGCGATCGACGATGCCTGCGACCAGCGGCGCCTCGGGGCCGACGATCGTGAGATCCACGGCTTCGTCGCGGGCGAGTGCCGCGAGTCCGTCGATATCGTCGGACGCTACCGGAATATTGCGTACACCGGGCTCTGTCGCGGTACCGGCATTGCCAGGTGCCACGAGTACTTCGTCAACGTTACCGGATCGCGCGCATTGCCACGCCAGTGCGTGTTCGCGGCCGCCGGATCCAATGATCAGTACTTTCATAGGTCTTCCGCATCAATGCCGGAAGTGTCGCATGCCGGTAAAGACCATGGCCAGACCGTGTTCGTCCGCGGCCTGTATGACTTCCTCGTCACGCATCGATCCGCCTGGCTGGATAATCGCAGCGATGCCATGTTCGGCGGCAGCATCGATACCGTCGCGGAACGGGAAGAAAGCATCCGAGGCCATGACGGAGCCGGTTACGTCCAGGCCCTCGTCGGCCGCCTTGATCGCAGCGATTTTCGTTGAGTAGACGCGACTCATTTGGCCTGCACCGACGCCGATCGTCATGTTGTCCCGGCAGAAAATAATCGCGTTCGACTTCACGAACTTGACGATCGCCCATGCGAACAGCATGTCGCGGATCTGGGCTTCCGTGGGCGCCTTCCTGCTGACCACCTTGAGATCGTCTGCGGTAATTCGCCCGAGATCGGTGGTCTGTACCAGCAGCCCACCGGAGACCTTCTTGAAATCAAAACCGGTTGCAGCGGACTCACCACGGTCACTTACTTCGAGAACGCGCACATTCTTTTTCTCTGCTGCGATGGCAGCGGCAGCGTCCTCGACGCCAGGCGCGACGATGACTTCGACGAATTGCCGGTCGATGATCGTCCTGGCCGTTTTCGCATCGAGCGGCCGGTTGAAAGCGATGATGCCGCCGAATGCCGACGTCGGATCGGTGCGGAACGCCTTGTCATAGGCTTCCCCAATGCTGCCGGCCACTGCCACGCCGCAGGGATTGGCATGCTTGACGATGACACAGGCAGGGTCGGTGAACTGCCTGACACATTCCAGTGCTGCGTCGCTGTCGGCGATGTTGTTGTATGACAAGGCCTTGCCCTGCAGTTGCCGGGCGGTTGCCAGCGACCCGACCGGCGCCTGCTGGTCGACATAGAAAGCGGCTTCCTGGTGCGGGTTTTCCCCGTAGCGCAGCTTTTCCGAGAGCGCGCCCGCATACAGGAAGCGTTCACCGAGCACGTCGTCGTCGAGAGAGCGGGACAGGTACGTGGTGATCGCCGTGTCGTAGGCGGCCGTATGCGCGTAGGCCTTCGCCGCCAGTCGCCGTCGGTCCGCGAGCGTCAGGGCTTCCTGCCGCAGTTGTTCAAGCACCATGTCGTAGTCGTCCGGACTTACGATGACGGCAACGCCGTCATGGTTCTTCGAAGCTGCACGGATCATCGCCGGTCCACCAATATCGATGTTCTCGATCGCATCATCGATGGTTGCGTCGTCGCGCGCGATCGTTTGTTCGAACGGGTAGAGATTGACGACCAGGAGGTCGATAGGCTCAATGCCGTGTTCTTCCATCACGGCCTCGTCGATTCCCCGGCGTCCCAGCAAGCCGCCATGAATGACCGGGTGTAACGTCTTGACACGGCCGTCCATGATCTCCGGGAAACCCGTTTTTTCCGAAACTTCGATGACGTCGAGGCCGGCTTCCCGTAATTGCCTGCAGGTGCCGCCGGTCGACAGCACCTCGATACCGAGTTCGGCGAGGCCGCTTACAAAAGGGATCAAACCACGCTTGTCAGAAACACTGACCAGCGCGCGTCTTACGTTGAACATGAATGCACCTGGGACGGAAGAGGAGATTGGGGGCGGGCCCTACTTGGTAATAGCGTAACTCTTGAGTTTCTTGCGCAAGGTGCCGCGATTGATGCCCAGAATGCCGGCAGCCTGGCTCTGGTTACCTTGCGTGTAATCCATGACGGCTCGAAAAAGTGGCCGTTCCACCTCTCCAATAACGAGTTCGTAGAGGTCGCCGGGCCGATCACCGTTCAGCGAGCTGAAATACTGGTCAAGCGCTTCTTCGGTGTGCTTGCAAAGCGGTTTCTTGTCTCTCCAGGATTCGAGATTCTTCTTCTTTTGCTTCTGGGCCACGGTGTTTAATCCCTGATGCGCTTGCGCTCTCTTGGCGCAAATCGAACTCCCCAACTTCGGACAGTCAAGCGGCCAGGGAAACACCTCCGTCCTCTCGATCGAAGTATTCCTGCGTCAGCCTGATCTGTTCCGAAGCACTTGTGACGCGCACTACCCGGTGACGAAATTCAGCGGCATTTGCCAGGCTGTTGCAGTACCAGGTGAGGTGCTTGCGAGCCACTCGAACCCCGGTTGTTTCCCCATAAAACCGGTGTAGTTCGTCCAAGTGGCCGAGCATGATATCACGCAAATCATTTTTTTCTAGTTGCGGTTTTTCCGCATGCGGATCGAGAATCATTCCAAGCTCGCGGAAGATCCACGGCCGTCCCTGTGCGCCGCGCCCGATCATCAAGCCGTCTGCATTAGTTAGACGCATTACTTCAAGCGACTTCTCGGAAGTTGTTATATCTCCATTTGCAATGACCGGGATTTTCACGCTCCGCTTGACCTCGGCAATGGTCGCGTACTCCGCCGATCCCTGGTAGCGACATGCCCGTGTGCGGCCATGCAGCGCCAGTGCCTGCACGCCGGCTTGCTCCGCAATACCGGCAATGCGTACCGCGTTACGATGCTCCGGGTCCCAGCCAGTGCGGAACTTGAGTGTTACCGGGACGGCGACGGCGTCGACCACGGCATCGAGTATGCTGCGGACCAGGTCTTCGTCGCACAGCAGTGCCGAGCCCGCGAGCTTCCTGAGTACCTTTTTCGCCGGGCAACCCATATTGATGTCGATGATCTGGGCACCGCGCGCAACGCAGGCCCTGGCGGCGAGCGCCATCTGGGCGGGGTCGGAGCCGGCAATCTGGACAGCAACGGGCTCGGCGTCGAGATCGAGGTCGAGCCGGGCGCGCGACTTGGGAGTCTGCCAGAGGCGGGTGTCGGCGGTCGTCATCTCGGAGGTGGTCATTCCGGCACCGAATTGCCGGCACAGCCTGCGAAACGGCGCGTCGGTGACGCCGGCCATCGGCGCGAGCACGAACGGGCTGGAGAGCTCGTAGGGACCGATTTTCAGGGCAGGCAGCGACATCCGCGCATTGTAGCGCGTGCGGTATCCGGATCGCGCTTCAAGAAGCGCTGCTACAGGCTATTCGTTCCGTGTAGGAGCGCGCCTCGGCGCGCGATCGGGGCAAGATCGCGCTTCAAGAAGCGCTCCTACTTGAAATCATCGATGGCGCAGCGCAGCCGGCCGCCTGGCTGGCGGTAACAGACGTTCAGCTTGAATCCCGTCGCATTGG